>Ga0302250_1000593_pt1 | contig 33562 bp, 31 predicted proteins | sample AAG_RA_Asp_MG_FD_193536 | JGI IMG/M metagenome (GOLD analysis project Ga0302250, IMG submission 193536) | Enriched activated sludge microbial communities from anaerobic digester in WTTP, New Holstein, Wisconsin, United States - AAG_RA_Asp | ecosystem: Engineered > Bioreactor > Anaerobic >...
GGCTGAGCTGCTAAAAAAGCAGCAGAAGGAGGCCAGGATAGCCAAGATCCGCAGGATGTTCCTGCCGGAGGAGGCCAAGGTTTTGATCGAGGAGAACCATCTCATCATCCGGCTCATGGGCCTTACTTTTCCAATCGGCAAGGCGGTCATTCAGCCGGAATATTTCGGTCTGCTCTCCCGCGTCCAGCGCGGCATCCGCGAATATCCCGATGCCAAGATTGTCATCGAAGGTCATACTGACTCGTCCGGGGATGAACGCTACAACGAGCGTCTCTCGACCAAACGGGCGGAGGCGGTGCGCGCCTATATTCTCTCCAACATGGTTTTGGCGGCGGACCAGATCGATGCCTTGGGATACGGCGAGAGCCGTCCGGTGGCCAATAACGATACCGAGGAGGGGCGCGCCCAGAATCGCAGGATTGATGTCCTGATCGCCATCGACTAGATCAAACAAGGATAAACCCGGACGCGATGCCGGTACCATCGCGAATACTTATTATCGCAGCAGTGACCATGCAAGTCAACCATCTGAGAACAAGGAGGAAGTGATGAAAAGAGGGATTCTGGTTCTGGTCAGTTTTACCCTGGTAATCCTGCTGAACTCGGCTTTCGCGGCGGACAAGATCGTCCCCCAGATCAGGCAGGGTGACAAGGCGCTGCTTTTCACCATCAACGGACTGGGCTCCTTCGGGGTCAATGGGGCGAACGCGGGCTTGCTCGTCGAGGAAAACAGCGGCGATGTCGAGAGTTCGGCTCTCTACGGCCTCGGTTTTAAAACCTTCATCTCCAACCGGATCGCCTTGCGCGTGGGACTGTGCTACATGGGCGCCTCGGTGACCACCGAAACCGATGACGGGGATGAAGTGGAGAGCCAATCCATGCTCGGCCTGCAGCCGGCGATCGAATACCATCTTTTTCAGTCGGAAGCCGTCTCCATTTACACCGGCGGCATGATCTCATTCAGCTCCTACTCCGCCAAATCCGAAGTGCCCGATGTCGATGAGGTGACCTTGTCCAGCAGCAGCCTCGGATTTGGCGCCCTTCTCGGCGCCGAGTTCTATCCCTGGAAGAATGTCAGCTTTGCAGCGGAGTACCAGCTCGGTTTTGCGAGCGGTTCTGGCAAGTACGATGATGGCACCGACGAAGTCGAGGGCCCCAAGGCTTCAATGAAGGGGATCAACACCGTCGGCGTGACCGTAGCCTTCCACTTCAAATAAGCATTTCCAGCCTGTAACACTGATCCGCTCATATACTGCGGCCGAATGGAATAAAAAAGAGCCGTCCCTCCCCCGGGACGGCTCTTGCTGTTTCGGTCCTGACCGCTGCGTGCTTTTCATTCCAGACCGTATTCGCACCTTTTTCTGTTCTTCAGGTCAGCCGGATTCCTCAGGACCTCACAGGACCATGGCGGCCGGTCTTCCCCCACTCACTGATAATAAGAGACGATCACCGGACGCTGCACCTCCCCCGGCCAGAAGGGATTGGTCAAATTTTCAGAGGCAGGCCGGTAATAAATTTGCACATTCCCTTGAAAGCCCATCTGCGATTTGCTCACCACCAGGCCATGAATGACATTATTACCCGAAAAGATCACGTCATCAACGGCATAGAACTGTCCGGTGGCTGAGGAATTGCCGTGAAAGGTGATGCTCTGCGCCGAGTAAAAACCCAGATTGTTGCCGAGGGGATCGACCGAGATCGTGCTGACATTGCCGGTGACGTGTACTTCGCCCATGACGATAAAAACCCCGTAGCCCTTGAAACTGCCGCTCAGAAAAAGGTCGCCCTCGACGTAGATAATCTGCGGATTGTCGTAACTGCCCAACTGCAGCGACGAGGCGGTGATCGTAGTGCTGGCGCCACGGAAGACCTGCGTGGCGATGGCTATATAATCTGAGGGATCAAAAACCGGGATAGGGATATTGGGCACCTTCTTGGTGACCGGCGCGGAGAAGGGATTATTATTGGGAGCAAAAAACCGGGCCGCAATGTTGGGATGAAGGGTTAAAAGATCACAGTAGGTGCCGAACCCTTCGACAATTACGCTGCCGTTCGAGCTGAGGTCCTTGTTGGTGTGAACGTCCGAATTCCATGACGAGTTGCCGTCATCCTGCACCATGATATCGCCTCCGAGATCGAGGTCTTCATCCGAAATCAGGGCGTATTTCATCCAGGGAGGCACGCCATCAGTGACCGGGATCTGGATGACGGCGCGGATGGTGACGCTTTCTGCGCCGCTCCTCCCGGTCGATGTGACCAGTCTCCCCCACTCCCCCACATCCGGTCCATCCGGATAGCGGCTGGCAGTATTTTGTATTGCCACCTGAATAGTGCCAGAGCTGGCCTGAAGCGTCACCCCGGATGCCCAGGTTGTATCAAGAGCCAGTTTCATGACCGTGTATTCGATCCCGCTCTCGGCCAGGCTCTTGGCCTGAAGATGGGAGTATTCGTCCACAGCATTAACGGTCATGCGCGTATTGGCCTGCATGATATTCAGAGCGTTCAAGCCAAAGAGCACACCAAAAGCCACCACCAGGATCAGCATCATTTTTCCCATAGTCCACTCACAAGTTTCTCGGATAAAACCTGCGCGTCCAGTAACCTCCGGCCAGGTCAAACCCCTCTTTCAGACTGACCGGCTTTTCGAATAATATTTTTACCACAATCGCCTGGATCTGTGAGGGCGACAAGGTTGCTATGCCCGCCGGGGAGTAGCCCATCAGGGAAAAATCCTTTACCCTGATTCCAAAGTCAGCCCGCGGCGACAGGCTGGTATGGCGCGTCAGCACCAGGTTAGGCCGGGCTCCGGAACGGACCCAGGCCACCGAGTCCACCACACCATCATTGTTGAGGTCAGCGCGAAAGCGGATGAGGGTGCTGTCCATGACCACGATGCGCTCTCCGGAGGCGACGCGATAGCCGATTTTGTTGAAATCATGTTCGAGCACCCTGCCGAATTCGGTCAGATTGCGCTGCTCGATCTGGCTGACATTGTTGGAATGGGTGCTCAGGGTGTAAAAAGCCGAGAATCCGACCAGAGCGAGCAGCAGCAGCCCGCCGATGATCAGGGACCCGATGAGATCGATGTTATGCATCGTTTCCCCCTAATAGCTGACAAAGCTGTCGAGCACCACGGCTTTGGAAAGCCGCGCAGCAGTGACAGTGATCCGGATGCGTTTCATTCGGGTTTGCGTGTAGCTGATCACAGTGGGTGTCTCCGGTTTTACATAATGGACGGCCACTGTAGCGGTCACCGGGCCGGTGCGTGGAGTATTGATGACCACCGGTTTGTTCTTGTAATTATCGGTAATAAAATCGTCGACATCGTCATAGTAACCCGGATATTCGCTCCATCCCGGGCCCATGTAAAGTGTGAATTGCGAGACGTCATCAACAGTATTACTGTCGGTCACAGCTTCATCATAAGCCTTGCTCTTGATCTCATTCATCATGGATTCCGCAACTTCGGAGGCGGTGATCACGACCTCCGTATCCAGGCGCAGATTAGCTGCGGAGAGCACGGTGCGATGAGAGTTGAGAGTTATCAAGGATAGTATGGCCATCGCGCCCAGAATGAGCAGTATCTGGGACTGATTCATTTTATTTTACCCCCTTTCCGGAACAGGTGATAACATGGCCTGTTCCTATACCTTGCCGCGCAAGAAGATGCGCACAGTGCGCGTGCCGGTGCCATTGGGGCTTTCCAGTTTGAAGGTGATCTCGGCGGTTGTACTTTTGTCGACATCCGGATCGAGATTGTTGGCAAGTGACACAGCGAAGGCGGTAGAACCATAGCCGTAGTGATCCGGTTTGGCCATGAGATCAGTGTTAGAGAGTTTCCCAGCCGTCGTTTCGGCTGTCAGGGTGGAGCCCCTGGCGACCGGATTGCCGTTGAGGTCATAGATCCGGATGAGGATATTGGTCGCATCACCTGGATCCAGGGTGGATTTTCCGGCTTCGGCTGAAAAGACCAGCACAGGCCCACTGAAAACGGCTTCATTCAGCGCGTAAACGACGGCATCACCGCCGGCCTGATCACGGCCCCGTGTCGAGCACATGATCAGGCCGACGCCGTCATTCTCGCTGAATGACCCCAAACTATTGCGCACCAGCGATCCTTCGAAATCCGGCAAAGTGACATTAAGAACCAGCCCTGGTGCGTTAGGATTCGGCACGCGGTGTGGAGCCAGGGTGGTCGGATCGCCGGGCGCAATGGCAGGTCGCGGATTTGCAGTGGTCCAGATCGCAGTTCCGCGGCCCTGAGCGTCGGTGCGGGTATTGGTAGTCACAATGCCGGCCGTGCTAGTCAAATAAAGGGTAGTCCCTTCTTCTACAGGGTTGTTATATTTATCGCCCACATAAATGGTAACCAGAAATTCACGGACATGACTCCAGCCGTCCAGATTAAAGGCATCCAGGGCCACGGTCATATGGGATTCCACATGGTTGGGATCAGCGGGATCGATCCAGATGTAGGGCGGCCCGGAGCGCACAGTGATCTGGGTCGACCGGGTGACGATGGCGGGATAATCGACGAGCTGGGCCTGCATCTCGATGGTGCCCGAGCGTGTCCCGGCCTTGCAGGCGATGGCCGCAGCGCCGCCGGCGCTCTTTTGCACGGCGGAGAGCAGGGGATCACCCTCATTGGGCAGGAGCATCTCTCCGCCCCCAGGGCCATTACGGAGCATGAAGCGGACGCGCAATGGCTCTGGAAAGGGTTTGCCGTCGAGGCCGAGAGCAGTCGCAGTGACCATGCACTGGTCATCGAGGCCGGTGCCTGTGACCCAGATATAATTGCGATCAACACTCAGCTGCAGCGTGGTGGGCACACTGTCGACCAGATCGACCAGCGTGGTGTCGGACCACTCATGGAATTTGGCGATGATCTTGACGCCCCTTGCGGTTGTGGCGCTGCTCCGGAAGGTGGCGGCTGCTTCGCCGTTGCTGCCGGTGGCGGCGGTTCCGGTCACCATACCCTGCGTGCAGCTAAACTGGATCTCCGCACCGGCGACGGGAGTGTTGTCCGGCGAGAGCAACGCTGCCGTCAGGGGCAGGGTGCTGACACCGTCGGCTGCGAGTTCCGCCCGCTCGGGGTTCAGCGTGAGCCTGGGAGGTTGAAAGCTGATCACCAGGGAGCGGCGGAAGAGGTTCCCGTATTCGGCAACAAGAGAATCGGCACCGGCCAGGGTTGGAGAGGTGATGGTGATTACGGCATTACCCTTGTTATCGGTCCTTTCATCCTCAACCAGAGCAAGGATTTTACCCCGCACCAGGACCTGCGCGCCGGGAACTCCCTTTCGGCTGCTGCTTTCCCGCACGGAGATGCGGAGCTGGGCGGTGCTGATGCCGTCTGCGCACAGTGATGATTTGTCCAACTGTGCAGAAAAGCTGACACCGGTGAACCCGATTACCATCCTGGCCTCTGTAACCGGTTCAGCCGTGCTTTTCTGCAGGGCGTAGGCGACAGAGCCATCCTTGTTTCGCGATGCCAAGCCGAGAAAAGAGCCGGCACAGCGCTCTTTTTCGTCCGGCACTATGCGGGCGGTGATGGTGACTTCGAGGTCGGTTTCGCTCGCCACACTGGTAATTCGGGCCACTGCTTCACCATACTGGTCGGAGTAGGTTCTGGAAGTGATCGTCCCGGCGGTAGTAGTGAACTCTACAGCCGCACCAGCCAGGGGCGCCCCGGAGGTATCAAGAATAGTGGCAACCAGATCGAGTCCGGAGATTCCATCCGCGAGTACAGAATTCGCTTCAGACCATAAATCCTCCATCACCTCGTTGCCTGTCAGCTGATCGCCGTCCTCCCCACACTGACAAAAAACCAGGAAGAGGGCGAACAGGGCGCAAAGAGTGGATATTTTCTTTTTCATTGTTTCTCTCCCAGGGTAGTATAAGCCGGAAAGCGCACAATGGCCTGGTCGCCGGCGCGCACCGGAAGTTCGGCCATGCCCTGTCCGGCGATGCGCCGCGCCAGGGTTTTTTGCGAACTGGCGCGCAGCACTTCGGCCTTGCCAACTGTGGTCACCTTGTCTCCGGTCCGGCGCACCAGGGTCACCGTCTGCCGTACCAGCGAAGCAGGATCAAAACCCGCCTCCCAGCCGATGAGCAGCATGTCGTCCTGAACCGACTGGACAGTGCCATTGCGCAAGGCCAGGTCAGGATTCATCCTGCCAGCAGACGAGCTGTTTGCCCTCCCGCTCGTGCGGGAAGCAGCAGGTCTGGCGCTGTTTTGCGACAGGGCCTTTTCCTGCTCCGCCGGCACCTTTTCCGAACCCGGCGCTGTTTCCAGCTTCCTGTTTATCCTGGCCGGTTTTGAGAGATCGATATCCCCGGGGTCCGGCTGGGTCTTGAAGCGGTAGTGCTGCAGCCGTTCCTCGAGGGTGGCCCTGGCCTGTTCGGAATTGGCCCCGCTGCTTTGTCTGGCATAGACTTCAGGAAAAATCGATGCCTTGAGGATGATGATCAATTCCTTCTGGGTGTCTTCATAACGGTTGTAGCCGAAGATATAGCGTAAGCCAAGGACGTACCAGGGCAGATCCTTGAGCAGAGGCACGCCCTTCCGCAATTCTGTCTTTTCATTGGAATAGAGACCTGCGATCAGGGTCTCCTCGCCGTCGTAGAGCTGCACCAGTGAGTTGGCCTCGGATTTTTTGATAATGGTGCTGATGACATCGGGATAAGCCTGGCTGCGTTCGACATGAGCCTTGAGGAGGATGACCGGCACCTTGCCCTCGTTCTCGATGACATGGGGGGTGACCTGCAGGATGGTTCCCGTACTGATGAAACGATCCATCATATTGCCAGCGAAATCCCTGGTTTTGATGGAAAAATCCTGGCCGACCTGGATTTTGCCCTCATTGCCAGAAGTGACCACAACCTGGGGCTGAGCGAGGACCCGGCCGATATTGCGCGAATCGAAAATCTGGAAAAGGGCTTTGACGTCGATCTTGGCGATACGACGCGGGATGTCCAGCTGCACGGAAAAACCGCCCTCCTCGACCGCTGACTTCAGGGCTCCGGAAACATCGATCTGACCGTTGTAAAAGGTGCTCCAGTTGACGCCCATCTCGGAGAGGGCTTTGCGGTCCCCCTCAAAAAAGATGGTCTCAATCTTGACCTCCTTACTGCCCGGCTTGTAGTGGACGGTATCGCCGAAAGGCTGATCGATATCCCCTCCATCACCTGAAGCGGAAGGGTGTGCAACCTGGAAAAAGTGCTCCCGGTTTTCGTACCACAACCCGCGCCGGGCCAGGATGGTCTGCAGGGCTTTCTCCCAGGGCATGCCCGCGACTTCGATATTGATCGTCCCGGTCTGTTTGGTCGGATCGAAAATCGGCTTGCCGGCAAAGCGGATGGCATATTCGCTGAGCATGTCCAGGGCCGTGCCGATATCTAGGCTGCTGCTGAGCGACACCAGGGTTTCAGGGGGTGTAAATTCGGGCTCTAGTCCCTCCTGGCCGCACAGCGCTGAGGCCAGCACCAGGATGAGGAGGAGCGGAACAGCCGCATTAAAGGGTCTCATATCCGGCCTTTCAGTTCGAGCCGGAGGGGATGACCAGTCTGGTCGCCCCGCCGTTCTCATCTTGCATGGAAAAAGAAAGTTTGCCCTGCTGGGCATTGATAGTCTCAAGGGTGCCACCCCAGACGCGGTCCCCTGCACGCAGTCGCACCGTCCGGCCGGCGTGGTCCTTGAGAACAGCTGCACCGGGCATGATGGCCAGGACCTTGGTGCTGCTATCAATTTCTGGCAGTCCCTCGGTATTGCGAGGTGGCTCTTTTTTCACCACTGAGGGTGTCTCCACTTCACCTCTCCCCTGCCAGGATTTCACAAAACTGCCCCGGTTAGCCGCCGGTACGCGTCCATTGACCAGGTCAGCGATCTGTGGAGGCTTGATGGATGAGGCCGAGATGGTGGTGATGGCCGGCCCTTCAGCCCGGTTATAACCGTTGAAAGAAAGAGTAAAGGTCACATCACCTCGCCCACCACCCTTGACCCCCTCTCCCACCGCCGACATCTCCATCTGATGAATGTCATAGAAAACCGGCCCCTCCTCGAGCAGGCAGAGGAGTTGATAAAAATCGTTGAAGGAACCGCTCCCCTTGATCTCGTAGGTTCTGCGCGCCAGGGAGAGGAAAGAATCCTGGCTCTTGAGAGTAAAGTTAACCTCCAGACGCGAATTGGTGCGGGAGAGCTCCCGCAACAAATAGTCAAAAGTCTCGCCCGGAGACTCTTTGGCGGCCAGGGTGCCGTCTCTGGCCTGACGAAAATCCTCCAGCCCGGAGAGCTGCTCGGCCAGCGCAGAGCGATCCCTATCCAGGGTGAGCAGATCCATCAGGCGCTGACTTTTGAGGGTGTTATCCCTCCTGGCTATTACCAGCTGATCATCCTGATGACCATAGACGAAGAAAAATCCCCCGGCTACGATCAGCGCCCAGAAGGCTCCGATGAACAGGGTATTGCGGACTGCATAGGTCATCTCACTCTCCTTCCCTTCCGGCTGATTTTCCCCGGCACTCCAGTGTGACCAGTAATGAATTTGACTTCTCTCCCTCGCTGGCCACACTGAGCACAGTGCTGGGAATGATCAGTCTTTCGAGTTCGGCCACCTGGCTGCGGCGGTTGACCTCAGCTTCGGCGATGATTCTGCCGTCGGAGGTTCCCTTGATCTCTTGCAGAAAAAAGGGACCCGCTGTCGAATAAGCCGCGGAAAACTGCCGCAGCACCGGGCTCCAGCGCACGGAGCGAGACTTGAGAGAATCGACCAGGGCGGTGCCGGTCTCGAAGGAGCTGATTACGGCACGCAGGCTGTCGACCTCATGCGCGACCAGACTGAGACGGGCGAGGTCCATGGCCATCGCCGTCGAACTGGAACGCAGGTGTTTCAATTCCTGCTGACCGCTGACGGTCTTGTAGGTGAGGAAAAAGAAACAAAGGAAAAGCACGGCCAGAAGGGCGACGCCGTGCCAGGCAACCCGGTAAATCGACTGGCGATCGCGGATGCGCCGGGGTAAATAGTTCTGTTGATAAGGGGTGTTGACATTTTCCTCCAAAGCCTTGCCGGCAAGAGCGATGGCCGCTGTCCAGGGGGCAACCCGTCCGGTCAGTTTGGCGGCATGATGCCCGAGGGGCAAATCGGCAAAATCAAAGCGCGTCGCCTGGACGTTGGCAAATTTATTCTGAAAAGCAGCTTCTGCTCGCGTGCGGTCGACATCTCCGGTCAGGATAAGCCGGTTCACAGCCGAAATCTTGCCCGAGTCGAGTTCAAAGAGGATCTTGGCATAAGCGGTGTTGCAGACCTGCTCCGAATCCGACCCTTCATGGATAGTCGGCAGCACCTCCTCGATGAGTGGCCCACGGAAGAAGATAATCTTGGTAAAACTCTGGGCAAAAAAGACCACCGCAGTGATCTCCGTCTCCGGCAAAAGTCCGCGCCGGAACAGGGCATGTCCCAGCGAGAATTCCAGGGAATCGATCAGGGCCACCTGGGGCGGCCGAGAGCGCATGATGCGCATCGCTTCGAAGAGAGTCGAGGAAAATACCAGGGGATCATCGTGAACCATGGCCAGATAACGGGTTTTGCCATTGCGCAGGTAGCCGATGTTTTCCAGCTTGGCCTCCGCCGGGGCCTCGACAAAGATATCCTGCCAGATGGCGCGTTTGATCTTTTGCGGCGCAGCCGCAGGCAGGCCATCTATGTTCTTGTAGAGCACGCAGGAGTCGATGAGGCTGAAAGCCAGTCGACTTTCGCGCGGGCACATGGTGTGCAGCACACGCAGCAGGACGTCGACATTGGTCGAGACCTCCGAAATCGGTTTGACGTTTTCTGCGGTTGTGCCGAAGTCGACATCCAGCTCAAAGGGATTGTCATCTGCCGTTCCCCCCTTTTTTTTGCGGACATCGTCGAGCTTGACCCCGCTCAATATGCGTTCCTGAGGAAGAAAGGGCTGCTCCAGATGAAAGTTCTCGACCAGCTCAATCTGGATGCGTTGTCCCACCCGGCTGAGCAGGGCGCACGAGAGCTGTTGACCGTCGAGAAAAATCCCGAGTGAAAATTTCTTGCGCATGTTTTTCATAGTCTAATTGCCCAATAATTCCTGAAAACGGCGTTTGTTGTTAGCGTAATCGAGTGCCACCTTTTCTTCCACCAGACGTTCGGTGACAAGGCGGACCAGATCCTGTTCGAGGGTGATCATGCCTTGACGGTTGTTCTCGCTAATCATCTGATAGATCTCCTGGACATTGCGGTTGCGGATGGCTGCACGCACCGGAGTGGTGACGAGCAGGACCTCTTTTGCCATGATGAGCCGTCCGTTGATGCCAGGCAGCAATTTTTGTGAGATGATCACATGCAGCACATCAGCAAGACGGTTGCGCACCCGTTCCTGCTCCTCGCCAGGGCACTCGGCGATGATACGGTCGATGGTCTCGACAGCACAGCCGGTGTGCAGGGTGGAAAAGACCTTGTGACCGGTGTCGACGATCTCGAGGCAGGTCATGATGGTATCCGGATCACGCATTTCGCCGACGACGATGATATCGGGGTCCTGACGCAGGGCTTGCACCGCCCCATCCTTGAAAGAGTTGACGTCGCGCCCCACCTCGCGGTGGCGAATGATGCAGAGGCGGGAATTGTGAATATACTCGATGGGATCCCCGATGATGACGATGTGGCCGTCCACCGAGCGGTTATTGGCGTCGATGATACTGTCCAGAGTCGTGCTCTTGCCCGAGCCGGTGATGCCGGTGATCAGAATCAGTCCCTGTTTTTCGTAGCGCAGTGAAAAGGCGCGCGAGATGGCAGAATGAAATCCGAGCTGGGCATAGGGATAGATCTGGCCGGCGATGGCGCGCATATTCAGGGCAAGGTGGCCGAGGTCGAAATAGAGGGTGGCTCGCCAGCGCCACAACCCCTGCGGCCGCTGCATGGTGTAGGAGAAATCGACCGCGCGGCGTTTGAAGAGCCGTTCTCGCTGTTTTTCCGAGAGCAGGGAGTGAGCGATGATGTCGGTGTTCCCGATCGGCCAGATGCCCAGTTCAGCCCTGGCCATCTTCTTGCCCTGAATGCGAAACCAGATGTGAGAATTGGCCGTGACCCCGCCCATTTCAATATCCGAGGCCTCCTTCTCCCTCATATGGATGAGAAAGGATTCAAATCGCTCCCTCAGCGCCAGGCGGTCGGCGGCTGAAAGAGCGTTGACCGCGGCCGCGATGGTCTGCTGGGCCTCGAGCAGGTCCATGTTTTCGGGGATCTGGGAGAGGATGCGCTTGAAGATGCCTTCGAGGCTGCTATCCTGGCTCACCACTTTTGCGCTGTCAACAAATCCATTCATCGCTTTCTTCCGACAATTCTTCCATCAGTGGGTGGAATTCATCAACTCCGGAGAGCGGCTCGCCGTCGCGGCGGGCATGGTTCAGCTCATCATAAAGATGGAGCAGGCGATCCGACAGATTCTGCACGACGCGGGCCGCAAAATGGAGCAGATGATGCGCCCCCTGCTCCTGATAGAAACTGCGCAGCAGCTTGCGCGAGAGGAGGCACACCTCGAGACCGCTGTTGCCATCGAGGATCAGCGGCAGACTCTCTCCTGCCCTGCTGAAAAGTGCGGTCTCGCCGATGTAGTCGCCCGGTTCCAGTACGCTGATGAGAAGCCCCTTGTACCAGCAGCGCGCGACCCCCTGGTTAACTACGACCATGGTCTGGCAAGCGTCGAAAGCGATCTCCTGTCCAGCCTCCAGTGTCACCTTCCGGCTCCTGGACATCAGCGCCTCCAGGGTTGTATCAGAGAGCCCCGTGAAAAGCTTCGCCCGGCAATGAACGGCTGCAGCAGGTTCCTGGCTTCGGGCCTCCCCAGCCTCATCAGCCGCAGCTCCTGCTGGGCTTTCGAGCTCGGTTACATCCGAGGCCGCGAGATCAATCCGCCCCTTCACCGCCTCGAGTTGGGGTTCGACTGTGCCCTCCCGGGGACGCACCAACCCTCCGGTCAGCCGGTCTGCCACCGCCTTCATCAGCTCGAGATGAACCGGCTTGAGCAGAACCTCCCGGGCCCCATAACGCATGGCGGTTTCCAGTTCCTGATGACCGTTGCGTTCGCTCATCACCACCAGAGGCGAGGCTGGGGCATGACGCTGCATCCCCTGAAGAATCTGGATGCCGTTGAGCGCCCCCGGCATGAGCAGATCCACCAGAATCAGGTCGAAGCGCTTTTGCTTGACCAGCTTGAGCGCCTCGACCCCATCGCTGGCGAAGGTGAGGGCGTAGACCCCGCCGTTGAGCACATGACTTACTTGCTCGCGCAGCTCTGGATCATAGTCGATAATCAGTACATCTCGCATGGCTTGTCTCACAGGCTTATTCAATGGTTACCGCAGCCACTTCTTCGAGAGTGGTCAGCCCCTCAGCGGCCCTTCTGCGTGCGGCCGCACGCAGGGTGGTCATGCCGGCCTTCATCGCCGAGGTGCGGATGGCATCCTCATCCACATCCGAAGAGGCATCGAGAATAATGCGGCGGATCTCCGGCGTGAAGGGAAGTACTTCGTGAATACCCATCCGTCCCGAATAGCCATTGCGGCATTTGGGACATCCCTCTGCGCGGTAAAAGGTGGCCCTGCTGATCTCCTCGGCAGTATAGCCCAGAGAAGAGGCGATAGCGGCTTCGGCCGCAGGCAGTGGCTGCTTGCAGTGTTTGCACAGGGTGCGCATCAGCCGCTGCGCCACCACCAGATTGATCGCATAGGCGATCAGAAAGGATTCGATCCCCATCTTGTAGAGACGCGAAACCACGCTGCTGGCGTCGTTGGTGTGCAAAGTCGTGAAGGTGAGATGACCGGTATTGGCCAGCTTGATGGCGATCTCGGCGCTTTTGGCATCGCGGATCTCGCCGACCATAACGATATCAGGATCATGGCGCAGGATCGTGCGCATCGCCTGGTCAAAATTCATCTTGTTGCCGATCTTGAGCTGGCGGGCGCCAGGGATATTGTACTCAACCGGATCCTCGACAGTGAGGATGTTGAGCTCCGGGGTCATAACGTGCGAAAGCGCCGCCACCAGGGTTGTGCTCTTGCCGCTTCCGGTCGGGCCGGTGAGGATGACCATGCCTTGCGGCTTTTTGATCGCCTTGATGAACTCGGAGCGAGCATAGTCATCAAAACCGAGTTTGTCCAGGTCGGTGATGACCTTGCGATCGTCGAGGATGCGGATGACCACGCTCTCGTACTTGCGCCCCAGGGCGGAAGAGACGATCGGCAGAATCGCCACGCGGAAGCGGATTAGAAAGGCATCGACACGGCGCTGAATAAAGCCATCCTGGGCCATCTCCCATTCGAAACGGTCAACATTCCTGGTCCGGTCCTTGACCACCGCAAGAAAGGCTTCGGGCTTGATCCCATCCTGCCGGTGCCAGAGGATGAGACGTCCGTCCAGACGAATATAAATCTCGGTGCAGTTGCCATCTTTGGGTATGATATGAATGTCGCTCGCCCCTTTGCGCACGCCATCGACCAGACAACCCTCGAAGAGATTGACCAGCAGGGATTTATTGAGCGCGGAAGTGAGTTCCTCCTCATCGACTTTGTTCTCCTCCTCCTCATCGATGATGGTGACCTCGGCAGCCACCTCCTTGACCAGATTGAGGAACTCGTTCTCCTGCGGGGCGATGCGGGCGAGGATCTCGCTGACGTCCTCATAACGGCCATAGGCGACTTCATAGCGTTTGATGCCCGCCCGCTGCATCAGGGATTCGATGGTGCGCGCTGTGGGATCGGGACATACAAAAATACGAATATTCTGTCCGCGTTCGCTGAAACCGAAGGGGAGCAGTTTGAGGGTGAGGAACTCCTCGCGGGTCTTGGCGTCCAGAGCTTTGTAGAAATTCTGCATAAACTCTATCCAGCCATCGGTCAGGGAGGCTGCACTGAGGCGGATTTCGCGAAAGGCGTAGATCCGGCAGAGGGCGCGGAAGACGAGATGGCGGTCATAACCGAGATCCGTAATCAGCACATCCGCAAGGGTGCGCGGCGTCGACGAGTTTTCGAGAATCTTCCCGGCCTGCTGCAGCTTCTCCCGTGTGAAACAGGTGTCCTGCTGCAGCAGCTTTTCAACAATGGCGCTGGCTATTTGATGCTTGCGTACCATGAGTTACATCCCCGGTAACTGTGGCTGGAAGAGTGCAGTCTCCGATGAAACTATGGTCAGAAGGGTCATGACCAGCATGATGAAAAAGGCGATGATGACCTGAATCCAGTCAATGATCGCTTTCATGCGGTAGGTGGTCTCCCGTTCATAATAATTGGCGATTTGCAGGGTCACTCTTTTAAGCGTGCCCGATTCCGCACCGGCATTGAGACGGGAGAGGGCATTCTCGGTGAATACCTTCGCCTGTTTCAACGCCTGGACAAAGCTGGCGCCATCGCGGACCATCATCGGGATAGTCACCTCCTTGACCTGCTTCTCGATATACTTATTGCGGCAAGCCTCGGCGGCCGTGCGGATCACCTCGAGGTTCTCACCCGAGCCGCTGTACATGCTGTGGAAGACCCGGCAGAAAATCTCGATCGAGGTCTTGTGCAGAAGCGAGCCGATCACCGGCACCTTGATCATATGTTTGTTGACAAAGATCTTTCCCCTCGGCGTGACAGAAAGACGATAAAGTACCAGGGGAATGGCCAGGGAGAGTCCGATGATCCAGTAGATGTTGCGTACGAGAAAATGGCTCAGATCAAGACTGATCTTGGTCAGGGGTGGAAGCGTCGATCCGAAGCTGAGAAAGAGCTCGGCGGTCTTGGGAAAGATATAGCCGACATAAAAAATCACCGAAGCGATCAGGACGACGGTGGTGATGGCGGGCATGAGCAGGGCGCTGCGCATGCTTTTGCGGAATTCATAATCCCGTTCGAGGAAGCGGGCGGTATTGTCAAAGACCTCCGCCATGTTGCCGCTCTTCGAGGCCACCCCGAGCATCTTGGCGGGAAAACGCCCGAGATAATAGGCCTGCTTGCCAAAGGCCTCTTCCCCATCCTTCCCGTCCTTGAGGTCGACAAGGATTTCCTTGATGACCTTGCGCATCGCTTTGTTGCTGGTATCGCTCTCGAGCAGGCCGAGGATTTCATCGAAGGGCAGTTTTTCTCGCAGCAGATCGGCGGAGAGACGGATGAAGGTGATGACATCGGCAAAGGGCGGTTTTAAACGCAGATCGAGGATGATCTTTTGAACGCGAACATCCTCAAAACCGAGGCGGCGCAGGGCCACTTCTACCTCATCGCGTGAAAAAGCAACCTGATCGCCCTTGAGAATGGTGCCATCAAGTTTGCGCACACGGTAGATAAAGGTCGCTTTCTCCTGAATGGAGAGCAGCGTAAAATGGTGCAGGCCGGCCAGGGCTGTCGTCTTTTTTCTGGCTTCCCGCATGTTTTTCGCTTCGATGTAGCCGATAATGCGCTTCTGCTGCGCATTCAGACCGTTGTAGCGAAATTCGGCCATACACCCTCACCTCACACCTGCACCATTGAAAAAAGGAGCTGCGGGGCCCTCGAACACCAAGGGCCCCGCATTTACGGATTTACTGCGGCTGATCCCCTTAAAAACGGAAGCCAGCCGATTCCACCGCCGGAGGGCATGAGTATTACGATTTCATGCCCTGCTCCGATCTGGCGGAGTTAACCTTATTCGCCTGCTGCAATCGCTGTAGTCACATTGGTCGGTGTGACTGTGACCGTGACCACATTGGTGCCGCGTTTGGGCGTTCCGGTCAAAATGACCTGCGTAGCAGTTCCGGTGCCACAGGTGTAGGATCCGTTTTCATTGGTGTAGGTACCATCGGTGACCGATGGGATCAGATTTTTCATCGTGATCGAGGCGAAGGAATTGCCACCTCCGGCCATGCTGGTGGGTTTGATGTAGTACTGCTGTGCCAGGGAGGCCAGGTGCATGAGATCATTGGTTACGGCCTCGACATTGGCGGATTCGGCGGACGTGCTGAACATGTTGATACCGACTACAACGGCGATGCCGACGATGATCACGCTCAGCACCAGAAGCAGAAGTTGTTGCTGTCCCATAATAGTGTCTCCTCACAGCTATTAAAGGGTGGGCAGATTCGGGCCGGCACTCGCCGGACCCGGTGAGTTATGGTGTTACGGTGAAGATGAATTTATTGGCGAGAGCTACACCTCCTTCCAGTCTGTCAGGTTAAGGCCCTATTATCCATGTATCCACATAAATGGATAGTGCGGCCATGGGCCGCAGGAACTCCTGTGCCATAGAATAATAGCCGGCCGAAATACAAGCGGCATGCGCCGTTGTTATCTCAGTAGCAGAGATGGATTGAAGTGAGCGAAGCAGTGAGTGCAGAACTGATAGGGAAAAAGACCAGGTTGCAGAACAAAAAAGGAAGCCGGACTATTTGCACACGTCCTCAATCACACTCTTGTGATTACCCCACCCCAAAATAGTCACCGTTTAAAAATGAGTCAATTATGGCGATTAATAGCCATTCAATTAAATATACCTTGCGGCTGCCACAATGTCAAGTGTTATTTTATTGAACAATGAAATATTTTCATTTTTATAAGAGCTATTAATTACGTAACTTGTGTTCAGTAATTGCACAGACCGATTGCATTACTTTGAATGGTTCGGGAGAAAATATGAAATCGACGTGGTGGCGGGGTGTTGCGGCTCTTTTATTCCTCCTTTTGCCTGTTCTTCATGCGCAGGAAGTTAAAAACGAGCGCGGGCTCGCCTTCGCGGCCGTGCCCAGTTTGAGCTACAGCAGTGGTGAAGGCTGGGAGTATGGCGGCAAGCTCTTTTTCTACCAGTTCGGTAACGGGGAGAGCCGGCCCTACCGCTGGCACCTTCTCCTTAACGGCGCCCGCTCCACGGAGGAGAAGCAGGACTATTACGCCTTCGTGGACCTCCCCAACCTCTGGGGCGAGGGCAGCCGCCTCGATTTGCGCGTCGAGTACAAGGATTTCGGCCTCGACGAGTTCTACGGTATCGGCAACCTCCCCTCCTACCGTAAAGAACTGACCGATCCCGATCAGCCGGGCTTTCTCGACGAGAAATTCTACAGCTACAAGCACCGCTGGAGCGCCGGCTATCTCAATACCCAGTGGCCTCTTCGCGGCGGCCGACTGCGGCTGCTCGCCGGGGCCGCAGCCTTGCGCACCAGCCTATCGACCTATCCCCTGCCCAACCAGCTCGCCCAGTCCCCTCAGCCCGGCATGGCCGGCGGCTGGAGCAACTATGCGCGCATCGGACTGGTCTGGGACAGCCGCGACCAGGAGGCCGCCCCCACCTCCGGCTGCTGGAGCGACCTGCTCATCGAAAAGAGCGCCGCTATCCTCGGCAGCGACTATGATTTTGCCCGCATCACCGCGACCGACCGCCGCTACATCAGCCTTCTCCCGGGCCTGGTCTATGCCCAGCGTCTCCTTGTCGAGCACATGCCCGGCCATCCCCCCTTCTATGAAATGGCGGTGATCAGCGGCTCTTACCAGCGCATCGAGGGGCTCGGCAGCGGCCGCAGCATACGCGGCATCCCCAGGCTCCTCTTCGTCGGCCCCACCAAGCTGCTCACCAATTTCGAACTGCGCCTCCGCCTCCTCGACATGCGCATCCTCCGCCAGGAGCTCACCTTCTACGGCCACCTCTTCGCGGACGGGGGCAAGGTGCTGCTCAAGGGCGAGAAGGCCAGCCTCTCCCGCTACCACTGGAGTCAGTGCGCCGGCCTCCATGTGCAGTGGAAGAAGGAACTCATCGGCGCCCTCGACGTCGGCCGCTCGCAATACAACGACATGGCCGTCTATCTCACCTTCGGCAACCTCTTCTGAGTTGATAGGCATAAAAAAAGCCAGGCTCCTGAGGGGCCTGGCTTTCGGTTTTGCGCTTGTGCGGTCGGATTATTTGTCAGTCAGCGCCGCGACACCGGGGAGGAGTTTCCCCTCCATCAGCTCGAGGCTGGCCCCGCCGCCGGTGGAGACGTGGCTCATCTTCTTGGCCACGCCGGCTTTTTTGACGGCGCTGGCGGAATCACCGCCGCCGATCACCGTCACCGCGCCGCTGTTGGCCATGGCCTCGGCAACCGCGTAGGTGCCCTTTTCGAATCCGGCCACCTCAAAGACCCCCATGGGTCCGTTCCAGACGATTGTTTTCGATTTGGCGATCTCCTTGCAGTAGAGCTCGATCGTCGTCGGGCCGATATCGAGACCCATCTGCCCGTCGGGGATGGCCTCTCCGGGCGTGACGGCGGGATTCACTTCCTTGCCGGCTTCCGGAAACTGAGCAGCGATGACATGGTCGACCGGCAGCAGCAGGGTCACCTTTTTGGCCTTGGCGATCTCGAAAAGCTCTTTGGCTTTTTCGATAAAATCGGCCTCGACGCGGGAGGTCCCCACGGGCACGCCCCTGGCCTTGAGGAAGGTGTAGGCCATAGCCCCGCCGATCATCAGACTGTCGACCTTGCTGAGCAGGTTTTCAATGACGAGGAGCTTGTCGCTGATCTTGGCGCCGCCGAGGATGGCGAGCAGGGGCCTTTCGGGGGCGTCGAAGACGCGGGCGAAATAGTCCAGTTCCTTGGTCATAAGGTAGCCGGAAGCGCCTTTTCCGAGTTTGGCGGGCAGGCCAGCCATGGTGGCATGGGCACGATGGGCGGTTCCGAAGGCGTCGTCGACGTAGAGGTCTCCCAGTTTGGCGAGCGCGTCAATGAACCACTGCCGTTCTTCCTTACTCATCTTGACACCGGCCTTCTTGCCCTCTTCCTCGGGATAAAAACGGACATTTTCGAGGAGGAGTACATCGCCCTCTTTCATGGCGGCGACTGCCTTTTCTGCTTCAGGTCCGACACAGTCGGGGGCGAAGGCCACCGGCTTGTCGAGGAGTTTGCTGAGGGCGGCGGCCACGGGTTTGAGCGAGAATTCACTCTTTTTTTCGCCGTCCGGGCGGCCGAGGTGGGACATGAGGATGGCCTTGCCCCCGTCGGCGATGACTTTTTTAATCGTGGGCAGGGCGGCGACGATGCGTTTGTCGTCAGCCACCTGCAGATCGGCGGTGAGGGGCACGTTGAAATCGACGCGCACCAGGACGCGTTTTCCCTTCATCTGCAGATCATCGATGGTTAGTTTTGCCATATCAAGCTCCACCATAAAAAGTTAAGAAGTAATGCGCTGAATTGAATCTTATAATTTAGCTGTTTCCGGCAAAAAAACAAGCAAAATGAATGGAGCCCACCTCTCGCGCCGACCCAACCAAACCTGACGCGCCCCAAAAACCTCGTGTCAACCCGAATCCCCTCTTGCGCCGACCCGACCGAACCAAATCCGGTCACCTTCCTTCCAGCCTCCCAGCGCCCGGAATTTCGCGGAAATCAGCTTGACTATATGGCAGAAAATAGCTACATTTATCCCTGATTTTGCCGGGGTGGTGAAATTGGTAGACGCACTGGACTCAAAATCCAGCGTAGGCAACTACATGCGGGTTCGATTCCCGCCCCCGGCACTCCTTAAGTCTTTATTAATAGGCGGTTGCATAAACAAGCAGCCGCCTTTCTTTTTGCCAAAATACATCAAAATACCCCATAAAAATGCTATGCCGTTGCTTTTTTGTTGCCGAGTTTTTCAGAGATAGCTCTCTCAATCCACCCCGTTATAGTCCTCCCATCCTCTTTCGCCGCCTGGCGGACCTGTTTCAGCATCTCGGGATGCAAGCCGAGATGAATATGGGCGTTTTAAATTCGCTGATCTTCCATTCTCAAATCTCTTCTATTGGCAGTTCTTTACTCATTTCATTTATTCTTTGACAGTCTTCACAAAAGCGATCAGGATTGCGCATAAATGAGCGGGCATCTCGGAGAATGTCGGTCCCGCAAAGAGTGCCATGAGCATCACAGACGATAGCATACTTGTTATCGTCTACGTCAATCCCCTGTTCAGAGGAAACATAGACGACGACTTTGAAATCTTTCACCAAGTAATTTTCTCGCTCCACAACGAAACCGGAATCATCTCTATGACTCTTCATATCACTGTACCTTTCAGAAAACAGGCCGAATTCGTTTGCCAAGATAATAACCCAACTCATCGTAAATTCCAGCTTCCTCAGACTCGCGCCAGAGTTCCGCCTGCTTCAGTGAAAATTCCTCATAAGTCTGCAAATGGTTCCAAAAGCGTTCGACGTTATTATTGATTGCCGCGGCCATTCGCTCCACTTCCAGTCTGGTTGTTTCGGTCATTTTCATGGCACTACTCCCTTTTCATCAAATCAGTTATTTCGAAGTTTTCCAAAGTTTGGCCGCTGCCTCGAATCCAATCCACTCTCCACCCTTGCCAAGTCCGCGGTTCGCCATTTGGTTCCGAGCTAATTGCATCAGGTCGATTTTGCCGTTAACAATGTCCATTAAGAGGCTGTGCCCGGTCATCTCAAAAATAAAATCCGGGTTCAAATCGTCAGGAAGCTCTTCATTGTTTTCTTTATTAGCCTCTTCAAAGCGGCGTTTCCAGGTTGTTCTCATTGCCTTATCTCCTTATTGGTTTGAAATTCTATGCCAACTCGTAACCAGCATTGAGCGCCTTTTCCATGTTCGCCAGCGTAACGATCCAGTAAAGGTTGTCGTCGCCGAGAATTATTGCTGTTGGGATGGTGCTATGCTCCGCGAACGTGCTCGCGTAAGAATAGCTGTTGAATTTCGCAATGACCTCAATTTGGTTTTTCATTGTCACGTCTCCGGGTAGTTGAAGTGTTCAGTTTTGCTGCGAAACAATCGCCAGAATCACCGCGGCCATTCCGCCAATGTACTCGCCCTTGCTGAACATCACTTCGTCAATGTGATCCGGCCGGTCAATCGACTCATCCAGGTCCTGAAGCTGATCCATGTGGGGCATAATCTCTGCGGCGGCTCTCTTGAATCGAATCGCCCAAGTCTGTGTACTCTGCTTTTTCATGGTCTCTCTCCTTTGTTTGGGTTGTCCTTCAACCTGTTACAATATGCAGAGTGTGTACAACTATAGCAAGTCATATCTGATTTATTATTAATATATTATAATAATAAAGCCCCATTTCTGGGGCTTTGCCTGCGACTTTGCGACGGTTCTTCTGCCGGGACGGGAGCGGAGTTAAAGGCTGCGAGTCGGCACTCCCTTGAGCGACGGCAGAACCGTGTTGAAAAGAATCTTCCACACCAGCTTGTAGGCCGCCGAACTCCAGAAGAAGAGGGCATAGATAAACGGAAGATCGAACGTGAACGCCTCTTTATTGTACCACATGGTGGCCACCCCGGTAAGCACGCAGAGGCCGATCAGGATGATGAATCGGATCTGCTCCTGCCGGACTTTCTTGACGACGAACTGCCAGGCAGGCGGCGCGACGATCGACAGCACCGTCAGGATCATCGACGGCAGATAGGGTTCCTCGGTCCCGGTCTGGGCGAAGACCCAGCTTGAGGACAGGAACACCACGGCCGAGAAAACAAACAGCATCAGGAATAACTTTTTCATACCTCACCTCACTGGTTTAATCTCCTCGCCTCCCAAGCCGGGCGGGGTCGGCTGTACTATTTGGTCCACTGGGTTATCGCTACACCGCTCAGGATCCCCACCCCGAGGGTCAGATATGGATTATCATACCATTTCCGCTTAATCTCTATGAATTTCGTCACCTGAATTGTTGGCAGCGGAGCAGGCTTAAAATCAAGATCAAACCAGTCAGCCGGTGGCAGATAATAGGCAACATCGAGCCGCCCATACCTGACTCCCTCGCTCTCCAGTACCGCGTCGGTGCGGGCCACATCAAGGCCGGTATACATCGTGTCATGCACAGTCACGACCAGATCCTGCCAGACGGTATCGTGTTTGGCAGGCAAGTGCTGGAGTACCACCCGCTCAACCTCAACGTAGAGTGTGTCGGTGACCGTCTTGGGCACATCGACAAAGACCGTGGTCACCTTCTTCAGGCTGTACCCCGCTCCGAAACAGGCTGCGCAGGCAGCTATCAGCAAAGCGTAAAATACCTTACTGGGCTTCATGAGCTAAACCTCAAAGTGATAGATATCGTTCAAGCTTTGCCAATCTCCACCCCAGCGCCCTCCCCACTGTTTCCAGATGGCCCCCAGCTGCTCGTATTCCTTGCAACGTTCCCAAACAGGCATACCGCCTTTGAAAACGACCAAATCAGCCGCCCGGCCCAGCTGATGCTTGGAGAGATTATGAACTCCGTCCTTGGTTGACTTCCCGGCGGCGTAATAGGCTGCCTGCTCCTCGGCAGTGCGAAAGACCTCGATCAACTCGACATGGATACCATTCTTCTCTGCCCAACGAATCAGCCGTCCGAGCTTGCGGGCAAACAACTTGTGCATGGCGATTATCCTTTTCCGTTTAGATCCAGTTTGCGTTTGATGTAGCTCAAATCGTTCTGGATTACAGCCAGGAGCTGTTCGTGCTTGGCGTTCTGGGCCATCCAGTCCATTCGAAGCTGAATTAGTTCCTTGGCCAGACATTCATGGTCAGTGCAGTGTCCTTCTGTTTTGGCTTTTTTCGTCTGCAGCCAATCCCAGACGATCTTTCCGATCAGCGCCGCCGTTCCAAGTCCGAGCGCTCCGATGAGAGTTTGTTCCATTCCTGTTTTCCCGTTCCGTATACAGTTCCTGTATCTTCATCAGTTAATTATGATAACTTGCCCGGTAGCAGGCGCTTCCGACACTGTAATTTCCAGGTAAGGATCTTTATCCGTCCCCGTTTGTTCGGAGCAGTAAAAGCGAGCCTTATCAGAATCATTGTCATCTACTCCGACAGGATCGGCATCAGCAAGATCGCGCCCAATCCTCAACCCGAGTTTGGTATATCCTGTTTTCGATATCCAGCCAAGTCCGGTCAAATTAAGAGAAATCGAGGTATACGCTGTCGTGCTCAGGGTCGATACCGTCACATTAGAAGCGCCAACCGTGGGTGAATGTATCGCTCCACACTGATCAAAGTCCGCATAAGAGAGTGCAGTCGAACTCGCTTGAGTGGTCTGGACCACATTGAAATAATCGTACGTGCCGGTAAGGCCGAACCGCTTTTCCTTGCAGTATAAATTTAGTGTCGCAGCCGTTATTGTCGCCCCATCCGGAATAGCACTTGTATCGAATGGATAAAATGCTCTGGCTAGCGATAGCGTAAAGGTTGTAGCCCAATCATTTATCAGCTCCGGCGCATAGGCATATGCTCCGGTATAAGGAGCACTTGTCCCAGTCGCTGCGTCGTGAGTCGCATCCCAGACAGTGTCCCAGTCGTAGACATCCGTTGACGAGAACTCAACGTATCCATCCCCGGCACCTGAGTAGTAGCTGGTTGGATGATCAGTATAGACGGGGTAGGTTGCATTCTCCAGGAATGCAGCCGGTACAGTCTTGCGCAGATAAACTTTCAGCAGCTTCCTGTAGAATTCGATTTTAACCGGCTGAGTCTTCCCTGCACTGTCCCATAGCAGGGCTTCCCGGAAATACAACTCTTTTCCGGCATCCCCTATCATCAATGTCCTGTCTGTAAAATCAAGGCCGGAAGTCCGGTCCCAGATATTGCCAAGGTTGTCATGTATCGTTTTCAGGCTGGGCAGATCCAGTTCAAAATCGAAGGTCATGTCAACGATTTTGCTAGGCTTCTTGTTGATCACCACAACCTTCTTCAGGCCATCCTCCTCCGCATAAATACGCAGATCGATGCCCGTTCCAAAGGCATCCGGATATAAAACATAGTTTCCGTCAGCCTCGCCGTTGTGCAGGATCCCTTGCACATGAGCAGCGACTGGTCTGGCCTTGATGGAGATGTTGGCATCAAGATAGGCTGATGTGAAATCGATCCAGTCGTCAGCATAACGCGGAAGAGAGCAATTATATGATGCTCTATTCTGTCCCCATCGTGACAGGACCCCGTCCCAGCTCAGCCAGGTGTTTATCCGCTTGAAAGAAGCACCGTCCCTGTAATTGATGTGTGAGGCATGGAACCGGTATCGCTTGCCGCCAGCGACTTCCGCGACATCGGCATTATAATTGGCTGGAGTATATACCTGCGCAACGGCAGGAGCCACCAGAAGCAGTAAGCAGATCAATTTTCTCATTCTCAGTACCTGTATTTTATATCCACTGAAAACTGGGACATGGACGAGGAAGGAGCAGAGTCAAGCTTCAGGTACATACACTTCCCGGCGTCCACTGTGGCATCATCAAATGTGCCTGAGTAAAGCACGCCAGACGATGTATCGAGCGCCTTAATAAGCCCTGTGCTGCCCCCCACCCTGCCGATGAAAGAATTGGCAAAACGCAGGTCGCCGGCGATGTTGTACGATGCGCTGGAGGTTGTTACTGTCACACTGTCAATAGTGATGCCGGCATCCACTTTCGGCCAAATGCAGATGCAACTGTCAGCCGTAAAAACGGCGTTCGGAGACATCACTGTGAACCGCAGATGCTTGGCCTGCCCCGTGATAGCCGATCCGTTGACTACGCCAAGAGTAGCCCCGGTGATCGTAGGGCTCGTACCGAAAACCATCGATCCAGACCCGGTTTCATCAATGACCTTGCTAGCCCAGTTGGCTGAAGTCTGGGCCTGAAGATCTGCAAGCTTTACCTGTCCGTCCTGGATAGATTCGCTCGTGACAGCACCATCTTTAATCTTGGTCGAATCAACAGCATTCGCCGCCAGGTCCGCAGTTTTCACCTGGGCGTCTTTAATGGTCTCCGAAGTGACCGATCCATCTGCAAGGTTTGTCGAGTCGGCCGCATTCGCTGATAGCGTCACCGCCCCACCGTCCGCAATTGTCGCGTCCCCGGAAACCGTTATCCATTTTGCCGTCCCCGCGGCACTATATTGCAGCAGTTGGGTGGACGATCCTGTAGAGGGAACGTGCTTGTATCCGTCCGCCGTCGAATGCGAGAGAGCATCACCTGTCAGCACGATGCCGCTTGTAGCACTTAAATTGGTATCACTCGAAATATCGAGCCCAGAGACCGTCGTCGTCGTATGCGCGTGCGAATCATCCGAAACCGCCAGGGCCCCGGTGTTTGAAAGCGTCCCATCCCCTGAAAGAGCGACCGCCGTTGCCTCGTTCGAGCCGTTTCCAACCCAGAAATATGCTGAAGTCAAGGACGGGAGCGTCGCCCCGGAAAGCGAGATCCATGACACCGCCCCACTCCCATTGGTTGCCATAACCTGACCGTTTGTCCCATCGACGTGAGGCAGGCAAAAATGCGGCGTCCGCAGCGTATCGGCAAGCACTCCCCCTGAAACCGTAAGTGCAGATGGGACGGTTTTTGTCAGAACGCCGACCTTTTTAGGAAAATACTGGATCCCGACCTGGGGCAGAACTACGGCTGGCGGGACCAGCAAAACAATGATGTATAGCCATTTCCTCATCGTCATACTCCAATTGCAGGATAGGATTTCTTCGCCGGCAGCCGGCCGATGCAAGCACCATCGACATATATGTCGTAGTGGGTTTCGTCATCCAGATCAGCGCCTGGATAGTAGCGGGATAGTTCGCTCGAGCACTGTGTTCCGGTAACCGCCCCCGCAGGATAGATATTATCAACCGGGCAGAACTCAACCGTATGAGCCGTTTCATCGTTTGACCCGGTTGATGGCGTGACAAGCTGTATGAATATTGTGTCCTTATCCCACGCTGCCATAAAGCCCTCCAAATGGGAGATAGAGCAAACCAGGGATCGCTGCTTGACTGGCTGGCTCAGTGGTTTCAATAAACTTCAATTCCAAATCTGCAGCTGACTGATGGCCGGCAACGAACATGTTCTCCCTTTCCGGAATCACGTTGGCCCAGTAATAGACAGAGGCATCAATCCCATATCGTGTGTAGATCTTCACGGGCACCCGCAGGGCAGCCAAGGCGGCTATCCTGGCTGCTGTCCCGCCAATCTGGCGAAACGTGAATGTAAAACTAAAATACCTCACCGGTCCGGAATAGACCCGGGACAGGCCGCTTTTATAGGTCTGCACATCCTCGGCGCAATTGGTGCGCTTTACCAGCCGGGCGGCCTCCTGATGCGAGAATTCGATAGTGTTCTCAGGAGTCCCATATTTGAATGCCCAGACAATCATCCTCTGATATCACACTGAACAGTGATCCCGCCAATTTCTGCTTTCTGCGCCCCGGTCCCGCCGGATTCGGTGATCACAATCCGGATGAATGCCCGGATCAGGTCGCCGCGGACCAGATTCGCCACGGTGATCACAAATGTGTACTGCAGCATCGAGGTCGTTAGTGTCTGCGCGGCAGTCTCACACAAATCTGCGCCAGCAGTTCCTGCCTCAGCCACTTCATACGCTTCGCAGTCGACGGTCTTCACTGACATTGTGCCGGCCCCTGAGTCATTGACCCGGGCGGATACCGTGATTTTCAAGTCCTGCCCGTCATCATAACTCTCAGGGATGGCAATCTCGAGGCATACCGTCTCGGCCTTTGTTGTGCCGTGCGCATCCTCGCCCTGCAGAATCCCGCTGCCGGAGCCCCAGCCGCCCATCACTAGTTTTGGATTTCCTGCCGCACCGGTTGGATTAACAGTTGATCCGTCTGCGTAGCGCAGCGAGCATAGAGGCACAGGGAAGGACTGGAGCGGGACTTGCTCCTGGTTCCCTCTCTTGATTGCATTGAGGAAGGCCGCGGTAATCGGAGTGCGGGTTGTAAAAGCGGTCGAATTCAGGCTCATTTATCCCTCTACCATGCGCAATGAATGTCTGCCAGAGCTGTTTCCGGCAATGCGAATTTATCAAAGACACTGGCGTCATACCCGGTCAGAGATACATTCCGAGGCGCGATCGCCGAGATTCCTTTTTTGATCGTTTCAAAGCGGCCGGCTATGTCAGGATCATTGATATCCAGATCCCATTGTTCACCGATCCGCATCAGGAGCGCCTGAAAATCACAGTTGATCGTCACGCTCCGAATACCATTAGAATACAGCTCATAGATTCGTCTGGCCAAACTTTCGGCCTGAGTGTCGTCATGCAGCCCCGGAGCATAGAGGTCGACTGCCACCTCCTTGCCATGCTTTCTATATGACGGATTGTCCGCCTGGCTCACCGGGTAGGTGACATTTTTAAGATATTCCTGTGTGACCGCATCATAGCCATAGTAGACAGTTATGACGTTCACAATCTCCATGCTTTCACTTTCCACTTCCGGCTTGACATCGGCATTGGTGAATTCATGGACCGCCAGCTGCAATCTCGGCCGCATGCAATGCAGGCATTCCAGCCCGAACCAATGATATTGCACCAGACCGGCATGAGAGCAAATAGCCTCAACCGCCTGGGCGACTGTCATCGCCCGGTCCAGGGTAATCCGCAGCCGGATATCAGCAGCTTCGCAGTATTCGTATTCGGCATCATATGACCTGGCAGCATCCAGTGATTGGGCCTGCTTGATGGTCACTGAGGTACCGGTAGCAAAGTCGTAACTCAGGGTTCCGGACGACAGAGTCACAGTAACATATGGCGGAAACGAGTCTTTATAATCGATCTCATCGACTGTGACCTCCTGAGAATCGACGCCATCATCGAGGGTGAGAATCGCTCCAGCCGGGATCATCAAATTTACACTTGTCGAGATCCTGAAGGTTGCCGCACCGGATGCAGCGGCCTCATAGAGTTCTCCAGCCTCAACCTCACCGAAAAATGAGCTGGCATCCACAAGCTTGGCGGGGGTGCCCACACGCGCTGTCATGATATCATAGATGATCTTTACCGGATTTTCATCGTCCCAGGTAATCCCCGTGACGAAACTCATGGTATCGCCTTCAGCCATGCCGGCCGTCCAGGCCGCAGCTGGGATGGTTATAATATCTGGGATTTCAAAATCCTCCATGATATCCCCCTCGTATGGCGTCAAGCCTGGCGGGGTCACAGTGAACGCAAAAGCAGAGGACCATTGAAACTCCCATTTACCAACCGGGCAACGGGACCCGATCACGATCTGGTCCCGGTCGAGCATACCGCCAATGAATAAATAGGTCTGCTCGTTGTAGTCGAGATTCTTCCCGGCATCAGAATAGATATCCGGCAGGAGTTCGTTGGCGGAGTCTCCAACGATGGAAACCGCGGCTGTTGCTGTCGAGCCAGCCCCGTCTGTTACCCGGACAGTGAATGAGGTTGCGCCGTTGGCTGCAAGATACCCGGTGATTTTGCCCGTCTGCGCATCCAGTGATAGCCCGGAGGGTAAGCTGCCAGAGGAGATATCCCAGACATATTCCCCAGCCCCACCCGTGGCGCGAAGGGTGAAGTCGTAATAGCACCCGGCCTTCGCATTTGGCAGTGAAGTTGTCGCAACCGTTAGCGCCCCGATGTGAAGCCGCAGATAGTCAATATCAATCGAGGCGGTTGTCCGCTCCCCGCTGATGCTTGTTCGGACCGCGCAGACGCCAACAAAGCCGGGGGTCCACGTCGCAACTTTAGTCCCGAGCGATATCCAGGATCCGGACGGCGTCCGATAAGCGAAGGAGTAGGTCGTCCCGCTTTTTGAGATCCGGAAAATCAGGTCGCTTGCGACTCCTGAAGCAGATCCAATGGTGTTCTCGTCGTCGATATTTACCGCCGCAACCGCTGTCTTCCCACCCCGAAATCCGCAGGCAAGTCCATAATAGCCCTCGTCAGCCTCGTCGATTTTCCTGACATAAATTCCGGCTATGTGAGCGGAACTCGAGCCGAGATTATCGCCTTTTATCCGAGCGATCAAAGTCCACGCGCCAGTAAGCGATCCGGGCGAAGTTATCTCCACGCATGGTGGCGTATACTCATGGGATAATTTATACCATCCGCGGTTAGAACCCGAACACCATGTTTCCTCGTAATTTGACGACACTGACGCTGCGATCCAGCCGAGTCTAAGATATCCTTCTCCGCCATCTGTGAGATTATGATACTCGCGAGAGGGATCGAAATAATCAGCGAAAGTAAAGTCCGCCATTCCCAGCGCCGAATCCATTTCTGTGTTCCACCGATCATAGACCAGAAGCGTACATTCCTGCTCCTTGCTCTCGCCGGCGGCATTGGTTACGCGCAACGTGAAGGTAAATATCCCGGTTTCCGTAGCCTTCCCGGATAGCGCACCTGATTCACCGTTAATAGTGATCCCGTCCGGGAGAGCGCCGTCAACAATTTCAAAGGTTAACGGCAATTGATGAAAATCGTTTTGCCAGACCATGGACTTGCGAAGGGTTCCATCCGGACCGATGCACATAAGCTTCAACTCATCTGAAGCATCTGCTCCGGTTAAAGCACTGTCAAGCTGGGTCTTGCGGCTGTCAGCCATCACGATAGAGGCTTTTCCGGCTTCCGCCTCTGGAGACTTTATTATAGTGCCCTCGAAAATCGGTATCTCGGCTACCGTATCCTCTGTCTGGTTCGACAATTTCAGCAGGAGCTTTTTCCCGGCAGCGTCAATCGTATATATTCTGCTGCCGGCCGAGTAATCATGGGTGAGCCCTGGCGAAGCGATAGTGAGCTGGTGATATCCTGCAGAACCGCCATCAGCCGCAAATCCGGAGACAGTCGTTCGCTCAGAGTTAACATCATCTGATATTTCCAGAATCTCCCCTTCAGCGAAGGCCACCCCATCCCAGGCAAGGAGCTTGATTATTGTAGCCGAGGCTGCTGCATCTTCAAAAAGTGTAGCTTCACACCGATGGAAAAGAGAGGCCGGATCATCAGCGTCGAACTCATTGTCCATGTCATTGAACTCTGCGGTCACATCCTGCACATAAGCCGAGTCATCACTGGATAAATCCAGTTCCTTTCCACTAACGATCTCCGATACTCCTATGATATCAGTATCACTATCAAGGGCGATGGCCAGGCCGTCCGGATCGAGCACAGCCTTGACTGCAAGCCGTGCACCAGTCTTGCGCTCCAGGGCGTTTTCCCACAGGTCCGGGATATTTCCGTAATAATGCGGCATCAGACGGCGCTCTGCAAAAAGGTTACGGATTTCTCAATCTTTGCTATGGGATGTCCCCATATCTCGATGGCTTCGATACCGTCGATGAGCGGAACGCAATGCATGTGCGCTGCCGGATCAGCTTGATACTGATAATAGATTGTCAGTTCCTCTCCCGCATCAAGAAGGATTTGTAGCTTGATCTCTGTAGTTGAGAAAGCTAAATCGAAGGTGATCTGGAGACCATTGACCGGGATTTCAATATATTTTATCGCCGGGGCTGACGCCTGCTTCTGGTGGACCTGGTAAGTTTGTTCCTCGATCCACTTGACCGAAATCACCTCATCCTGGGAGAAATAGACATCCCCTCCGGAATAAGATATTTTCAGGGCGTTTTTACCGGGCATACGGATTATTGGCGATTTTGTATTTCCTGTCCCGCTTGGTCACTCGCGGATGGACAAATTTATCCGTCACTTCAACCCATGTTTTGGATGTAGCCTCATGGACGACAACGCTCAGCCCCGCTGCGGTCCCTGTGTCTCTGCTCTTGTTCTGAGCAGCCTTGGCATTGGCCGAATCGATCCGGTGCAGAGCCGACGGGTCAGCTGATGCGTTGAAGCGCTCGAGATTGCCGCGTCCGATGGCAGCAACAGAATCCTCATTGAGCACAAACTCGTTGGCATGCACCAGAGCGATCTGGTCCTGGTCAATATAGCCGCCTGAAGAATATCCGGGTATGCCAGCCGCACCCTCAGACTCAAACCACAGAGTAACTTTGCTGTTATACCAGTCTTCGCGCATTTGCTGGAGCTTCTTGCGCAGCAGCTCAATCTGTCCTTCCGCCTGTGCGATATCCAGCTGGATCTCCATCTTTTTCTCGTCCCACTCTTTGTAGAGTGCGGATATTTCGCCATCTGCCGCAGTGAGCTGCTCTTTGACGCCAGAGATGTCCAGACCAAGCTTCAGGAGTTGATAGTTGCCCTCCTCCTCGATCTTTTTAGCCTCCGCTTCCATGGCTGCGGCCGTATCCTCTGCCCACTTCTTCGCGTTCGCCACAGCCGCTGCCGGATCGTAAGTCCCTCCAGCTTGGTAAAACTTCGTCGTAAGAGCACCCAGAGCCGCCGATGCATCTTTGTATGCCTGGCTTTTCGGGTCGAGTGTCTTTAAAAACTCCTGCGTCGAGTAGAGCATCCCGTTGATCTGGTCTTCGAACTCGGAGCCATCTATGTTTTCACCGAAGTAAACTGCTTTCTCAAGGGCTGCGCTTGCCGATTCAATCTCCGACTTCCTCTGGTCGTACTCGCTTGTAGACCCTCCGGAGATCTTTTCGAGCATCGCATCCCAGTCGAGCATGAAAGAGCGGGTCTTTCCGGTTATCCGTTCGACTCCCTCTTCGAGGTCGCGAATAACCGCAAGATCGCGGCTCTGACCGAGAACATTCAGAAACGAAGTGATCTCTGAAGCATTACCCCTCAGCTCAGCTGTCTGGAGACCTATGCGTGTTGAGATCTCTGCTCGTTCACCCAGCATTACATCTAGCGAGTGCTGGATTTGATCACGCTCGGCCTGCTTTTTGGCTATTTTTTCAGCGTAATCCTTGTCAATCTCGGCCAGCTTTTGGGATGATTCATCTCTCAGCTTTTGCAGGTTTTCCTTGGCGGCCTCCAGCTTGGCCTGGGTGGCTTCATAGTTTTTGTAATAGGCTGCATCGATCCCTTCCAGGACCTTTGTCCAGTACTCTTTGGTCTCTCCGTTGTACATCTCGGGGACGACGGTTACCTCTTTTGCGGCTTGATCATACTTGCCGAGTTCCTTATATCCAGCCTCGATCTTTTCATTCAGGGCGTTCCACTCATAAGAGCCTTTCACCAGATTATCCCGCAGCGCCTCCCAGGTTTTGATCTGGCTCCTGAGCTGATCGGTGGTTTTAATGCCGAGATTATTCAGAGTCTCCTGGTTTTTCTCCCACTGCTTTCGCGCTTCTTCCTGCGCAGCCCGCTCCGGATCATATGTTCCTGCAGCGCTATTGCCACCCGGGGCTGTGGTCTGAGGATTGATCAATGGCGGCAGGTTTATGGCCTCTCCGAACTGCTCTGCCCACTCTTTCCAGACCTCGCTGGAGGTATCAATCAGGGTAATATTATCTTTTATCCAGGCGTTGATACTTTCATATTCGCCTTTGAGTACTGAGAGCGCCGCCTCGGCATAAAGAATCTGCTGCGTCAGCTCATTGTATGCCTTGCTCTCCGGATCCAGCGTGGCAAGCAGCTCGCGACCATTATCAATCTGCTCCTGCAGCAGATCACCCAATCCACCAAAATTCATGCTGCCAAATTTGTCTCTGAAGGTAATGGCCGTTTCGGAGAGGTATTCCAGTCCACCGGCTGCCGCATCAAACGAACTGGTAAGCTCAAACGCCAAGAGATACCATTGTTTTGTGCTCACCGCCAAGCCGATGGTTAGATCACTCAAGACCCGGTCCATCTCTGTGGTGCCCTCGAGCGCCTCTTTCAAAGATTCAATATACTCGTCCAGACTGGAGAGCAGGCTGGATTTGAAGCTATCACCGAGTTCCTGTGTCAATTCACCCAGCTGTTCCATTTCGTCCGAGAGATTCCCCATGGACTCCAGGATCTCCTCAACGGACATGTAAACCGCCGGAGCCTCTTCCTTCGAAAAGAGCGAGAAGACGATATTCAGGCCGAACATTGCCAGACTCAAAGGGCTCACCCCACTCTGGATCACGTTGGCGATTCCTGAAGCAAACGTGTTGACGACCTGGTTGCCCCCAGTCATCTGGTCGAGCAGGCTTCCGATAGCAGAGACATACGGGCGCGCTTTCTCCGCCGCTTCCTCGTAGGCTTCCGCCGCGCTCTCAGCCGCTGTCTTTTGCTCCTCGAGCACAGGATTGAGTTTATTACCTGCAAGCATAGCGGCATGAGTCTGGTTTGTCATACCGCGCATCGCTGTAATATTGGCATCTAGAGGCCGCTTGAGATGATCGAACGAGGTTCCGACCGCATCAACTTCCCGTGGTGCGGCGCTGATCTGGTCTATCCAATGCGCCATCCCTGCCTTGGCGTCACGCAGTGTATCGGAATAGAAATCATCGAACTTTTCATTTGCCTTTTCGGTCTGCTCTGCAAGCGCTTTTAGTTTATCAGAAGCCCCACCGGACCCGCCGTCACCACTTGCAGCGTTGCCGAGATCAGTGACTCCCGTTGTCACCAGACTGACCGGACCCTGCAGATCATTGAGTTCTGTATTAATTGCTTCAATTTGCTTGTTAATGCCGCCCATCTTGTTGGTAAAATTACCCCAGGCATCGGAAAAGAAATCAACGAAACCCGTGGTCTGGGCAAGATCGCGCATCTGCGCGTCGAGGTCATCACGCATCTTCAACAGCTGCTGTTCACGGAGCCGTTTGAAAGCCTTGGTTTGCTCATCGATTTTTCCGCTAAATGATGTCACATCGAGGCCGACAGATCTGAGCATCGCAGCATATTTTTCTTCTGCGTCGTGCAGGTTTATTGTCTCGGTGATGTTTAGATTCTTTTTGCTGCGTAGCTTCTCGATCGTCCTTCCCAGCGATTCGGCCTGCTCGACCTCTTTGCCCATTGCGCCGATTTGATCGACAGCCTTCT
>Ga0302250_1000596_pt1 | contig 33484 bp, 41 predicted proteins | sample AAG_RA_Asp_MG_FD_193536 | JGI IMG/M metagenome (GOLD analysis project Ga0302250, IMG submission 193536) | Enriched activated sludge microbial communities from anaerobic digester in WTTP, New Holstein, Wisconsin, United States - AAG_RA_Asp | ecosystem: Engineered > Bioreactor > Anaerobic >...
TCTCCAGCTTTTTCAATCACTGGGCCAGAAGTTATCTTTATGTTCGCATCTGCTTCTTGAGCAACTAAATTGGCGAGAGTCGTTTTCCCTAATCCTGCTGGCCCGTAGAGCAACATATGGTCAGGAGATTCTTTTCTTTCTTTGGCAGCATTAATCATGACTCTTAAGGCCTTTTTTATTTTCTCTTGTCCGATATAGTCTGCCCATTTCTTAGGACGAAGGGCAGAATCTATGATTTTCTCTTCATCATTTTGTTGTGGGGAAAAGCTCTTGACAGACATTTTGTTGTATGTTATCTTATTAAGGCACTCTAAAAACGAATGATTTTTGAACTGGGGGTAGGGAAATTTTTTAGTTAATGGACTATCTGGTTGCGACTGGGTTTATCCTCGGAAGTTTTCTTAGCTTAGCCCGCACGCTAACGAAGACCCCCAGTTCAGAAATGATTCTTAACACCATGATCTGGTGTTTTTGTTTTTTTATCCAACAACTCTTTTTATTTCTTCTATTGTTGTCGTTCCTTGCAATACTTTAATTAATCCATCTTGTTTCATTAAGGTCATTCCCTTTTTGACAGCTAATTTTTCTAGAGCAGAAGACGATGGGGATGTAAGAATAAAGTCTTGCATCTCATCATCAATAACTAATGCTTCAAAAATACCTATTCTTCCTTTGTATCCTGTAAAGTTACAATGCTCGCAACCCTTAGCTTCAGAAATCAATGTGTCTGGTTTTAACTCAGGAACATCAACTTCTTGGGGAAGATTTTGTAGTCCTGTTTTAATTTCTTCGAATTCTTCTGTGGTTAATGGTCTTTGTTCAGCACATTTAGGACAAATCTTTCTTACAAGTCTTTGAGCAATAGCGACGTTGATGGCAGGGGCAATGTTTACAGCTTTTTCTCCTAAAGCTTGAAGTCTGGCAATCGTTCCTGCAGCATCATTGGTGTGTAAGGTGCTTAATACCAAATGTCCTGTTAAAGCAGCTTGGATGGCAATGCTTGCTGTTTCTAAGTCTCTGATTTCACCAACAAGAATAGCGTCAGGATCTTGTCTAACAATTGATTTTAATCCAGCAGCAAAATCATAGCCTTTTTTAGGGTTAACTTGAGTTTGAGAAATTCCATCTAAATGATATTCAATAGGGTCTTCGATGGTAACAACTTTTATCTCTGGATTTTTTATTTTTTTTAAGAAAGCATACAAAGTAGTTGTCTTACCAGATCCAGTAGGACCAGTTACAATAATCATTCCATTAGGTTTTTGAGCCTCTCTGTCAAAGATTTGGTATAAATCTTTTCTTAAACCTAAATCTTTCAAGCTAATTAAGTTTTTAGGATTTAAGACTCTCATAACGATAGTTTCTCCGTATTCAGTAGGTAGGGTAGAAACCCTGATTTCTATTTCTTGAGATCCATGGCCGTTTTCGATAAGAACAGAGAATCTTCCGTCTTGTGGTTTGTCTTCAATGTTTAGCTTTAGTTCTGATAATAGCTTGATCCTGGAAACTATTCTTTGGTGTTTTTGTAAATCAAAATCAGCCGTTTCTTGTAATACGCCATCAGCTCTTAATCTTAGCATTGATCCGTGTTCGTAGGCTTCTATGTGCAAATCAGAGCTATCAAGATTAATTGCTCCAAGCATCATGATTTTAATAATATCGGAAACGTCTTTAATAGAAATATCTTCAAGTTTTGCCTTAAGAGAGGGGATAGTTAGGGGTTCTTTGTTGAACTCTTCTACAAATCCATTTTCAATGACTATTTTCTGTGTTATTTGTTCCATGTTATTTGTTTAAACAAGATAATACTTTTTCTTTGGCTTCTATTATAGATGATAGCTCAGTTGCGAAGATTGCGCCAACTCCCTTGGCAATTCCTTTATAGTTTTGCGTGATTTTTTGAATCAATGTCTTGCGATCAGAATATATAATTCCCTTAACAGAAAGAGGAGAAGTCCTGCTTTCCCAAAGAAGAAGCAGCGATGGAATTTTGAAGAATAATTTTGTTTTTTCTACTACATATGCCAAGTCTTTTGATGTTGCATTGTTGTTAAGAAGATCTTTTTCAGAAAGAGTAGATACATATATATTGGACTCTTCATTGAATTGCATATTTTTTAAAGCAATTTCTAAGAGTTTTGTTTTAGTTGTCTCTTCAGGGAAAAGATTTAAATTTCCTCCGTGCTTGAACAACCATTTAATAGTAGGAATATTCTTTTTATTTTTTATATTCGTGTCAGAAGACATTAAGGCATATAGCAAGAAGCTGGCTATTTCTTTGTTCATATAATCCTTGCCTAAATATTTTAAAATGCAAGACAAGTGTTGTGACAATGATTGCCCATCTTCTATTATATTTACTTCTCCGTAGTTTTGATTTCCTAAATTAGTATCAATATTAACAATATCGCAACCATATAATTGATCTAAGTTGCCATTACATATTGTTTCAACTTCTTGAAACTCTTCTATTCCAATGGTTATTAAAAGATCGTAATTAGAATTATTTGACAAAGCTTCAGTACTAGAAATTATTTTGTACGAAAATGTTTCCTCAGTAATGTCAGCATTTTTTGGAGTTAAGTATAGATCAATTCCGTTTTTTCTTTTTTCGTAATAGACTTCAGAAACATCATCCTTAAAAGAAATGTGAAACTTTTTTTGTTCTTTTCCTTTAAGAATTTCAGACATTTTTTCTGGGATTTCTTCTCCAGCAAAGCAAACATTCTTATTAGCATTTCTTAAAGCAAAAAAAAGAGCCAAGGTCGTCCCAATGGCATCGTCATCTGCATTAGTTTTAGTCAAAATTCCAATGTTTTGTGCAGTCTCTATACTGGTTTTTAGTCTCAATAGTTCTTCCATATTCTTTAGCCCAGATTACTTTATTTGAGGGCAAAAGTCAACCAGTTTTATTTTTTGATAAAAGCATAGTATAATTGATTAACATATGGAGAAAATCACTAGCAATTACAGCGAAACTATTGATTTGGGAAAGTCTTTCGCAGAAGAAGTTTTGAGTTCTAAAAAGCAAAAAGACAAGGCCTTAATAATAGCTTTAAAAGGAGATTTGGGAGCAGGGAAAACTACTTTTATGCAAGGCTTTGCCCAAGGTTTGAAAATTAAAGACAATATTTTGAGTCCAACCTTTATTATTTTTAATAGATATTCTTTAAAGTTAGATAAGTTCAAGAATTTATATCATTTTGATTGTTATAGAATAGAAAAAGAAGAAGAAGTTATTAATTTAGAATTTGAAGAAATAATTTCTAATAAGGAAAACATTGTTTGCATTGAATGGCCAAAAAACATAAAAGGAGTTATTCCTGAAGATGCTATTTTTATTAAGTTCAATATTTTAGAAGGAGATAAGAGAAAAATAATAATTGATTATGGAGAAAGATAATTTTGTCATCATTGATAGCAATTCAATAATTCACAGAGCATTCCATGCCTTGCCGTCCTTAAAGAAAAAAGATGGCACAGTTGTTAATGCTGTTTATGGCTTTCTATTAGTTTTATTCAAACTGCTTAAAGAATTAAACCCTAAATATTTAGTAGCTTGTTTTGATTTGCCAGAGCCAACATTTAGAAAACAAACATATGAGCAATACAAAGCTCACAGGAAGAAAGCGCCTCAAGAATTATATGATCAGATTCCAATGGTCAAAGATGTGTTAAAAGTTTTCAATGTTCCTGTTTTTGAAAAAGCTGGTTACGAAGGAGATGATTTGATAGGAACATTATCTAGATTGTCTGATAAGGAAAATATTGTTGTTTCAGGAGATTTAGATAATCTTCAATTGATAAATAATAACACTAAAGTTTATTTCTTACGTCAAGGAGTTAAAAATACTGTTTTAATGGACGAAGAAGAGGTTAAAAAGAAATATGATGGATTAACCCCAAATCAATTAATAGAATATAAAAGCTTGAGAGGGGACGCATCAGATAATATTCCTGGGGTCAAAGGAATCGGAGAGAAAACAGCAATTAAATTGATTAAAGATTTTGGGACGATTGATAATTTATATAACAAAATAGAAGAAGTTTCTCCCGAAAAGGTTAAGCAAAAGTTAATTGATGGAAAAGATAACGCAAAATTAAGTAGAATGCTTGTTGAGATTAAAAAAGATATTCCAATTGAAGTTAATATGAAAGATTGTGAATGGGGAGGATATAATGAAAAAGAGGTTGTCAGCATGCTCAAAGATTTTGATTTTAATAGTTTGATAAAAAATATTATTCCAGAAGAAAAAAACATTGGTCAAAATCTTAAATTATGGTAAATTTAAGTTAATGGACACTAGAATTAGTAATATTATAGAAAACAAAGAAGATGCTCTTAGAAGAGTGAGGATTGCTCTTTTGAATATTCTTGAAGATACTGAAGACGCAAGAAAGATTGCTGTTGATGAAAGAAATAAAACAATGGCAATACTTGAGAATCTTACCGATGGAATTTTGCTTTTAGATATGAACGGAAAAGTAGAAATTGTTAGTCCGATGGCGAGGGAGTTTTTAAAAAAAGAAGAAAATGAAATCGTAGGGAATAATTTTTTCGACCTTGTTAATGATGAAAAATTTAAAGAATTGAAAGAATTATTAAAAGAAGATGAAAGAATAAAAGCAGTTCACAGGAAGGAAGTTGATGTTGGAGACAATCTTAGTCTTGAGGTTTCATCTATTTTTTTAAAAGCAGAATCTGTTGATAAAGAAATTTTGATTATTTTACACGATATTACCAGAGACAAGCTTGTTGAAAAGATGAAAACAGAGTTTGTTTCTATTGCTGCACATCAGTTAAGAACACCATTATCAGCTATTAAGTGGACCATAAAAATGATGCTTGATGGAGATGCAGGCAAGATTACAGAAGACCAAAAAGATCTTTTAGAAAAAACATATATCAGCAACGAAAGAATGATAGGTCTTATTAATGACCTTTTGAATGTAACAAGAATAGAAGAGGGGAGATTTTTATATAGACAAGAAAAAATTCAATTAGAAGATATTGTTGGTCTTGTTGTTGAAAGTTCTGCAGAACTTTTAGAAATGAGAAAAATCAAATTAGATATAGATGTTCCTAAAGATCTAATGCCAGAGGTTAAGGTTGATAAAGAGAAGATGAGCTTGGTTGTTCAAAATCTTTTAGAGAATGCTGTTAAGTATAGCAAAGAAGGAAGTGAGATAAAGATAATTCTAGAGAATAAAGGTAGTGAGGCCTTATTTAAAATAATAGACAAGGGTGTTGGAATTCCTAAAAATCAGCAGGAAAGAATATTTACCAAATTTTTTAGAGGAGACAATGTTGTTGCTCTGGAAACAGAAGGTTCTGGATTGGGGTTGTATACTACCAAAAATATAGTAGAAGCTCACAAGGGGAAGATTTGGTTTGAATCAGAAGAAAATAAAGGTACAACATTTTATTTTACTGTTCCATTTGTTAAAAAATCAATGAATGAGAAATAGTTATTGAATATTGACGTTCATATATAATAGGTTTAAAATATAGGAAACATATGTTTAAGAAAATACTTTTAGTTGAAGACGATAAATTTTTAAGAGAATTAATGAGCAAGAAGCTTTTAAGTTTGGGGTACGAGGTTTCAACTGCTCCTGACGGAGAAACAGGTATTGAAATGATTAAGTCAGAAAAACCAGAGGTTGTTTTACTTGATTTGATATTGCCAGGAATTAATGGTTTTGATGTTTTGGAAAAAGCAAAGAAAGATCCAGAAACAGCAAATATTCCAGTAGTTATTTTATCAAATTTAGGGCAAAGTGAAGATATAGAAAGAGGCCTTAAATTAGGAGCAAAAGACTTTTTGGTTAAAGCTCATTTTACACCTCAAGAAATTGTTAATAAGTTAAAGACCATCTTAGAATAATGCCAGAGCTTCCAGAAGTAGAAATAATAGTTAGAGAATTAAAAGCAGAGGTCCTTAATAGGACCTTTCTTGATACATGGACAGATGCAGAATCTTTGATTAAGAACTATAATTTTGAAGATTTTCGAAAAATCATCAAAGGAAAGAAAATAATTGATATTAGAAGGAGAGGGAAGAATATTTTAATAGATCTTTCTTCTAATTATATTTTACTGATTCATCAAAAAATTACTGGACACTTACTTTTAGGCAATCTTGTTTTTGAAAATGGCAAATGGATGTCTAAAGAAAAAGGGCCATTGTCTGACGATCCGATGAATAGATTTTTGCATATTGTTTTTAGTTTAAGCGATGGTAGACAGTTAGCCTTATCTGATGCTAGAAAATTTGCTAAAATTGAATTGTGGCAAAAGGATGCCCTAGAAAAATCTAAAGAATATACGAAATTAGGCCCAGAACCATTAGATAAAGAATTTACCCTTGAAAAGTTTAAAGCTTTGTTTGTTAAGAAGAAGGGAAAGATAAAGCAAGTATTAATGGATCAGAACTTTATCGTTGGAATAGGGAATATCTATGCTTCTGAGATATTATTTTCTGCGAGAATACATCCAGAGGAAGATATCGCTAAACTAGACAAAGAAGATTTAAAAAGAATTTATTCTTCAATGGTAAAGATTCTTAATAAGTCAATTGAATTGAAGGGAGATAGTTTTTCTGATTTTAGAACGCTTTCAGGAGAAAAGGGAGGATTCCAATCAATTGTTAATGTTTATCAAAGAGAGGGTCAGGAATGTTTTAAATGTGGAGAAAAGATTAAAAGAATAGTTCAGGGCGGTAGGAGTTCTTTCTATTGTCCTAAATGCCAACCTAAAAAATGATAATACTTTTTTACGGAAAAGATTCATATAGAGCCAAGAAGAAATTAAATGAGCTGATGGAAGAACATAGGGCTAAGCACAAAAGCGGCCTTAATTTAAGATATCTGGACGCTAAAGGAATATCTTTGAGTGATTTGAAAAATGAGATGATGGCTATATCAATGTTTCAAGAAAAGAAATTGGTTGTTTTAACCGGAGCTTTTAATAACTCTAAATTAAAAGATGAATTAATAGAAGGAGCAGAACCATTTATTAAATCAGATAATATTTTATTGCTGTTTGAAGGAGAAGATGTTAATGCAAAAGACAAGCTTTTATCTTTTTTAGCTAAAGAAGCAAAAGTTGAAAAATTCGATTTATTGAAAGGAGAGAAATTAAGCTTATGGATTAAAAAAGAAATAGAAGAATTGGGAGGTAAAATAAATAACAATGCCGCGGCTTTATTAGCAGATATGATTCAAGGTGATCTATGGCAATTATCAAATGAAATTCTTAAGCTGGTTAATTATTCAAAAAAGGAGATAACAGAAGAAGATGTTAAAAAATTAGTTAATCCTAATAATGAAACAAATATTTTTGATACAATGGATGCAATAGCTCAAAAGAATAAAAAAAAGGCTATAGATTTAATTAAAAAGCATATTGAAAAAGGGGAGTCTGCAATATATTTATTAACAATGATAGCTTCGCAAATTAGAAATATTATTTCAGTGAAATCTAGCGATGGAGAAAAAGCATATGATTTAGGCATGCACCCTTTTGTGTTTAGTAAGTCATTGTCACAGTCTAGAAATTTTTCTTTAGAAGATTTAAAAAGAATATATGCAAGAATTGTTGAGCTTGATTCTCAGATAAAAGTTGGTAAAATAGACCAAAGTATAGCAATAGATATGTTAATAGCAGAAATATGAAAATAGTTTGTTTTGATGTTAATGGGACCCTAGTTGATTGGAACTCTTGGGATTTGTTTACAGAAAGTCATCCAGAATCCAAAAAAGAAATAGAGAGTATTTTTGATAAACTTTATAGAAAAGAAATAAAGAAAGAACAGTTTTGGAAAGATTTGTCTTTAGCATTTAAAAAGACGGGTAAGGCCAATAAAGATTATATTTGCGATGTTTGGATGAAGAATTGCCAAATGAAAGACGGGGCAGAGGATGTAATCAACTACTTAAAAGAAAAAGGATATAAGATATATTTGATATCTTGTTCTATTGATTTATATTTGCAATGTTTAGTTGATAAATTTGATTTAAGCGGATACTATGCTGGATCTTATTTTGTTTTTGATGAAAAAGGAGATTTAATTGAAATACAAAGTAGGTGTACTGATTCTTATCAAAAAACTTTCAAAGAGCAAAGTTTGAATGATATTATGCAGAAAGAAGGCGTAAGCGCAGAAGAGGTTATTCACGTCGGAGATGCTGAAAATGATATAGAAATATTCAAGATGACTAAGCACGGCATTGCTATGAACAGTGAATGCGAAGAATTATTAAAAGAATCGTGGAAACAAATCAAAGAGCTTAAAGAATTAAAAGAAATATTATAACAAAAAACCGAGTCAATTCTCGGTTTTGTTTTTATTTAATTGCGTCTATCTTTTTGGTAATCCTTGATTTCTTTCTAGCAGCTGCATTCTTTTTAATTACTCCAATCTTGGCTGCCTTATCTATTGCTTTATATATCTCAGGAAGCATCTTTATTAATTCAGCTTTGCTTTTTCCAGAAATCAAAACATTGGCTTCTTTTACAAGGCCTCTCATTTTTAAGACTCTTTTTTGGTTTATGTCTCTTTTTCTTAGATTCTGGTGAACCCTTCTTTTTGTTGTTTTTGTAACTGGCATATGCAATATATATACACTAAAATATGAAATAATGCAAGTTTTTTCTTTTATGATATAATAGAAATTAATGATAAGTCACATATTGGGTAAAATTATATATAAAGATGACAAAAAGGTCATTGTTGATAAGAGCGGCATCGGTTTCGAGGTCTACATGTCACCATCTGACTTAAAGTCTGTTGCTGTTAATCAAGATAAGGATTTGTATACTTATTTGTTTTTAGGAGAAAAAGTTATTGAATTGTACGGATTTTTATCTCCAGAAAAGCTTGAATTATTCAAAATTTTAAAAAGTGTTCCTGGAGTTGGGCCTAAAACAGCTATGGGCTTAGCGGTTGTTGGATCATTAGAAAAGCTTAAAGATTCTTTAGAAAGAGGGGAGCTTCCAGAAGATGTTAAGGGAGTAGGGGTTAAAAGGCTTCAAAAGATATTACTTGAAATAACAGGTAAAATAAAAGAAATAAAAAAACCTGTTGTTTCCAAGAAATCAATTAAAAAAGATGAAATATTTGATGCATTAGTTTCGTTAGGCTTCAACAAGCAAGATGTTGCAGATGCGATTGCAAAAGTTTCAGAAAATATTGTTGGAACAGAGGCAAGACTTAAAGAAGCATTAAAACATTTAGGAAAATGAGCTGGAAAAAATATATTCCAAAATTTATAGTTAGCTGGTATCATTTATGCCTTTCTTTCATTAGTGCTTTAATTTATGGATTTCCTTCAAGAAAAATTAAGGTATTAGGAATTACAGGAACTAATGGCAAATCTACAGTGATTAATATTGCTAGTAAGATTTTAACAGAAGCAGGGTATAAAGTTGCAACATCTTCTTCTATTTCGTTTAAGTTTGGAGAAAAAGAAATAGAAAATAAACTTAAGATGACAATGCCAGGCAGATTTACTTTGCAAAGGTTTTTAAGAGATGCAGTTAAGGAAGATTGTGATTATGCAATTATTGAAGTTACATCAGAAGGAATTAAGCAACATCGTCATAGATTTATTGATTTTAAATTAGCTTTAATTACCAATCTTAATCCAGAACACATTGAAGCTCATGGAGGTTTTGAGAATTATAAAAAAGCCAAAGGAGAATTCTTTAATTTCGTAAAAGGAACTCATATTATTAATTTTGACGATAAGCACGCGGATTATTTTAAGAGTTTTTATGCCTCAGAAATTATTGGTTATGGGATTAATAATTTAGAAGTGAAGGTGAGGGGAAGTGATTTAATAGTTGATTCTACTGGATCAAGATTTAAAGTTAATGGAATTGATTTTGAATCTAAGCTTTTATGTGAATTCAATGTTTACAATATTTTAGCTGGGATTGCGATAGGGATGTCTCAGGGAGTTGATTTGGGAATGTGCAAAAAAGCAGTTTTAAAGATTGATCAGATTGCTGGCAGAATGGAACAGATTATTTTTGAACCGTTTGAAGTTTTTGTTGATTATGCTTTTGTTCCAGAAGCATTAGAAAAAGTTTATCAATTCGTTAAATCAAAAGAAGGGAAGTTGATTTGCGTGCTGGGGTCTTGTGGAGGAGGAAGAGATAAATGGAAGAGGCCTGTTTTGGGAGAAATAGCTGACAGATATGGAGATGTAGTGATTGTAACTAATGAAGATCCATATGACGAAAAACCAGAAGATATTATTGATCAGGTTAGCGTTGGGATTAAGAATAAAAATAAGTTGACGAAGATATTAGATAGAAGGAGCGCCATAAATAAAGCAATGTCTTTAGCTAAAGGGGGAGATGTAGTAATTATTACTGGAAAAGGTTGCGAGCCATGGATTTGTTGGGAAGGTGGAAGAAAGGAAGCTTGGGATGATAGAAGAATCGTTAGAGAAGAGTTTGACAAGCTTTATAAATAGTAGTATTCCTAAGCCATAACCCTACAACTTAATAGGGGGAGAGGCTATCATGGATGCGTTAACTTATGTTAAAAAAGAACTTAAGAAACAGCGGACAGAACTCGAAAAGCAAAGCGAAAAGATTGAAAAGGTTGAAGAGGAAATTGACAATAATGATTTGATGTATTTTGTCAGAATTCATGGGGCCGTTTTTTCTGTAGGAAACAATCTTGAAGAAACGATAAGGAATGCTGAAAATAAATACATCAAAAAATATAGAGTTGAATCAATTCATGTGAGAAGATACAAGGTAGGAGTCTTTTTACTTTATAAGTATGTTTCTTTATGTCTTCCTCAGCAAGAAGATTCTTGTCCTTTAGTTCTTTTTATGAACGAAGATATTAATCTCAATACAGCGAAAAAGCTTGGAATATCTGAAAAAGATCTTAAAAAGATATTGATGGGATACTTTATAAAACTTGAAGAGAATGTCTGGGGAAGATTTTCTAAATACGCTACAATTAGCGAAAAATAAGATGCAATAATAAGCATTCTTTTTTTGATAATAGGTCGTGTTTTATTGACATTTGGCCTTTTTTCGGTAAAATTGAAATTGACTTTATGAATATACATATAGCATTAACAGGCGAGAAGGTATTTGAATTCTTGGGAATAGGATTTACGAATACGTTTATAATAAGTATTCTTTGTGCATTGGTGCTCATTATTGCTTTTGTATTAGCTTTGAGAAAAAGAGAAATAGTTCCAGGGAAAACACAGAATTTTTTTGAATTTATCTTAGAATCAGTATTTTCTATTTTTGACGGAATGACTGGAAACAGTAAAAAAACAGAAGAAATATTTCCTTTGGCTGGAACATTGTTTATCTTTATCTTATGTAATAATTTATTAGAAATAGTCCCTGGGTTAGGGATTTTTCCTTTTTTAAGGGCTCCAAGTTCTGATATCCATTTCACTTTAGCTCTAGCAATTTTCTCAATGGTTTTTGTTCATGTAGTTGCGATAAAGAAATTAGGAGGAATAACCTATTTGAAAAAGTATATTAAACTTGAAAGCCCGATTATGTTTTTTGTAGGAGCCTTGGAAGCAATGGGAGAGATAACAAGAACAATGTCATTGGGAATCAGGTTGTTTGGCAATTTGTTTGCAGGAGAGATATTGTTGACAATGGTTTCTTTTATGATTCCATTCTTAGTTCCATTGCCATTTTTAGGATTAGAGATATTTGTAGGATTTATTCAGGCATTGGTATTTTCATCATTAATAACTGTATTCTATGTCACAACAACCGCAGAAGAACATTAATATGGGTTACGTGATTGCTATGGGGAGCCAATTAGGATTAATGATAGCGCTTCCATTGATTGTTTGCGTTTTAATAGGAATAATGATAGACAGAAAATTGAGCACGTTTCCTTTTGGATTATTGGCATCAGTATTTGCAGGAATAGTATTAACAGTTGTTGATGTTTATAAGATTGTAATTCCGTTTTTGGAAAAAAGGTCGGAAGAAAATAATAAAAAATAATATATATAAAAATATGGAAACATTTACACAAATCGCAGCAGCATTAGCCATTGGTTTGGGTGCTATCGGACCAGGACTAGGTGTTGGTATGATCGGAGCAAAAGGATCAGAAGCTATTGGTAGAAACCCAGAGGCTTCATCAAAAGTTCAAACAGGTATGATTTTAGCTATTGCTTTCGCAGAAGCTATTGCTATTTACGCTTTAGTAGTATCTTTGATTATATTATTCGTTTAATTTTAAAACATGAATAGCGTAGAAATAGATTGGAAAATATTAGTTGGACAGATAGTCAACTTCGCTATCCTATTTTTCGTTTTGAAAGCTTTAGTTTATAAGCCATTTCTTAATCTTCTTAAAATAAGAAGAGAAAAAATAGAAGAGGGTGTTAGCAAATCAATTCAAGCTGATGAAAAGCTTAAGCAGATTGATGAATTAAAAAGAGTTGCAGAAAAAGAAAGCGATGAAGAGAAGAAAAAAGTTTTAATGAAAGCTGAAGAAGATGCAAAAAAAAGAAAAGAAGAAATAGATAAAAAAGCTGAAGAAGAGAGGCAAGCTCTTTTAATTAAAGCAAAGAAAGAGGCAGAGGCTTTAAAAGAAAAAGAAATAGAAAAGACTAAAAAAGAAATTATTGATAATGCGTTTTCTTTGACTGAAAAGTTAATCAAAGAAAGTGTTGACGAAACAAAGAACAAAAAGATTGTTAATGATTTTTTGAATAAACTAGAGGTATGAAGAAAGAAAAAGAAATAGCCTCTTGGTCTAGAGCATTGTATCTTGCCTTAGAGGAAAATCCAAATAAGGCAGAAGATATTTTTCATAATCTGGAAAAATCTTTAGAAAAAAAGAAAGCAATGATTCCAGGAATTGTTAAGAAATTTAGTATGATGTATGAAAAAGAAAAGAGTGCAGATCTTATCTTAGCAAGAGAAATGAGCGAGAGCGACAAGAAGATTATCAAAGAAAAGATTCAAAAATCTGTGCCACAAGCTCAGAAGATTAATGAAAAAGTCGACGAGAATCTTTTGGCAGGATTTAGACTAAAAACTAAAGACGTTTTAGTCAAAGCTTCTTTAAGAGATGTTTTGCAGAAGCTAAAAAATAAAACATATGGACATAATTGAACAATTTAAAAAACAACTTGAAGGCATAGAATCTTCTCCAGAAATGGAAGAAGTAGGCGAGGTTACTGAAATCAGAGATGGAGTAGTCAAGATTTCTGGTTTAAGAGGAGTAGAAAATTTCGAAATGATTGAATTCGAAGAAGCCAATGTTATGGGACTTGTTTTGAACTTAGAAGAATATGAGGTCGGTGCAGTGGTTTTAGGAAGTGATAAGAAGATTAAAGAAGGAACAACAGTAAAAAGAACTAAAAAGGTTTTCTCCGTGCCGGTGGGTGAGGGCCTTTTGGGTAGAGTAGTTGATCCTTTAGGGAGACCAATTGATGGAAAAGGAGAAATTAAAGCAACAGAATATCTTCCTTTGGAAAGAAAAGGACCTTCTGTTATGGATAGAAAAGGAGTAGGAACTCCTCTTCACACAGGAATCAAGATGGTTGATGTTTTGATTCCAATCGGAAGAGGCCAAAGAGAATTGATTATTGGGGATAAGGGATTAGGAAAAACAGCTATTGCTATTGATGCAATAATTAATCAAAAAAATGAAAAGAACAGGCCATATTGTATTTACGTTGCTTGTGGTCAAAAGAAGAGTAAGATAAAAAGACTTATCGCAACTTTAGAAAAAGAAGGGGCAATGGAATATACAACAGTTGTTTGTGCTTTTCCTGATGATCCAGCAAGTTTCGTATACTTGGCTCCTTTTGCCGGTGCAACTATTGGAGAATACTTTAGAGATTCAAAGAGAGATGCTTTAGTAGTTTACGATGATTTAACTAAGCAAGCCTGGGCATGGAGAGAAATTTCTCTAGTTTTGAGAAGGCCACCAGGAAGAGAAGCTTATCCAGGAGATGTGTTCTATCTTCATTCAAGACTTCTTGAAAGAGCAGCTAGGTTGTCTGATGAAAAAGGAGGAGGTTCTTTAACTGCTCTTCCTATCATTGAGACACAAGCAGGTGATATTTCAGGATATATTCCTACCAATGTAATTTCAATTACAGATGGTCAAATATTCTTGGATTCAAGTTTGTTTAGAAAAGAGCAAAAACCAGCTATCAATATCGGTACTTCTGTATCAAGGGTAGGTTCTGCTGCTCAAATTAAAGCTACTAAGAAAGTTGCAGGAAGATTGAAGCTTGATTTGGCACAATTCCAAGAACTAGAAAGATTTTCTGAATTTACAGAAGAACTAGATCCTCAGACAAAGAAAACAATTGAAAAAGGTAAAAGAATGAGAATTCTTTTGAAACAAGGAGACTTGAAGCCTTTCCCAATTGAAAAAGAGGTCGTTGCTATTTTCACCGGAGTTAATAGTGACATTGAGGAAGTTCCAATGGACAAAATTAAAGAATTTGAAGAAGAAGTTTTAAAAACTGTTGAACTTGAAAATCCCGAAATTTATAAGGAAATCAAAGATACAGGAGATATGGCTGATGCAACAAAAGAAAAATTATTGGAAATAGTAAAGAAGATTAAGAAGAATTATGGAGCTTAAAGAAGTAAAAGCTAAAATCGGTTCAGTAAAGAATATTTCTGACCTCACATCTGCGCTTGAGACTTTTTCAGCATTGAAAATGAAGAAGACTCAAAAGAGGTTTATGGAATCAAAGCCTTTTGCTCAAGAGATGGCAGCAATGCTTAATAGAATGAAAAAAGAATTAAGGGAAAGAAAGTCTGTTTTTATGGCTTGTCGCTATCCAGTGAAAAAGATTTTAGTTTGCGTAGTTGCTTCTGATAGGGGATTTTGCGGTCCTTTCAATTCTAATGTGTTTAAATTTTCAGAAAAAGAAATTGCTAAAATAAAAGAAGAGTATCCAGGGGCAGACATTGAAATAATGCCAATAGGAAAGAAAGCTATTGATTGTTGCAAAAAGAAATACAGCGTGCCAAAGAGTTTCTATGGAGTAGGAGATTATTGGGAATTTAAAGAAACAAAAGAAATATCAGATTTTTTGATTAATTCATATTTAGAGAATGAATATCAGAGAGTACATATTGTTTATACTCATTTCTTTTCTTCTTTCGTCCAAAAGCCTAATATAATACAATTATTCCCAATGAGAGGAAGGACAATTCAGAATTTTTTAAAGGAAGAGGAAATTGAAGTACACTCTCGTAATCCTAATTATCTTTTGGAGCCATCACCAGCAGTTATATTAGATGAGGTTCTTCCAGTGTTTGTTGAATATATGATATATCAATTCATTCTTTCAGCTAACACATCAGAACATTCATCAAGAATGATGGCAATGAGAAATGCTTCTGATAATGCGAGAGAATTGTTGGGCGTATTAAGATTAGATTATAATAAAGCAAGACAAGCACAAATTACTTCTGAGGTTTGTGAAGTATCATCAACCAAGGAAGCAATGGAGTAAAATAATAAACATATGGCAAAAATAACACAAATTATAGGGCCAGTAATTGATGTTGAATTCGAACAAGGAAAAGTTCCAGCATTATATACAGCTCTTAAAGTTAAGGGGAAGGATTTAACTCTTGAGGTTGAACAAGAGCTTGGCGAGGGCAAGGTAAGGTGTCTTGCCATGGGTGCAACAGAAGGGTTAAAAAGAGGAGATGACATAGAAGATACTGGTAATCCAATTGAAGTTCCAGTAGGTAAGGAAGCATTAGGAAGATTATTGAATGTATTAGGAGAGCCAATTGATAATAAAGGAGAAATTAAAGGAGGGAAAAGATCTTCTATCCATAACAATGGTCCAGAACTAAAGAAGCAGAACTCAGAGGTTGAGATTCTTGAAACAGGAATTAAAGCTATTGATTTATTATGTCCCTTACCTAAGGGAGGAAAGGTAGGATTGTTTGGTGGTGCTGGGGTAGGGAAAACAGTTGTTACTCAAGAGCTTATTTCTAATATTGCTAAATTCCATAATGGTTATTCAGTTTTTGCTGGTATCGGAGAAAGATCTAGAGAGGGTAATGATATTTATAAAGAAATGAAGGAAGCAGATGTTTTAAAAAATACTTGCTTAGTTTTCGGACAAATGAATGAAACTCCTGGAGTTAGATTGAGAGTTCCTTTTACAGCTTTAACTGTTGCCGAACATTTTAGAGATGTAGAAAAGAAAGATGTTTTATTATTTATGGACAACATCTTCCGTTTCGTTCTTGCTGGATCAGAGGTGTCAGCTTTGCTAGGAAGAATTCCTTCTCAAACAGGTTATCAGCCAACTCTAGCTTCTGAAATGGGAGCTTTGCAAGAGAGAATTACATCAACTGATGAAGGATCAATCACATCAGTACAAGCTATTTATGTTCCTGCTGATGACTTAACAGATCCTGCTGTTGTTGCAACTTTCTCTCATTTGGATTCATCGCTTGTACTATCAAGAGCAATTGCATCTCTAGGAATCTATCCAGCTGTTGATCCATTAGAATCAACATCATCACTATTGAATCCAAGAATTGTTGGAGAAAAACACTATAGGGTAGCCACAGCTGTTAGAAAGATTCTTCAGAGATACAAAGAGCTTCAAGATATTATTGCTATTTTGGGAATTGAAGAATTAGCAGAAGAAGACAAGGTTGCTGTTTCTAGAGCAAGAAAGATCCAAAAGTATTTATCACAGCCATTTTCAGTAGCAGAAGTGTTTAACGGTATTCCAGGAAAATATGTTAAGATCGAAGAAACAATAGAAGGTTTTGATAAGATTATTTCTGGAGAATTAGATCATGTTTCAGAAGAAGACTTCTATATGAAAGGAAAGATAGAAGAAGTTACACAAAAATAATTATGAATGTTGCAATCCTAACGCCAGAAAAGTTAATATTTGAAGGAGAAGTAGAAATTTTAACTGTGCCAACACGCTCAGGATGTATTTCTATCCTTTCTAATCATGCTCCCTTAGTTTCTGCCGTAGAAGCAGGGGAGATTGTGATTAAAACCAAGGGCGGAAACAGGGTTTTCGTTAGCGAGCGGGGGGTCTTGCAAACGATGAATAGTCGTACAAGGCTTTTGCTAAGAAAATGCAGGGAGAAATAACTCCCTGCTTTTTTTATTGGACAAAATCGTTGTTTTTTACTATATTATAGACACCTTAGATATGATAAAGGGCAAACATATGAAAATAGAAGAAATATTTGAATTAGCCATACAAATGGGCATTAATATTGATTTTAGAGGAAAGGACGGCGTTCAGAAGGTTTTAGATAGGAAGAGGAAAAAATATGAATCCTTAAGCGATAAGGCAAAAGAAGATTTTGATACAGAATCTTTATATAATCCATATTTAGATTCAAGAATACATAATATTTCTAAAGACAAAGAAATCAAGAAAGTTTTAGCTGGTATTGATATAGATACTTCAGAATTATTATTAGCTAAAGAAATTGGAGGAATTGATTTAGTTATTGCTCATCATCCAATTGGTAGGGGACTATCAAATCTTTCAGATGTTATGGATCTTCAATGTGATGTTTTGAATTATTACGGTGTACCAATTAATGTCGCAGAAGGCTTAATGTCTCCAAGGATAAGTGAAGTAGCAAGAGGAACAAATTCTTCTAACCATAACAAGACAATAGATGCTGCTAAAATATTAGGAATTAATTTGATGAACGTTCATACTCCAGCAGATAATTTAGTTGCTAATTATCTTAAGAATTTAATAGAAAAAGAAACTTTTGATACTGTTGAAGATGTTGTTAATTTCCTAAAAAAAATTCCCGAATATAAAGAAGCGGGGAAGATTGGAGTTGGTCCTAAGATTTTTGTTGGAAAGGGTGATAATAGATGTGGTAAGGTTGCCTTAACAGAAATAACAGGAGGAACAGAAGGATCTCCTAAGTTGTTTGAGAAAATGGCTCAAGCAGGAATAGGAACTATTATAGGAATGCATATTTCAGAAGAGCATAAAAAAGAAGCAGAAGCTTCTAATTTAAACGTTATTATAGCAGGACATATTTCTTCAGATTCTCTAGGAATGAATTTATTTTTAGATGAATTAGAAAAAAGAGGAATAGAAATTGTTTGTTCTAGCGGACTTACAAGATTTAAAAGGATTTAATCATGTATCCATCTTTTAATTTATATCCTAGTTTCTTTCTGTAATAATCCCTTACTCCTATACCAGAAATGACAGCAATCTTTTTTAGGTTGTTGTTTTTTGTTATTTTTTCAGCTTCTTTGACAAGCTTTATTCCTAATCCTTTATGTTGTGTGTGTGATCCTTTTTCTGAGATTGAAGCTGTCTGTCCATATACATGAAGCTCTCTAATCATTCCTTGATTTTTATCAATTCTTAATCTTAATAGGCCATAGAGATGGGTTCTTGAATTATTTTCAAAAGTTAAGAATACTTCTTTTCCGTTTGATGCGCTGTATTCTTCTTTAAACAAATAGATGCTTTCTTTTGTATTTAAATCTTTTATTTCTCTGCATCTAATACAATTACATTGCCAGCCTTCTTTTCTAGATTGCTCTTCAATATATTGTCTTAGGTTAGATATTTTAGATCCTCCTTTTATTATTAAATTAGAGGGAATGTCTCTAATAATTCTCTCAATCCTTACATATCTAGGAATATCTTTTTTTATTGTTTTGATTGTTTCAATCAGAGTTTTTTCTGTGTATGGTTTATAATTTCCTTTTAAATATTCTTTATATAGGGGAGCTTCTTTAACTAAAGCACAAGGGTATATTTTGATATGATCTGGTTTATAGTTTTCATTAGAGAATATTTCTTTGAACATTTGGATATCTTTCTTGGGAGTTGAACCTGGGAGGTTAAGCATTAACTGATAGGCGACCTTAAAGCCTGCTTCTTTTAATAGTTTAGTTGCTTCAATTGTTTCTTTGCTTAAGTGTCCTCTTTTGTTTAATTTAAGGATATCGTCATATATTGATTGGACTCCTAATTCTATTTTCGTTGCTCCTAATTTTCTTAATTCATCAACTTCTTTTTTAGTTATAAAGTCAGGTCTTGTTTCAAAAGATAATCCAATAATTCTATATTTCGCTGTTTCGTTTTTCTTTTGTGCTTTTTCAAGTTCTTTTAAGAGAGTTTTTAGGTCTTTTTTACTATAATCTTCTTTCGTGTCTTTGGTTTCATTACAGGCATCAAAACATTTTTTAACAAACCATATTTTGTATTTTGGTTCGTAATATGACCATGTTCCTCCAACTGTTCTTAAATCAATCTTGCTAGTTGGATGACCTGACATTTCTAAAACCTCTATTCTTTTTTGGACTTGGAGGTATGGATTATAATTCAACTTTTTCGCTCTCTCAACGGCAGGTTCTCCAGAAAGATAGCTCTTGGGAATGCCTTTTTCGTTGGGGCAATAAAGACACTTGCCAGGGCAAGGATACGGTTTAGTTAAAACAGAAACATTAACAATTCCAGACAATGATCTAACGGGTCTTGTTCTTAGTAGCTTTTCTATTTTCAAGTCTTTTTTAATGCTTTTTTTCTCTATTAGAGTGTGGTAAACTTTGAGTAAAGAGATGTTGCTAGGACAAGGTTTTTTGCTTGATTTAGAAACCTTTCTTTTAACCGAAGACAAGTCCTTGATATCTTTGGCCTTGATTTTAATTAATTCCTTTATTATTAATTCATTAATATCCATGAATAAGAATTACGCTAATTATATATTAAATAAGATTACTGAGGATTATAACAAGATTGGAGACAAATATTCAAGTGTTAGGAAAGAAGATTGGAAAGAAATGTCTTTTCTTTTTGATAATTATTTAAGAGAAGGAGAATCTGTTTTAGACTTAGGTTGTGGCAATGGAAGATTTTATCCAGTGTTTAAAAATAAAAAAGTTAATTATTTAGGATCTGATTCTAGTTCAAAATTAATAGAAATCGCTAAAAAGAATTATCCCGAAGCCAAATTTGAAGTTAGTTCAGTTTTTGATGTTAAGGGAGAATTTGATAAAATATTTAGCATTGCTGTTTTGCATCATATGCCATCTTCTGAATTAAGAGAAAAGTTTATTGAAAAATGTTATTCTTTATTAAGGGAAGATGGGTTGCTCGTCTTAACAGTGTGGAATTTAAAAGAAAAGATTAAAACAGATATTTTCGGATTTTTAAAAAAAATAGGACTAGAAAAAGGAGACACATTTTTACCATGGTATGGAGCAGAAGACGTTTTCTTCCATTGTTTTACAGTTGAAGAACTGGTACAATTAATATCAAGCAAAGGTTTTGAAATAATTGATAAAGGAGAAATATTGGTTGGCAAAAAACCATATTCTAATTTTTATATCGTTGCTAAAAAACATGACTAAAAATAAAGACATTCTTGTTAAATACAATATTGTTGTTTCTGGTGCAGCTCAAGTTGGGCATTGCTGTGAGAAAATAGAAGAAGTCTCAAAAGAAATAGGAAGGGAAATTGCTAGGCAAGATCATACTTTAGTTACAGGAGCAACAACAGGAGTTCCTTATTTTGCTGCAGTAGGATGTAGAGAAGCAGGAGGGTTTAATATAGGATTTTCTCCAGCAGCAACAGAAAAAGAACATTTAAAATCATATAAATTGCCCTTAAATCCTTTTGATATCATGATTTATACTGGTTCTGATTATGCTGGTAGAGATGTTGTTATGACTAAATCAGCAGATGGAGTAATTATTGTTTGCGGAAGAATGGGAACTCTACATGAATTCACAACAGCAGTTGAAACCAAAAAGCCAATAGCTGTTTTAGAAGGAACAGGAGGAATGGCTGATAAGATTAGAGGGATAGCTGAGAGTTACTGTAAGGTAGCTAAGAAAATTATCTATGACAGAGATCCTAAAGTTTTGGTTAGAAAATTAATTAAGGAAATAGAATCTCAAAAAGAAGATAATCTAAAAATATTAGACAAATAATATGAAAGCAAAAAAGAAAATAATTAAAAAAGTAGCTAAGAAAAAGGTTGTTAAAAAAGCTGTTAAGAAAATTGTTAAGAAGAAGCCTGCTAAAAAAATAGTTAAAGTTAAAGAAAAGAAAATAGGAAAGATTACTCATTATTTTGATAAAATTAAGGTAGTAGCTATTAAATTAACAGATACTCTTTCTGTCGGAGACACTATTAGGATTGAAGGAGGAGAGAATACAGATTTTAAGCAAAAAATAGTTTCAATGCAATTTATGGGGGAAAAGATTAAGAAGGCTAAGCCTAAACAAGAAGTTGGAATTAAGGTTAAGGAAAAAGCTAGGGAAGGGTACAAAGTATTTAAGATATGAAGTTTGTCGCAGATTTTCATATTCACTCTAAGTATTCAAGAGCTACTAGCAAAGCAACTGATTTAGAGAATATTTCTAAGTGGGCAGAAATTAAAGGAGTTAAGGTTATTTCTTGTGGCGACTTTACACATCCAAGATGGATAAGCGATATTAAACGTTTATTAAAACCAGCAGAGCCTGGTCTTTTTAAGCTAGATAATTCAGAAACTAGATTTATTTTAACAACCGAGATCTCCTGCATTTATTCTAAGAAAGGAAAAATAAGAAAAATTCATACCGTTATCTTCGCTCCATCAATTGAAGTAGCTGAAAAGATAAATGAAGAATTATGTAAGATTGGAAATCTTCATTCTGATGGTAGACCTATTTTAGGATTAGACGTCAAAGAATTATTAAGAATAATTTTAGAAATATCTTCTGATTGCATGATGATGCCTGCTCATTGTTTAACTCCTTGGTTCGGATTGTTTAGTTCTAAATCAGGATTTGATTCAATAGAAGAATGTTTTGAAGAATTGTCTCCTCATATTTATGCTGTTGAAACAGGCTTGTCTGCTGACCCAGAAATGATTTGGAGAATTCCTGATGGTAGAAAAGTGGCTTTGCTTTCTAATAGCGATGCGCATTCACCAGAAAAGATTGGGAGAGAAGCTAATGTTTTTGATACAGAATTAAGTTATTTTGCAATTATTGATGCTATCAAAAAAAGAGATCGTAAAAAGTTTTTAGAGACAATAGAATTTTTTCCTGAAGAAGGAAAGTATTATTTTGACGGACACATGGATTGTAAAGTTTATTTGAGTCCAGAAGAGTCTAAAGAATATGGAGAACTTTGTCCTGCTTGTGGTAGGCCATTAACTGTCGGGGTTTTAAATAGAGTTCAAAAACTTGCTGATAAAGAAAAAGGATTTGTTCCAGAAGGAGGGATTCCATTTAGAAAGATTATTCCATTAAAAGAAGTTATTTCAGAGGTGCTTGATGTTGGGGTAATATCTAAAAAAGTTAACAGCGAGTATCACAAAATGATTGAAGAGATAGGTTCAGAGTTTTATATCTTGCTTGATGCCCCGATTGAAAAGATAAAAGAGGTTTCTGGAGACAGGATGGCTGAAGCAATACACCTGATGAGAGAAGGAAAGATAAATATACGACCAGGCTATGACGGAGAGTTCGGTAAAATATCAATCTTTTCTAAAGAAGAAAAAAGGAGTATAATAAGGCAGAAGAAATTATTATAATAATAAATATAAACATATGTGGGGTTTTTTAATTTTTATAGCCATTGTGATTCTTTTGATTTCAATAAGGCAAGTCAATCAGTATGAGAATGGAGTAAAGTTCACTTTAGGTAAATTTTCAGGCATTATGCAGCCAGGATGGAATTTAGTTTTTCCTATTTTCCAATCATACAAGAAAGTTGATATGAGAGTTAAAGCAGTAGATGTTCCTGATCAAGAAGCAATCACTAGAGATAATATCTCTGTAAGAGTTAATGCAGTGATTTATTATAAGATTCGTTCAGCAGAGCAAGCTATTCTTCAAGTAGAAGATTTTTATTATGCAGTTTCTCAACTAGCCCAAACAACAATGAGAAATGCAGTTGGACAGGTTGAATTAGATGAATTGTTATCCAAAAGAGACAAGGTTTCTGAAGACATTAGAGATATTATTGACAAAGCTTCTGATCCATGGGGAATCAGCGTAGACAACCTTGAATTAAAAGACATTACTCTTCCAGAAGAAATGAAAAGAGTTATAGGAAAACAAGCTGAAGCAGAAAGAGAAAAAAGAGCTGTTATTATTAAAGCAGAAGGAGAAGTTGCTGCTGCTAACAACATGGCGAAAGCAGCAGAAGTGTTGGCTAGCTCTAATGGGGCATTGCACTTGAGAACATTGCAATCAATTAATGATATTTCCTCTGATCAATCTAATACAATAGTATTTGCTATTCCTTTGGAAATCTTAAGAGCTTTTGAGAAGATAGGAAAAAAGCAAGACTAAACTTTATTTTAAATATTTAGCTTTATTGAAATTATGTTCTTCCAATGTTTTTGAGAAGATCGTTTTGCCGTCTTTGGCTGAGAGATAATACAGATAGTTTGTTTTAGTAGGGTATATAGCGGCATTTATACTATCAATTCCTGGATTTGATATCGGGCCCAATGGTAATCCTCTGTATTTGTAAGTGTTGTATGGAGAATCTATTTTAGTATCTTTGATATATACTGTTTCTTTTTGTTGGTTCATTGCATACAAAACAGTTGCGTCAACCTGAAGAGGCATTCCAATTTCTAATCTTTTATTTAATATTCCAGAAACAATTTTTTTGTCTTCCATGGTTCTAACTTCTTTTTCGATTATTGAAGCCATAGTTATTATTTCAAAAATAGTTTTATTCTGTTTTTTGATGTCATTTCGCATCTGCTCAGTTAATTTTGATTGTAATTCTTTTAATGATAGTTCAACGATATCATCAGCACTTGTTTTCATGCTTGTGTAGTAAGTGTCAGGGAAAATATATCCTTCTAGATTTAATTCTTCTGGTTTGTCTTTTAAGATGCTGAATTGATCTGTCCATTTTTTGTCATTTACTGAATTAATAAACGCTTGTTTTGTGCAAACCTCTTTTGACTCTAAATATTCTCCAATTTCTTCTATGTCCCAACCTTCTATAAAGGTTAGGGTTTGTTTGGCTGTTTCTCCGTTAGTTATTATTTTAAGTATTTGGTGGATACTCATCTGAGAAGAAAATAAATAGTCACCAGCTTTTATCTTTCTGAAATTATTAGTTAAAATAGAGTAAAAATAAAAGGCATTGGAAGAGCTGATTATTCCATTGTTTTTAAGCTCAATAGCAGTACTTTTGCTTGTCTGTCCCTGCTCAATAGTAATGATTTTAGCCTCTATTGGCTTGTTTAAGGGCATATATACTAAAATTGCGAAGTAAGAGACAATAATGACTGCAAGAAGGCTTATAAAAAGGTTTAAATATTTTTGTTTTTCATTCATAAATTTATCATATTTGAGAATTAAAGTATTGACAAGAGAAGAGAGGAATGTATAATTGAATCGTGAATATGAATAATTTGATTAGAAAACAGAAATATACGTTTGTAAAGGCATGCGCCAAAGTCGGCATGGCTTTTAGCTTATCAATTATTTTGGGATACCAAGCGAGGAGAGGATTTTAATTAAAAAAATAATAAGATTAAAATGAACCTCTCCTCAAAACAGGAGAGGTTTCGCTTTAAATGAAAAAATATGAACAAAAAATACTATTTAACAAAACAAGGCTTAGAGAACGTCAAGAGAGAGCTCGAAGAGCTTAAAAAGATTCAAAAGAATGAGATTATGGAACAAGCACCTTTAATGCTTGAAGGTGATGATTTGAATCCTGACTATTCTTTTTATCAAGAAAATATTGAGGAATTAGAAAAAAGAATAGAAGAGTTAGAAAGCATTATTAAGCACTATACAATAATTAAAAAGCCAGCTAAGAAAGATCAAGAGCTTGTTTGCATTGGAGCAAATCTTCAATTAAAAGATAATTCTGGCAAAGATGCTGTTTTTACAATCGTTGGAACATTAGAAGCAAATCCTTTTAATGGATTCATTAGCAACGAGTCTCCAGCTGGTATGGCTTTTATAGGGAAAAAAGTAGGAGACACTGTAGCTATCAACGGCGGGCCTTCTTATAAAATAACTAAGATTCAATACGAAGAATCTTAATATGGGGAAAAAGACTAAAATTGTTATTTCTATAATTATTGTTTTAGTCGCTCTATCTTTTGTTTGGTTTGATTTTTTCTTTCTAGAGAAAAATGCAAGTCTTTTCAAGCAAGAACTAATGAGTGCAGGAGAAACTGATAACGTGATAATTGTTTTTAATCCAGGAGGTTGGGGAGTTGTTAGTCTAGACAAAGCAATTGATTTCAATCAAACTGTTTTTAATATCAAGTCTTTAGTTGAAAATATGGGATATAAAGTATCAATTGTCCCTTATTACAGAACAAGAGATGATTTGTGGGGAAAGATAGGTTCTATTAAAGAGTTGATACTTAATTTTCCATCAAGTTCAAGAGTATTTAGTAATAAAATAGAAGAGTTTCTAAAAGAAAATCCTGATGATAAGATTATTATGGCAGGCCTTTCTAATGGAGCAGTTTTTGTTGATTCAACAATGATAAAGTTGAAAAATTATAAAAATAGGGTAACTGCTATTGAAGTTGGTTCTCCTTTTTGGAGCAAAAACATGAAAGAAGATAACATCCTTTTGTTAAACAAAGATCAAGATATTTTATCTAAAGGAAATATTATTCCTTTGTTAGAAAAACTTATTAGTACTCCCTTTTATTGGACTTGGTCTAATTTAACAGGACGCCAAATATCTTTTACAGAAGCATTGCATGTTTCTGGGCATGATTATTTGTGGACAGAAATAGAACCAAGCGTTTCAGATTTTATTGTTCAAAGGTTTTAACAACGGCCTTGCGAGGCCTGTTTTTTTATACTAAAATTAAGTAAATGAGTTTTGCAACCAAACAAAAGATTCTTTTAATATTTTCATTTATTTTAGGCTTAGGCTTATTTCTTTGGCTTGGAAAAATGATTGACTGGAAGGAAATAGGAAAAGCTTTCGAGGTTTTTAATGGGTGGCAGGGATTAACAATAATTGCGTTGTCTTTTGTCATTGCTTATTTGGGTGCCTTGAGATGGAAAGAGATTTTAAAAGATTGTGGAGTTGAAACATCTTTTGTTAATCTTTTTAAAATATACTTAGGAGGTTATTCAATGATGTATTTGTTTCCTATTTTAGTTTGGGGAGGCGAGTTTTATAGGATGTATGGCCTTGTTAATGAAAAGCATATTGATTGGAGGAAAACTACAGCATCAGTTGTGATAGAAAGAATACTTGAGTGGACTGTTAATATTATTTTTATATTTCTAGGGTTAGCTTATTTTATCTATAATGTATTTTTCCCACCTAAGGAACTAATGGTTGTTTTTGGTATTGCTTTATTGTTTTTTGTTGGAATCCTTTCATTCTTTTATACAAAAGTTTATGGAAAAGAAAGTATTGTAAAGATAGTTGTGAAGAGATTTTTTAAAAAAGAAATAAGTGTTGATAATGGAGCGTTAATGGTTGAAAAAGAAATATATGAATTTTTTAATTTAAAGAATAATTCTTTTAAGAAGGGAATCATTCTTTCTGTTCTAAGGGCATTAGTAATGCAGTTAAGAACATGGATGTTAATATTTTTCTTAGGATCAGCAATTGGATTCTGGTCTTCATTGTCTGTTTTAAGCTTTACATACATATCTTCACTAATACCAATTCCGACTTCTCTTGGTTCTCATGAAGCCTTGCAATTCTTTGCTTTTCAATCAATAGGATTAACAGCTTCCATGGCAACTGTGTTTACAATGGTTATCAGAGCAGGAGAAATGATTGTTTCAAGTGTTGGTATAATATTTTTGATAAGGTCAGGATTTAATTTAGTAGGTAATAAGTTTTTAAATTATGATAAAAATTAATAAAATAATTAAATATTTAGTTTTAGCGGACATTGCTTTTTGGACTGGTTGGGGATTGATTACTCCTGTTTTTGCTATTTATATTGTTGAGAATATCGTTGGTGGTACAGCCTTGGTTGTTGGAATAGCAACAGCAATTTATTGGACAGTCAGGTCTTTATTGGTTTTTCCAATCGGAACTGTTCTTGATAAATATGATGGAGACAGGGATGATTATTTATTTCTTGTGGCTGGGAATTTAGTGGCATCATTAGTTTTATTCGGATATATCTTTGCTGTTTTGCCATGGCATATTTATCTGCTTCAATTTTTTTACGGTCTTGGACTGGCGATGTCTATCGCTGGATGGAGGTCATTGTTTACTAAGAGGATTGATAGAGGCAAAGAAGCAAGCGAGTGGGCGATTGATGATGCTGTGATCAGTCTTGGTTGTGGAATAGCAGGTCTTATCAGTGGATGGATTGTTACAGTTCTTGGCTTCGCTCGGTCATTTTTAATAGCAGGAATTTTAGGAATATTAAGCGTTGTCGTTTTATTGGGCTTAAGAAAAGAAATTACAGGAGTTTTTAATAGAGGTTTTCACGCAAATATTAGAGACATTTTTAATAAATGAAAAACCAAGAAGTTGCCCATGTTTTATTTGAAATAGGGGATTTTCTAGAATTGACAGAGGTGCCATTTAAGCCTCAAGCATTCAAGCAGGCTGCTATTGTGATTGATAATATGGAGAGGGATGTTTTTGAGATTTATAAAGAAGAGGGGGTTAAGGGATTAGAAAAAATACCTAGTGTTGGGAAAAGTATTGCAAGTTGCATAGAGGAATATTTAAAAACAGGAAAAATTAAATATTTGAAAGAATTAAAAAAGACTACGCCGATTGATCTTGAGGGATTGAACAAGATAGAGGGGTTGGGTGTTAAGAGAATTAAAACATTATATAAAGAATTAGGAATAAGAAATTTAAAAGATCTAGAAAAAGCAATTGATGATCATAAGATTTCTCCTTTGTTTGGATTTGGAGAAAAGATGGAGCAAAATATTCTAGAAGCGATAGAGTTTTTGAAACAATCAAAAGGCAGATTTTTATTACGCGAAGTATTTCCTCAGGTAGAAAGAATTAGTGAGAAGCTTAAAAAAATACAAGGAGTTGTTAAATTTGAAGTAGCGGGTTCGTTTAGAAGAAGAAAGGAAACAGTTGGAGATATTGATTTTTTAGTGGGAATTAAAGATACAACAGACAAGTATTTAATTGAAAAAATAATGAATACCTTTGTTACAATGGACGATGTCGTTAAGGTTGTTGGCAAGGGAGAGACAAAATCATCAATCAGAACGATGCAAGGATTAAATATGGATTTAAGATTAGTTTCTATTCATTCTTTTGGAGCAGCTCTTCAGTATTTTACAGGTTCTAAAGAGCATAATGTTGCTTTAAGGAGAATAGCAATGAAACAAGGGTATAAGCTTAATGAATATGGATTGTTTAAAGGAGAGAAAAGAATAAGAGGAGAAACAGAAGAAGAAATATATGAAAAATTAGGAATGGAGTGGATTCCTCCAGAACTCCGAGAAAATCAAGGAGAAATACAAACGGCTATTCAAAGAAAATTACCTAAGTTGATAGAAATGAAAGATATTAAAGGAGATTTTCATTGTCATAGTAATTGGGATGGGGGAGAAAATTCAATTCAAGAAATGGCAGAAAAAGCAATATCAATGGGATACAAATACTTGGGTATAACTGATCATACGCAGAGTCTGAAAATAGAAAATGGATTAGACGAAAAAAGACTTTTAGAGCAAGGGAAAGAAATAGATAAAATTAATAATTCTTTTAAAGAAAAAGGAATTGATTTTAAGATTCTCAAGAGTGCAGAAGTTGATATTTTAAAAGAAGGAAGTTTAGACATCAAAGATGAGGTTTTGAAAACATTAGATTATGTCCCAGTTAGTGTCCATTCTAATTTTAAAATAGGAAAAAGAGAAATGACGAAAAGAATTATCAAAGCCATTGAAAATCCATTAGTTAAAATATTAAATCATCCTACAGGGGCGATATTAGGGAAAAGGGATGAATATGATGTGAATATGGAGCAGGTAATGAAAGCTACAAAAGAAAATAATGTTGCAATAGAAATGAATGCGTATCGTTCAGACTTGAATTATCAATCAGCGAAAAGAGCTAAAGAAATTGGAATTAAGTTGACTCTTGGAAGTGATGCTCATAATGTTAAAGAATTAGAAGATATAAAATTTGCTTTGTTTCAGGCAAGACGGGCAGGGTTTGAAAAGCAGGATGTTATTAACTCTTTACAATTCTAATAAAGGGTATAAAATATAAAGTAATATATATAAAAAAATAAATATGAATAAAAAACATTTAGCTTTTACGCTTATTGAATTATTAGTTGTTATTGCTGTGATAGGTATTTTATCTGGTCTTATCGTTGTTTCTATGTCTGGAGTGACAGATAAAGCAACAATGGCTAAATCACAGGTGTTTAATAATTCTTTAAGAAATGCATTATTGCTTAATGTTGAAGGTCAGTGGACTTTAGATGACACACCTAATGATACTTGGAACAACACAACAGGAACAGCTACTGGCTCTCCAACACCAGTGACATCTGGCTGTCCTCAAGGAACTTGTTATAGTTTTAGTGGATCTGGTCAATATATTACAACTCCTAATGCAAGTTTAGCTTATACTATAGGAACCAATCCTATGACAGCAATGGTTTGGGTAAAAGGAAATTCTCAAGCAAGCAAAGCAATCTTTGCTAATTGGGACAATACAGCAGCATATAAAGGAGCTTGGAAAATAGGAACAGGAAGTACAGGAACATTATTGAATGTAATTTTAGCAGATACCACTACTCAAACTAATACAAAAAATTCTACAACTACAGCTGTAGTATTTAATAACATATGGCATTTGGTCGGATTTTCTTGGTCAGGCGGAGGAGGCTCTTTAAGTGTATATGTTGATGGAGTGGTTGCTGCAGTGACAACAGCCAATGGAGGAACAGGAACAGTGGCTTCTTTAAGTGCTAATGGAACAGCATCAGCTCCAATTTCAATAGCAGCTGACGTTACTTCTGGTGTAGCTTCAAATCTTTTTACAGGTTCTATAGATGATGCTCGCTTGTATAATGCCTCAGTTCCTACAGGAATGTTTAGAGAAATATATTATTCTGGATTAAATAATCTTTTTGCAAAAGGAGAAATTACTCAATCAGAGTATGTTGCCAGAATAACAGAAGTATCTCTTAAATAATTCTATAAAATTAAGGGGGCAGGAGAATATCCTGTCCTTCTTTATTTATTATTAAATTAAAGATAGAATGAATTTAATGAAAAAAGTTAAATGTTTATTTTTATTTTCTGGTGGATTAGACTCAATGCTTGCTACTCAATTATTAAGAAGAATGGGAATAGAGGTTGTTCCTATTTGTTTTGTTAGTTATTTTTTTAATGCAAAACAAGCTGAAGAATCAGCAAAACAATTAGGAGTAAAATTAAGAATAATAGATATTTCTTTAAAGCACTTAAAAATGGTTAAAAATCCAAAGCATGGTTATGGTGTAGGAGTTAATCCATGTATTGATTGTCACTTAATGATGATTAGAGAGTCAGGGAAGATGATGAAAAAAGAAGGTTTTGATTTCGTTGCTACTGGAGAAGTTTTAGGAGAACGTCCCATGTCTCAAAATCTTAAAGCCCTAGAAATAATTGAAAAGCAGGCTAGATTAAAAGGAAAATTATTAAGACCATTATCAGCCAAACTGCTTCCTGAAACAATTGTTGAAAAAAAAGGATTAATAAATAGAGAGGAATTGTATGATATTTCTGGCAGAACGAGAACTAGACAAATTGCTTTAGCAAAAGAATTAGGAATTCAAAAATATCCTAGTCCAGGAGGAGGTTGTATTTTAACAGAAGTTAATTACGGAAAGTTGTTTAGAAAGCTTTCTGAATTTAAAAGAATTGATGGTAATGACGCGATTGTTTTGAGATTGGGAAGAATATTCTTTGAAAACAATGTTTTAATTGTTATTGCTAGAAACGAAGAGGAGTGTAACCAATTAAAGAAAATGATTAAAAAGGGAGATGTTTTTGTTGAGCCTGATAATTTTTCTGGCCCGTCAGTTTTAATTAGAAAAACAGGAAAAACATCTACTGAAGAAATGAAAAGAATAGGAAGAGAGCATATTTTAAAATATACAAAAAGACCCCCACTAGGGGATCCATTGTTTATTTATTTGCAGCTTCCAAAATCTTAGTAAATACTTCTGGATTCTTTTGGGCAATAACTGCTAGAACCTTTCTATCTAATTCAATCAAGTTTTTCTTTAGGCCTGCCATGAATTTGCTGTATGTAGTACCATTTTCTCTGCAAATTGCATTGATTTGTACTTGCCATAATGCTCTTTTCTCTCTCTTTCTTACCTTTCTGTCTCTGTAGGCATATGACCATGCTTTCATTAGAGCTTGGTTAGCTTCAGTAAACTTTGATTTTCTGCTCCAGCGGAATCCTTTTGTGTGTTTTAAGGTATTTTTCCTTCTTTTGTGAGCTACGACTCCTCTTTTTACTCTTGCCATATTATTTTCCTAATAGTTTTCTTATTATCTTAGCTTGTGGTGCTGACAATGGAACTAGTTTGCGCAAAGAGCTTTTCTTCTTAGATGATTTCTTTGACAAATAGTGGTCTTGCCCCACAGCCCTTCTTAAGACCTTTCCTGTTTTGGTTACTTTAAACCTTTTGGTTAAAGATTTTTTTGTTTTAGCTTTCATAATTTATTTTTTTGAAATAGTCATTGATAATCCTTTTGGTTCCTTTTTCAATTCTCTTTCTATTTTAACTTCTAGCTTGGCTTGAAGTTTTTCCATAAATTTATTTATTTTCTGTTTTCCAAAATCTACAAATTGATTTTCTCTTCCTCTTAATCTCAACTGCAAGTCAATCTTATCTCCTTTATTCAATATCTTTTCAGCAGTTAAAGCTCTTGTTTCAATGTCATTATCTGAAATATTGTAGGTGAGCTTTATGCATTTTGTTTCTACCTTTTTGCTTCCAGCAATATTCTCCCTCTCTTTCTTCTGGATAGTGTATAGATATTTACCGTAATCAGCTATCTTACAGATTGGGGGATTAGTCTTGTCTGTGACTAGAACCAAGTCAAATCCTTTTTCTTTGGCAATTTTTAGTGCTTCATCAAAAGGAAAAATGCCCATTTGCTGGCCATCTTCATTGACTAGCCTGACTTCTGTTGCTCTTATTTGATTGTTATATAATGGTTTGTTCAATTTTTTCTTTGTGGAGGTGGCGAGTAATGAGCTCGCGTCCAAAAGTTATACGATAATAATTCTACAAGCTTATTCCAATCTCTTTTACAAACTTAAAGCTAAAGATTGGAAGGAACACTTTAAGTTCGAATCCATGTTTTTTCAATAATGTGTTTCGGATTAAGAACACACTATCAATCTCGCGATGTTTATGCCCTGTACTGCCCAGCGAGAATCGGCAGGAGGACATGCATTATGCGTATGCTAATGCAGGTTTTTCAAAAAAGTTTACACTTGTTTGAGTTCTCTAAGTTTTACGAGATTTGAGAATACTCGGCTTGCATACTATTTTCAAACCTTTGTCGAGGCGAATTCACCCCCTAGATTTAATCTCTTCTCTTATCTTTCTATCAACTTCTCTTTTCTTGATAGACTCTCTTTTGTCAAAATTCTTCTTTCCTTTGGCTAGGCCAAATTCCAGCTTGATTTTGTGTTTTTTAGTATAAACCGAAAGTGGCACTAAAGTCAAGCCCTTTTCCATTGATTTTCCTAGCAAATACTTGAGTTCTTCTCTGTTCAAAAGTAGCTTTCTGTCCCTTTGAGGGTTATAGCTTTTATCAGCATTATATGGTTGATAGGGAGGAATATTAGCTCCAATCCAAAAAGCCTCTATTCTGCCGGTTTTATTTTGTTTAACGAGCACGTATGTGCCAGCTAGGGTAATGCCTCTGGTTCTTAAAGCTTTGACTTCTTGGCCGATTAACGACAAACCTCCTTCGAACTTTTCGAGGATTTCATAGTCAAAATATGCTTTTTTATTATCTACCATGCTCATATGTTTATCTTATCTGATTTTTGTATATAAAAAAAGAGCCAGGGATTTTTATCGGTTTCTCTGGCAAAACCGTTCAATGATTTCTTTTTCTGGTCCATGGCTTGATTCAGCCTTAGATGAAATATCTTCAATAATGGAGATAGCATCCATTAGTTGATAAGCCAGTTTTGTATTAGTTTTGACGAGATCACAAAAAATGTCTTTAGCGAAGAATTGAACCTTGCTATTGTTAGCAATATACTCGAGCGTATTTTCCATAATACGGACAAGTTCAGGATCTGGATAGTTGATGCATCTTTTTTTGACAAGATGGAGCAGCTTTTTCAGTTCGCTGTATTTTGTTGCGAGAGTAACTGTTTTTAAAATTGCCCACTCAACTTTTTCAGGATTTTTACGGGGAATGTCGCTATACGAATATCCTAATGTTATTAGATACCCGTTAACTGCATTCAGAGCTTCTGCAAAGTTTTCTGCGGTGCCAATTCCTTTAGAGAGTAGT
>Ga0302250_1000597_pt1 | contig 33388 bp, 24 predicted proteins | sample AAG_RA_Asp_MG_FD_193536 | JGI IMG/M metagenome (GOLD analysis project Ga0302250, IMG submission 193536) | Enriched activated sludge microbial communities from anaerobic digester in WTTP, New Holstein, Wisconsin, United States - AAG_RA_Asp | ecosystem: Engineered > Bioreactor > Anaerobic >...
TTGTAAATGTCGCAGGATACGGAGATAGGGGATAAAACTATGCCATCAAACTTTTTGATAAACACCGTGTGGGAGGTTTCATCCTGTTTCCAAAGATAGGAATAATCTGTATTGGGATACTCTGTGCCAGATGGAAACAGCATGGTATCATCCAGAAAAATCCTGCTATTGCTGTAGCCCGAGGCAATCAGGTTTCCCTGATAGTCTGTTCCGGTTTTCAAGATGTGATTGCCAAAATTGTATGCATTGGGAGCACCTGAGGTTTGCGTAGCCCAGTTCCAACCAGGTTGCTGAGCCATCAGCCAGGGCGTCAGTATGCCGATTAGAGCCATTATCAGGAAGGGTTTAGTCTTCATTTCGTTTACCTCCATACCTGATGTGTGCAAATAAACAATGCACGTTTTATTCCGTTTGGCAGAATAAAATGGAATTGCTTGAAACATTTCTATAAAACGAATACATCATTGCTGCATTACAACAACAAAATCAATCGATTTCTGATTGTTATGTGTTCACACTTCATTCTATATTTCCTTACTGACTTCAGTTTCTTTAACCACGGTATCCAAATCACACCTGCGTATCATCGAGGGTTAGTATCAACTTCCTTATGTATTACTAACAAGTTTGTTTCTCATAGCCTCAATTTGATCTTTCGTTATTTTTATTTCTTTTTCATTGCCTTGGGGCAGTTTAAGTTCTAATACTTTCTCGTAATACTCCAGCGCTTCTCTGTGTTGTCCTTTATCACGATGGATGTTTGCGATATTGCCCAGAACCTTTATCAGTTCGGCTTTGTCGTCCATTTTGTCTACGAGCAGCCATTTCTTTTCGTAGAACTGCATGGCTTTATCCAGGTCGCCTTGTTTGTAGGCAAGGAAGCCCAGGTTGCCTAGGGCGATGGATTGTTCTTTCAAGTATTGATTGGCTTCGGCGATCTCCAAACAGGCAAGGAAATGGCTTTCGGCTTTAGGGTAGTCTTTTTGGCCAAGGAACATCAAACCAAGGTTGGTGAGGGTGCGGGCTTTGCGAAGCTCGTCTTTGATGCCGGAGGCGTATTCCAGGCTTTGGGTGTGGTGGGAAAGGGCTTCGTCATAGAGCTTGTGGTGTTGGTACCAGATGCCGAGATTGCCGTGGATTATAGCTAGAAGTTGAGAGGGCGAGGTGGCAAGGGGCCCTGATGTTGAGGGCGGAACGGCGTCCGCCTGTACGTAGGGTCGCTCGCTTGAAGCGACCTGTTTCTCGTCAGAACCGTTCAACGAATCCGCAAGATTCAGACACTTATCCCACGATGTTTTGGCACCCTCCAAATTGCCGCGTTGGAAGGCAGAGATGCCTTTCAGGCGGTGGCAGTCGAAGAGTTCTTCGAGGTCTTGGGATTGTTCGGCAAAGCTTAGGGCTTGTTGGAGATCGAGGTCGGACGAATCCCATTGTCCTATCAGCCATTTTATCTCGGTGAGGTGGAGGAGGATGCGGGCTGGGGAAAGGGTTTCACCATTCCACCCTTCCACCTTTGCACTTTTCCACTGGAGCAGCTTTTCAAAGAGGTCTATGCTCAGCCTGTTGCTGTAGGCTTTTTTAGCGGCAAGGGCAGCCTTTTCCAGATAGAAAACCGCTTTTTCGGGGTTTTCGGCGCGGTGGTAATGATCGGCTAGCTGATACAAAAACTCTTCGTTGCGGTCTGGATAGAGCTCTTCAATTGCCTGGGCGGCAAGGGAATGCAAGATCTTGCGGTTTTCCAGCAGCAGGGTTTGATAGGCCACATCGCGGGTGATGATATGCTTGAAAAAGTAAGCCGAGTAGTCAAAACCCAGCAGCTTCAGGATAAAGGACTGCTGTTCCAGGTTCTTTAGCGTGTCTTCCAAATCGCTGGGGTTATAGAGCTTACTCTCCATCCAACGCAGGATTTCCACCAGAAATTCATGACCGATCACGGAGGCTTTTTGCAGCAGGATACGAATAGCGGAATCAAGCAGGTCGAGCCGGGAGAGGATCAGCGCATGCAGGTTATTGGGCACAGGCAGGTCATAGAGCTCATGTTTTGGCAATTCATGCAGGTAGTTGCACCATTCCTCCAGGTAGAAGGGGTTTCCGGAGCTGAGAATCCGCACTTTTTCCAGGGTTTCCTCCGGGATTTGCTGATCTTTGGTGTGGAACCTGATCAGCCGCATTATCTCGTTGTCGGACAGCGGTTTCAGTTCTAACTGCCGGAAGCTTTCCAGTTTGGCTATACCTTCTGGAACGGTATAATCCTGCCTGTATTGCATCACTATCAACACCGGTAAAAATGCTCCATGTTCACGCACAAGCAGCAAGATCTGCAGTAGTTCGTCCAGAACTGCGGCGCTGGATTCGTCCAGCCAGTGCAGATCGTCCAGGATCAGAATAAGGGGTTTGCCAAGTCTGGTTTTATGGCTAATGATCTGCAGAATAACGGTTTTCAGGGCGATCTTCAGATGTGTGAGCAGGTCAGGCCCGCCCAGCTTTAGCCGCGCATCTGGATACGGGATTTCCAAAAGGAATCCGATCAGGGGCAGGCAATCCCAAAGGGCGGGTGCTGAGCTATCAGACTGGCTGTCGAAAAGCTGTCTGATCCCTTTTTCCAGTTTTTCTTTCTTGGAAGCCCGGTCTTCAGAAATCTGCAGTCCAAATTCGTGTTCCAGCAGATTGCTGAAGAGATTGAAGGGGGTTTTCACCAAGCCCGAAGCGGTAGCCGCCATAATCTGGGCGCGGTTTATCAGGGGTGCGGTAAATTCGTAAACCAAGCGCGATTTCCCCAATCCGGCATCGGCACATAAACCTATTACTCTTGTCTCTTCCACGTCCAAAGCCAGGCCTTGGATTCTTCGCTCCAAACTGGTGAAAGCTTTGCTCAGCACAGAAAGTTCGGCGTCTCGTCCAACAAAAACCGAAAGCCTTCGATACCAGCGGTTGTCCTTTTCCAGCTTAGGTTTCAGCACTGCAAAGGTTTCGATGGGTTCGGCAAAGCCTTTGGCTTGCACGCTGCCAAAATACTCAAAATCAAAGAAGCGTTCTGCGGCCTGCTTGGTATGCAGAGGCATCAGGATTTTACCTACCGGGGCGTTGGCTTCCATGCGCTGGGCCAAATGTACTGCCGCACCGGTAACCGTGAAATCCCCTTCCCGTGCCTCTCCGACCTTGCCCACCAACACCAGTCCGGAATTTATCCCGATTCGGATGCCAATTTGCTCTTCCGGAGCAGCGTTTTCACTTTGTTTTCCCAGATTGTATAGTTTTACCTGATCGATCATGCGTAGAGCGGCAAGAATGGCGCGTTCGGTGTCCTGTTCCGTGGCTTTTTTTGCCCCAAAGAGCGCCATGATCCCATCGCCCATATATTTATCCACGTAGCCGCCATAATATGTGATGCAGCGAGTGAAGCGCTTCATCAACTCGTCCAGTTTGCGGTGAAACACTTCCGGATCCAGCCGGCTGCCCATCATTGTGGAGTTCTTCACATCGGCGAAGAGAATGCTCACTTCCCTGCGTTCGCCTTCCTTCAGTTTCAGTTTGTCGCGCTGCAGCCGGTTTTCTTCTTCCGGCTCGATAAGGTCAAAAAAGAAGTCATGATCTGTGTCTATTGTCATATAGCCTCCAGAGCAGAGATTAAGTTTATAAAGATTACAGGTTTTGAATCCTGTCAAGCAGAATTTACAGATTTTATTCTCTGATTTTATTCTCATCAAGATTTGTAAGGGGTAAATCCAAACATATTCATCGGAGGAGGCATTCCTAACCTTAGAAATGCATAACACTATGTAAATGAAGCATTAATCCTGGGTTTACCCCGGGCAGGATGTCCTGGAATATAATGCAGCTGTATTCCCATCTTATCCTTACCCAATATTTATAGGATGGGTATAAGGTGGGATCCCAGGTAGCTCCGTCATCCTGACTGAGATAGTGTCCAGTCCCGACAGAGTGATGTTACAAACGAACATACGATTTGACGGATTGAACAGAATATCGCGGATAAGGGAATTGAACAGTGGTTTAAAAACTAGGCCACCGAAGAACACCGAATGCACAGAAGAAACAAATAGCAACAGAGATTAATACCGATGTCACATATTCATCCCAGATAATGCAGTAGAATTCCAGCGCACGGAATTACGGTGTCTCACCAGAAAAGGTCTGCCAGCGTCTCGCTGACATAAAAAACAGCCAGAGGCTGGTAATATCTTGCCTGCGAGACGCTGGCATTCCAGGGACAGGGAACTGCATTACTGCATAGTTTTGGTTTATAAGAAGAATCTCTGCTTATTTCTGGATAACTCTGCTTTTCTTAAGTGTTTAACAGAAGGCTAAGCTGCCATTCGCAGAAAGCTTGTTAATCTTTCATTCTCATCACCACCACGCCACTTCACCACCCTTGATTACAGCGAAATACTAAAATCGTTAATCTGTTCATAAACAATAAATTATGGCATTGCTAATTGAATCATGAAAGCGATATATAGGGATATAGTTTTCTATTTAGCATGTAGTTAGCGATTCACAAGGATAGCTAAGCCACGGCAGTGTGGATGTTTAGCTGCTTGACAAATGCAGAACTCTGGATTTTTTTGGCCAGGCAGGTTCTCAGGCGCCTGCTGAGAAAAGTTAAAGCACAGAGATAATAATCGTTATGACAATTGTGTGGATAACTTGTGGATAACCGGGATTCAGTTGTCGCCGCCAGGCTCCATTGAGCTAAGCTAAAGGTTGGCGATAAAAGCATTTGCAAACATCGATGAACGGCAGCAAAAGCCTTTTGGGCCTGTGGATAAATAAAAACTAACGGGATAGTGAGTTATGGATCAGGATATCTGGCAGAACATTCTGGATAAGCTGGAGGAGAATATCAATCCCCAGAGTTTCAAGACATGGTTTTCGGATACGCAATTGGTGGATATGAGCGACAAGCAACTTATGGTAAGGGTTGCCACCCAGTTCTCAGCCAATTACCTCAATCAGAATTACCGGAATGTGCTCAGTGAAATTTCATATGGACTTTATGGCCGCCGCTACGAGGTGGAATTTATCAGCCAATCGCACAAAACCGCTGGAGCCGAGGGTGAGGTTCCCGAATACAACAGCAAAAAAGTTACCCTGAACACCAAGCTGAACGAGCGTTATAGTTTCGAGGAATTTGTGGTGGGACGCAATAACAACTTTGCCTATAGTGCAGCCAAGGCTGTGGCCGAATCACCTGGCTACACCTATAATCCGCTTTTTATCTATGGCGAAAGCGGAATGGGTAAAACTCACCTGATGCAGGCAATCGGAAATTTTGTACTAAAGGAAGGACGCAATTGCAGCATTTTTTACATCACTTCCGAGGCCTTTACCAATGAGATGATAGAAGGCATTAGGGGCAACAAGATGCCGGAATTCAGAGCCAAGTTTCGCAAGGTGGATTTGTTGTTGGTGGACGACATTCATTTTTTGTCGCATAAAGAAGGAACTCAGGAAGAGTTTTTTCACACCTTCAATGCGCTGTTCGATAATAAAAAGCAGATCGTGCTCACTTCCGACCGGCCTCCCAAGGATATCCCCGATCTGGAAAAAAGGCTGGTAACCCGCTTTGAAAGTGGTTTGCTTTGCGATCTGAAGAATCCTGATTTTGAAACCAGAGTGGCCATCCTGCGCAAAAAAGCAGAACCGGAAAACATTCAAATGAGGGATGAGGTGTTCGATTTTATCGCCGATAACATCACTAGCAGCGTTCGCGCTCTGGAAGGCTCCCTGATCAGGATACTGGCTTTCTCTTCTTATAACAAGCTGAATCCCGAAGAGATAGACGTAAGCACTGCTTCCGACATCCTGGCTGATATGATCACTGAAAAACTGAAAAACATCACCCTAGACTCGATCACTCAAAAGGTGTGTAAAAACTTTGAAATCAGCGTTCCGCAAATCATGGAAAAATCGCGTAAATCCAGCCAATCTATGCCTCGTCAGGTAGCGATGTATCTGGCCAATTATCTGATTCCCCAGCTTTCCCTGAAGGAAATTGCCGAGTACTACAACCGTAAGGATCATACCACAGTTTTACATGCCAAGAAAATGATCGAAAACCGCTTTAGGGAAGATCAGGATTTTCGCAGTAAAGTGGAACAAACAATAAACGACATTCGGAATTAGCATGTTTCAGTATGAATTAGCAGTCTACTATAATAGTTATCCACAGATGTGGACAGCTATCTGTGAACAGGTTTGAATAACTTGTGGATAAAGCGGTTGTCGCATATTTACCGTGTACAAAGTGGGAAAAACCTCGAACGTTATCCACATATTATCCACATAGCATGGCGCTATCTAAAACCCGGTAAAACAGGGTGAAAAAGAAAAAGCTTGACCGATTATCCCCATATCCACAGAGCCTACTATAACTACTTTTTTCAAAATTACTCTTTAACAGGACTATTATTATGGATTCGACATCACGGCTGAAATGGACTCTCTTGCTGCTGCTGGCAGGCATAATCGCCACAGGCTGCACCAAGAAAGATAATCTAACTGGAAACAACTGGAGCGGAATCGATACATTGAGTGTGAACGACACGCTGAATATCGGCTTTGGCTACAGCTATCCTGCAGACGAACTGACAAAGATCAAAGGAACTGAGAGTAAACTGCTGACAGCAAATCAACGCAGTGCCACTTCGATTTCCTATCTGCGATTCACGGGAATGCCGGCTTCAACTACGATACATTCCGTGGTTGGAGATAGCTGCTACATCAAGGTGAAGCTGATCAAGAGCTCCGCCAATGAAAATAATCCTTTGTCGCTCAGTTTACACAGGGTAAACAAAGCTCTGCCCGATACGATCGAGGCCTCTCTGGCAATGGATATCAGCCCGGAGCCCCTGGCAACTTACACACTTAGCGACTCAGTAAGTACTACCGGCAAAGAGATCAAGTTTGCTTTGGATACCGGCGATCTGATTCCCTGGGAAGTGGAGGCTGATACTCTAGGCTGGAATCTGGCCATAAAGGTAGACAGCGGTTGGATTGAGATAGCTTCCAACGAAACCGTGTATGGTCCGAAACTGAACCTTCGCTACAAGACCAGTGAAGAAGGGTCTTGGAACGACCTCTCTAAAAAACCTGACCGCGACACCTACTTTTTGGAAGCTCCGGAAGGTATTGCCAGCGAAACCTGGAAGATAGACAATCTCACCTCTACCCGCCTGTTTATCAAGTATGGCCTGCAAGACACCTTAAATACCATGTTTCGCGATAATAACGGTCAGTTGCTTAGTTTAACCGATCTCAGACGTATGACTGTGAATAAGGCGGTTTTGGTATTGCATGTAAAGCCCAATACGAATACCTATTATACAGGCAGTACCTCGTTTAGTCTGTATCCCTTCAATGTGGTGAAGGAGAATATAAACGGGATCACAAATCTGGTGAAAGCTGATTATGAACAAATCATAGGAACTGACACCAGCAACGGGGTTGTGGAAGATGACAGATTGGAGATAGAGATTACTCCTTTGGTTCAAGCATATAGCTCTGGCGATAAGGAACCATTGGGGATCATGATTCAGTCTTTGCAGGAAAGGCAGAACTTTGGTTCACTGGAGTTTTATGACAATCTCGGCGCCACTCCGCCTGATAAAATGCCTTATGTCCGGATAATTTATACCCCGCCGTTTTTATGAGGAAACTGATTTTCTTAGCCCTGGTTTTGCTGCTCAGCCTGGCCTGCAGCCCCAAGAAGGACGACAAAGGCATCGCTCTGGCTCAGGTGAACGGTGAAACACTATATCTGGAAAGCTTCAAAGCCACTTTTGGAGTGGAGGAATGGGACAAGCTGAGCCCCGAACTACGCAAGAAATACATAGAAGATTGGGTGAACCTTAGCGTTTTGGCTCAATACGCAGACAAGCAGGGATTGAACAAGAAGGCTGAGGTGAAACAGCGGATCAGCTATGCCGCCAAGAAGGTAAAGGCCAATGCTTTGATCGCAGAGCGTCTGGCCCAGATTCAGGTGTCGGAAGATCAGCTATTTAATTATTTCCGTCTGCACCAGGCGGAATTTCAAAAGAACGCCGTGGAATACAGTGTGCAGCGCATTGCCCTGAAGGATAAATTGCTGGCCGAGAACGTAATGAACCAGCTATTGGCTGGAATGAACTTCAATGAGGCGGTTCAGCGCTACTCGCAGGAAGAATTGAAGCTTCGCAACGGTATGCTGGGCTTCGTTAATGCTGCTGGAGCTGATTCCAGCTTCTGGCTGGCCGCCCGCAATTTGAAAGAAAACGAACTGGGACTGGTAAATAAAGATCAGCTTTGGTTCGTTTTTCGCATAACAGAGCAACGCAGCACCACTCAGGAAGCCAATTTTGAGGACTACCGCGCTGAGATAAAACGCAAGGTGCTGCTGGAAAAACAGGATCAGATTTACCAGGACCTGATCAGAGAGATCAAATCACAAAGTGGTGAGATATATTATTACTAAGGATATGCCAATGAAGAAGATAATTGTGGCTGCCTGTCTGCTGCTGGCCCTAAGCGGTCTCTGCGCAGAACTGGTGGACAAAATCGTGGCCAAAGTAGGCACCGACATCATCCTGCTGTCCGATCTGCAGAAACAACTGGCTCAGATGCAGCAGGCCAAAGTGCTTACCCCGGATACCGATCCCCAGGAAGTTTTGGGTGAAATGGTGGAACAAAAGCTGATGCTGCAAAAAGCCCGTGAATTGAACATCAAAGTGGACGAAACCAGGATTAAAAACATGGCAGACCGCTATCTGAAACAGATCAAAGGCCGTTATGGCAACGATGCGGCCTTTGCCGAAGACCTAAAAAAAAGCAAGCTTACCGAACGTGATCTGCTTAACTACTATGTGGATATGCTTACCGAAAGCGCTCTAACGGAGCAATTGGTGGAGCGTTTTATCTCTGCCAAGGTGAAGGTTAGCGAGCCCGAGATGCGCAGTTTTTATGAAACTACCAAGGATTCCCTGGCTATTAAACCCGTTTCCTGGAAACTGGGAATGATAATGCGCGAGATAAAACCCGGCAAGGATGCCGCAACTGCCAGGCTGAACGAATTGAAAGAAATCGAACGGCGCTTGCAAAACGGTGAAGATTTTGCCGCTCTGGCTAGCTCCGAAAGCGACTGCCCCAGCAAAGAAGTGGGTGGCGACCTTGGTTTCTTCAGCCGCGGAATGATGGTTAAACCCTTTGAAAATGCGGCTTTTGCTTTAAATATAGGCGAAGTGAGCGAGATCGTGGAAACCCAGTTTGGCTATCACCTGATAAAACTGGAAGAAAGAAAAGGCGAAGAAATCCGGGCCCGACACATACTGAAGATGATCTCTGCTTCCGAAGCCGATACCCTGCGTGAAAAAGAACTGATGGAAAACCTCAGACAGCGTTTCGCCGCCGGTGAAAGCTTCAACGCTCTGGCCAGAGAGTTTTCTCTAGATCCAGAAAGCGCAGAAACAGGAGGTGAATTGGGAGAATTTTCCGAACGCGATCTGCCTGAACTCTTTGCCACGCAGATCATGCAAACCCCGGTTGGCCAGCTAAGCCCCGTTTTGGAAAACGAAGGAATGCTGTATCTTTTCGTCCGCTTGGAAGAACTGCCAACCCGCCTCTACAGTTATGACGAAGTGAAAGACCAGGTGCAAAACATCGTCTTCCGCCGCAAACAGATGGAAGCCTATGGAATCTGGATTCAGGAACTCAAACGGGAATCTTACGTTCAGATAACCCTTTAACCAACTTCAGAGACAGGTGATTTGAATAAAAAGCTGAATCTGCATACCTTGGTGGCAAGCTTTTTCGGAATCGGATTCCTGCCCAAAATGCCGGGTACCTGGGGCAGTGTAGCAGCCTATGGAGCATACCTGTTGCTTCCAGCCTCACTGTTTTCTCCTGGTTTGAGATTGCTTGGCCTGGCAGTTCTGCTTGTTTTATGCCTGATAGCGGTTTATTTTTCCTCTGTGGCGGAAAAAACCCTGGGACACGATAACGGCAGTATCGTTATCGATGAAGTATGCGGATTTTTTGTTGTGGTGCTTTGGTTTCCGCGGAGTTGGTTGATTGGGCTTTATGCGCTGGTTCTTTTTCGCGTGTTTGATATAGCCAAGCCCTTTCCGGTTAACCGTGCGCAAAAGCTGCCCCGCGGTTGGGGGGTAGTTGCCGACGACCTTTTGGCGGGAGTATATGCCACTCTCCTGCTGCTGATAATAACGAAAATCTATCCAAGTTTCTTTGGATTATAGGAGATAAAATGCAATATATACTTTTACAGGCGGCAGGTAGCGCTCCTGCTGCGCAATCAGGTTTTGGTGGCAGTAGCATCATCATGATGCTGCTGATGTTTGGAATTCTCTATTTCCTGCTGATCAGGCCTCAACAAAAACGCCAGAAAGAAACCCAAAGCATGCAGGACAGGCTGCAGGCAAACGACAAGGTGCTTACTTCTTCCGGAATCTATGGCCGCGTGGTATCCCTGAAACCCGACAAGGGCATAGTGGTGGTGGAAATCGACGATACCAACAAAGTGCGGGTTGACTTCCAAAAAAGCGCTATCGTGGCTATTCTGAATCCGACGGACAAACCCGAAGCAAAATGAAAATAAATCCCAAGCTACTGCCAGTGAGACTTTATGGCGACGAACTTCTGAAGAAGAAGCTTCCGGAGTCTGATCCCTTTGACCCCGCCTTGCAAGAATTCATCCCCGACCTCATTCACACAATGTATGAACGCGACGGCGTAGGCCTGGCCGCAAACCAGGTGGGCAGTGATTTCCGGGTTTTCGTGATCGATCCATTCTGGGCACATGAAGGCGAAAAGAAGAATCCCATAGTGATGATCAATCCCCTTATCGAAAGCCGCGAGGGAGAAGTGGTAGGTGAAGAAGGCTGCATCAGCCTGCCGGGAATCTATGCCGATGTGCATCGCAGCGCCAGAATCACCTATTCTTATACCGATCAGTTGGGGAACCGCATTCAGGAAAGCGCGGAGGACTTCAAAGCCGTGGTGATTCAGCATGAGTATGATCACCTGGAAGGCATTGTGTTTACCGACCGCATTTCCACTCTTGCCAGGCTGCGCTTGAAAGCCAAACTAAAAGAACTGGCTTCCCATACCCAGAACGGTATAAACGTTATGGAAGGCCTTCCTGAATGATCAAACACGTGTTTATCGGATCATCTGTTTATGCCATTCCAGCCTTGGAACTGCTGTGCGAAAACGGCATGCCGCCAGTCCTGGTGATCAGCCAGCCCGATAAACCCGCAGGACGAAATCTGCGCCCTACCCCCACCCCAGTATCAGAATATGCCCTTTCTCATTCCCTATCGCTGATCAGACCAGAGAATATCAACAAACATGTGGATGAGATAGCCCTTTTACAGCCTGATATCCTGATCACAGCCTCCTATGGCGGTTTCATAGGCAAGAAACTGCGCCATTTGGCACCTGGAAAAGCTATAAATCTGCATCCCTCTCTTCTACCTCGCTACCGTGGCGCCAGCCCGATTCAAAGCGCTCTGTTGGCCGGAGACAAGCTTAGCGGAACCACAATCTTCCGGCTGAGCGCTACTATGGATGCAGGGCCGGTAATCGCGCAGGAATCGCTAAGGATTCTGGAAAACGAGAATTACAGCGCACTACAGCTACGCTTGGCCCAACAGGCTGCCCAGATGCTGCTAAGTTTACTGCAAAAGCAGCCTTTGCCTTTTGCTGAGGATGCGCAAGACGCAGCCCAAGCCACGCTATGCCCTAAGGTCGATTCTTCCCTCTGTCAGATAAGCTGGAAAAATCCCGCTCTGGCCATTCAGAACAAAATCCGGGCTTTTTCTTGGGAGCCAGGGGCTTGGACATATTTTAGGGGCAACAAACTGAAATTGCTGGAAGCTCTCATTTTGCCCGAGAAGCCTTCCGGCGAATGCGGAACCATCGGTTCCGTGATCAAGAATAAAGGTTTCACCGTCAATTGCCTGGACTGCCAGATTCTGATCTGTCTGGTTCAGGCTGCAGGAAAAAAAATCATGGAAGCAAGCGCTTTTGTAAATGGCGCACGTCTTTCAGCAGGTGAAAAACTTTGGATGTGAAATTATGAAAGAACATTATCTTGCTATTATCAAATTTCCAATGCTGGTAAGCGTCTCGCTCTTCCTGATCGCCGCTCTCTATTTTGGAATGGCGTTAGCCAGTTATCACAATCTGGGGCTTTCGGCCTGGGGCACCATTCTCTACACGGTGATTTTTATCGTGCTGGTGCTGCTGGTAAGCAGTTGGATTCTTATTCTGATGAGCACTCACCAGAAGATAAAACCCCGGGGAATGAAGATCTATAGTTCCTGGATGCTGGTAAACATCTATTTTTATCTGGCCAAGTGGCTGGGCAAGCTGCTTTTGCAAAACAAACTGATCCTCCAGGAATCATTTCTGCATTTTAACAACGAAATCGTGTTGAGCAATTCCGTCGGCGTGCACAGTCAGAACATCCTGCTTTTGCTTCCTCATTGCCTGCAAAAATCCGATTGCCGCATCCGCATCACCAATAACGTGGTGGAATGCGAAGCCTGCGGAGCTTGCGACATGGCAAAAATGAAGGATATCCAATTGCGCTACAACGTAAAGGCGGCAGTGGCGACTGGCGGTTCTCTGGCGCGTAAACTGATCGTGGACACCAATCCCGACGTGATCATCGCCGTGGCCTGTCATCGCGATCTGACCGACGGCGTGCGAGATAGCTGGCGCTATCCGGTTTATGCGGTACTGAACGAACGTCCCAAGGGACCTTGCTTCGAAACCACGGTCAGCGCTTCTACAATCGAATTCGCCATCAAGAAATTTATCTGAACAGGACATCAACCGTGAAAAACATCAGTTGCCTTACCATCATTGTCATTATTCTGCTCAATGCCGGAATCACCATAGCTCTGATAAACCGTAATAACGACCGCGCCATGACTGACATGGGAAACATGTTCAGCCCCAAGGCAGAGGCAAATAAAGCCGTGGATGTATCCCGCCAAAATGCCATCACCAACGCTGTTCGCCTGGTGGAACCCGCAGTGGTGAGCGTAAACGTGATCAAAACCGAACTAGTGCGGGCACGCAGCCCCTTTGGATTTGGTTTTTTTGATTTCTTCGGTTACCCGATGCAGCGTCAGGTTCAATCCATCGGCAGCGGAGTGATCTACGACGCCGAAGGCTTCATAATAACCAATGCGCACGTGGTCAGCGGCGCTACCCAGATCAAAGTGGTATTGCCTGACAAACGTGAGTTTGACGCTGGCATCGTGGGGATCGACCAAATCCACGATATCGCCAAACTGAAGATCAGCGGCAACAAACTGCCAGTTGCAAAACTGGGTGATTCTTCTGATCTGATCATTGGCGAATGGAGCATTGCCCTGGGTAATCCCTATGGCTTCTTGATGAACGATTCCAAACCCAGCGTTTCCGTGGGTGTGATCTCTGCGCTGAATCGCAGTTTTGCTCCCCGCCAGGACCGCCACGATTACAAAGCAATGATCCAAACCGACGCTGCGGTAAATCCTGGTAATAGCGGTGGTCCCCTGGTGAACATCAACGGTGAAGTGATCGGGATAAATACCTTTATTTTCAGTGAAAACGGCGGTAATATCGGAATCGGCTTTGCTATCCCGATCAATAGCGTGAAAGCCATTCTGCAGGCTATATAGTAAAAATGGTCACACAGGTTTAACTGATTTTGTTTTAACCACGGAGAACACTGAAAACACCGAAGGCACCGAAGTTAATGAACTATATACAAATAGGATATCATTCATCTCTGCTTTTCTCTGTTTTTCTCTGTGTTGAATAAAGAAATGATTGCGCAAAATTTCATACATAACCCCTCCACTTCATCAGGAGAACCCATGTTAAAATACATATTGACCTTGTTGGCTCTTAGCTTTATAATAAGCCTTAGTGCCTTAAGCTGTTATGACATCCAATACACCGCGGAGGGAGACGGAGTTTCCCCCTATGAGGGACAAAGTGTTACTGTCCAAGGCATCGTAAGTGTTGCCAGATTCTATTCCGGAAGCGGAGCCAACAGTTATGGGTTTTATATCTGTGATCCCCAGGGAGGTCCTTGGAGCGGTTTATACGTATACAATCAAAGCTTTCAACCCCCGGTGGGCGCCATGGTGCAGCTTAGCGGAACCGTTTCCGAGTATTACGGATTCACCGAACTTTATCAGCTTACCGATTATCAAACCCTCAGCACCAATAACCCCTTACCCGAAATTCCGGTGGTTAGCACTTCTGCGCTTGCCAATCCCTCTAGCGCAGAAGAATGGGAAGGAGTGCTGGTTAAAGTGCAAAACGCCACCGTAATTGACAATCCCAATTCCTACCAGGAATTCAGCGTAAGCGACGGCAGCGGACCATGCCAGATTGATAACCAATGTTTTGGCCCCGGTCATAGCTGGACAGCGATCGGCACTGGCCTTATTTATAGCTCGATAACTGGGGTTGTGGATTACACCTATAGCGCTTATGGACTCAATCCGCGCAGTGAGGCAGACCTGATTCCTTTTGGCAATGCCCTGGTGCTTTCCGCTCCTGTGATAACCGCTGCCTTGCACAGCGATGTTACGGTTCCCCTGGGAATCACCGCTATCGATCCGGGACAGGATTACCATAGCTACAGCCTGCGTTTGGACTACAATCCCACAGTATTGCAATATCAAAGTTATAATGCCCAGGCTTGCCTATCGCAGCCGGAGGGGATTTCGGTGAGCGCCAATAATGGCTATCTGCAGATATCATACAGCAGTCCCAGTGTCCTTTCCGGCTCTGGAAACCTGCTCAATCTGATGTTTTATGCCGCCAATACGGGAGTTTCCCCGCTCAGTTTCAGCAATGTGCAATTTGGGGATGATGCCATCAATACCCTTATCCCGGGTAGTGTTACCGTAAATTCCAGCTACAACGCACCTGGCGATACTTTAACCCTTATCCAGCGTCCCATTTTGAATGTGCCGGCCATCCAGATACCCGGAGAAACGATGTATATCACCTGCCTGGCACCCCAGAGTAGCGCTAGCTTCAATGCCTGGCTGCTGCACGGTCTGAAAAGGATCAGCTTGCCGATGGTTTCGGCAAACTGGCAATCCAATCCCGATCGCTGGATCCTGACGGTCACCATTCCCCAGGTGAATGTTTTCGAGCTTTACGATCTGGAAGTCAATGCTTCCGGCGGTCTTCACGACATCTCCCAAAACGCCGTGCAGGTGCTTCCAAGCCGTAAAAGCAGCTACTATTTCGTGCATATCACCGATTTACACATGCCTACCCGCATCTTCTATCCTGATGCCGGTTTTGACGCCGATTCGTTATCGGTGGTGGATTTCCGGGCGGTGATGGACGATATTAATCTCATCAGGCCTGAGTTTGTGCTGCTGACCGGCGATCTGATCAACGAAGGCGAGCTGGAAGGCTTTGCCAATCAATATCATTACGGCTGGGTGCAGCGCGTTATATCCGAGTTGGAAGTCCCGGTTTTCGTCACAGCCGGCAATCACGATATTGGGGGCTGGAACTCCACTCCGCCACCAGCAGGTTCAGCCCGGCGCAATTGGTGGCGCTATTTCGGCTGGAACTGGCTGGATAATGAAGCCACAAGCTGGCCTTATCACACTCAGGACTATTATTTCAGCTACAATAATACCCTCTTCGTTGGTCTGGAAGCCTATGACAACTACGACTACTGGCGGCAATACATATATGGCAATGAAAGCTTTACGGATCAGCAATTGAACTGGCTGAACGATGTGCTGAGTCTGCATCCCGACCATACCAGGGTACTCTTTCACCACTACGACTTTCAGGAACAGCTAAACCTCAGCGCTTTGGACATCGATCTGGCGCTATGGGGACACATTCACTCCAATAGCGGCTCGATCTACTCTCAGCCCTACGATCTTTCCACCCGCAGCACCTGTGACGGCAATCGCGCTTACCGGGTGATCAGAGTGAATAATGATGTCATAACTCCCTATAACTCCATTTATGCAGGCTCTACGGGCTCTAATCTCAGCATCAGCTATTCTCCGTCCAATTATGGCGTTTCTGACACCGTTACCGCCACAATAATAAATGGCCAGCCCTTGGCCTTCGAAAACACACTGGTAAAATTCATTATGCCGGCCGGAACCACAGGATATGACGTTAGCAACGGGGTGATCGAGCAGATCGAGCGAACCTGGCAGAAGAATATCTGCTACGTCCGGGTGAATCTCCCGGCCAATGGTAGTATTGTGGTTAGTCTGGCGGCCAATGGAGTTGCGGTGCAGGACGAAAGCCTGGTTAGCAGAGTTTTCTGCCTGGATTCCATATATCCCAATCCGGCAAAGGGTTCCTGCACGGTTAGCCTTACCAGCGCCAAACCAGCAGCGCAGATGACCCTGGAACTCTATAACCTGAAAGGCCAGAAAGTTCAGGAACAAAGCTTTTCCAACCTGAATTCCGGAGTCAACAGCCTGCTGTTCAACCCCTCAGACCAACTCGGCAGCGGCATCTACTTTTTGAAACTGCAAGGGCAAACGCAAAGCCGCAAGCTGATCATCCTGCGCTGACGCAAATGGCAGCCACACGCTCTACCGCAGGCCGTAGAAATCTTCTAAAGCCCGGTAAGCAGAGCAGCTTATCCTGGTATCTGGCTCATTTGGACAGCTATCTGAAGCTTAATTATAGCGTCCTGCGCCGGGGAATCCCCCTTCGGGAGCTATTGATCCTGAAATACCCGTTTCTGTTCCCCGATGCGGAGCTTCCGCCTTTGCTCTCTGTGGATTTTACCGATTACTGCGAATTGCGCTGCCTTTACTGCAATCATCCCTGGCTGCCGGAACCGCGTGGCTTCATGCCGGAAGAGCTGTTCAATATAATATTGGAAAAGCTTGACAGCCAGCCAGTTAACCGCATCAGAGTAAGCGGGGGAGAGCCTACTCAGCATCCTCAGCTTAGGCATTATCTAGTTGAACTTGCCAGGCGCTGCAGATTCCTGTCCATCATCAGCAATGGTCAGTGGCAGGATGAATCAATTGCCGAAACGATGCTGCGAAGCGGAGTAAGTCTCATTGAACTGTCTTTGGATGCCGGCGGCGAGGAAATTTACGAAAAATCCCGCCCGGGAGCCAGCTACAATCGGTTCATGACGAATCTGATCGCTTTGTCGAAATTGAAGAAGCAAATGAAAGCGAAAAGTCTGATAAAGATAAGGTTGATGCTACGGCCCTCCACCTTGTCCTGCGAAGCCAAAGACCGCGCTTTACTAATGCAATACTGCGATATCGTTCTGCCACAATTCATCCTCCAGCACCCAGATACGCCGATACAGAATGATGTTTTCCTGCAGCAAAGCCATCAGGTGGATAGCCCTCCTGTGTGCGCAGTACCGTTTCGTGACCTGCAGATCAAGCCTGATGGGAAAATTCCCCTCTGTCCTGCTAAGGGAAGCTGCCGTGATTTGAGCAAACGAATTATTATTGGCGATATTCGGGAAACTGGAATAGATGAGGCATGGAACCATTTGCAACTTAGGCAAATGCGCCAGGCTCAACGCCAACGGCGAGGAGATATCCTACAGCTTTGCCGCAATTGCCATTATAGCTAAGGCTCGGCCGACCCCATCCTGTTCCCATCCTTTACCCATCTTATAAACATATGGTAAGTATAGGATGGGTATGGGTTTGGAGTTCTGGTGCAGCAGATTAGACAATTGTTAATCCGTTGAATCCGAGATATCCGTGTTCTTACTTATCAATCACTTTTCCTGTACCTGTGTTGAACTCCCGTTTGCCAACCTGGCTATTTTGCAGGATAATGTCTCCCGTGCCGGTGTCGATCTCAGCGCTATTGATCTTGCAAGCGCTTAAGGAAACGTTTCCGGTACCGCTGTTTGCACTCAGTTTATCCAAGCTGCATCCGTTCAGGATAATGCTTCCGGTTCCTGTATCGATGTTTACTATCTGGTTCCCTTTCAGGTTATTCAGCTTCACGCTTCCTGTTCCGATTTCCAGGTTCAGGCCAAGTTTTTCGGGTATGCTGCCGCTTATTCTGGTGATGGCCACGGGGTTTCCGGATTTGCTGCTGGTCTTCAATTCCCCGTCTTCAAGGGTTATGGAAGCGTCGCCAGGCTGAAACTCCAGGTATTCCACCTTCAGATTCACCTTGGCTTCGGGACTGCCGTTTAACTCTGCAAACATAGTTCCCTGGCTTATTTCCAGGCGGCTGGAGGAATAATTATCGTTTATGCCAATCTCACCTTTGTGTTCCAAGGGAATTCCATCCACCAGAACGCTGTTCAGGGTTTTATTATCCACCACGTCCTTGAAGTATCCCGCCGAACCCTTGCAAGAATAGAGGAAAATGGTATTTAGCAGGATCAGCGCGATTGCGAAGATACGGTAAATTTTGCTCATAATAACTTTCTCCATAGGTTTTTTGAAATATTTTAACCGGAATTGCCTGGGTTGGCAAGGAGTGAGATGGTATCGTCAATTGTTCAGTTCTCTGTAGAGGTTCATTAAGAAAACGCTTGACCTTTTGAGCAGATTCAAAGGATTGTATATTCCAAATGAAAAAAGTGAGGTGCGGCAATGCGCAAGCTGATTATCGCCGGTAACTGGAAGATGAACAAAGGTTTGGGCGAAACCAGGAGTTTCCTGCAAGCTGTGGTTCCCCAGCTAAACAAACTGGATTTGGGCAGAGTGATCCCCCTTGTGGCTCCTGCCTACCCCTTTTTAACGGAAGCGCTGAGAGAAGCCTTCGCTTCGCCCTTGATGGTATCCGCCCAGGATGTTTCTGAGCGCAATGATGGTGCATATACAGGTGAGGTATCGGCTCCCATGCTGGCTTCTTTAGGCCTGAAATACTGCATTATAGGCCATTCTGAGCGCCGCCAGTACCACTGCGAAACGGATGCCAGCGTGAATCAGAGGCTTTTTAAACTTCTGGACCAGGGCCTTGTCCCCATCGTTTGCATTGGCGAAACTCTGGCCCAAAGAGATGCCGGAGATACCGAAAAAGTGGTGCTGAGCCAGCTGGAAGGCGGTCTGAAAGACTTGAAACTGGAAAGCGGAACAGAGATCATCATCGCCTACGAACCTGTTTGGGCAATCGGAACCGGCAGAACCGCCACTCCTCAACAAGCTCAGGAAGTGCATGCCATCATCCGCAAATGGATTGGCGAAACCTATGGGCAAAGCGTGGCGCAAAACCTTTCCATCCTCTATGGAGGCAGTGTAAAACCCGATAACATTAAGGAACTGCTGGAATGCTCAGACATAGACGGCGGCTTGATTGGCGGCGCGTCACTGAAGGAAAACGACTTTCTGGCGATGATAAATACCGCGATAGGCTTAACTTAGGTTTTATCGAGTATCGGCTTATATTGGTATTTCTGGGTTTCAGGTAGGTGATCAAAGTCATTAAAGTATATTGAACTAAGGAGTTAAAACAATGATAGATATCAAGTTTATCCGCAGCAATGTGGAACTGATGAAGACAGCGATAAGCAACAAGAATGAAAAGGCCGATCTGGACACCCTTTTGGCTCTGGATGAGCAGCGGCGCAAACTTCAATTTGATTTCGATACCATTAAGGCGCGTCAGAACAGCGTTTCTCAGGTGATAGCCCAGAAGAAGAAAGCCAGGGAAAACGCAGACAGGGAATTGGCTGAAATGTCTCAGGTGGCCGAAGAGATAAAGCTGGTTGCGGCCAACCTGAATGGCGTGAATGAGGAGTTTGACCGCCTGTTGCTTACCATTCCCAATGTACCCCAGCCGGAAGTGCCAATCGGCAAAGACGAAACGGCCAATACCATCGCGAAAATCTGGGGTAAACAGCCTGAACTTGGTTTCGAAGCCAAAGACCATCTGGAGATCGCCACGCAAAATAAGCTGCTCGATCTGCCCCGGGGTGCCAAGATCTCCGGAAGCGGGTTTCCAATCTATACTGGTTTTGGGGCTCGTCTGGAACGGGCTTTGATAAGCTTTATGCTCGAGTTTCACCAGCAAAAACACGGATATGAAGAACTGATGGTACCCCTGGCGGTCAACCGCAAAACCATGACCGGAACCGGGCAATTGCCAAAGCTGGAAGAAGATATGTATCACATTAATGAGGACGATCTCTTCTTGATTCCCACGGCGGAAGTGCCTGTTACGAACATATATGCCGATGAAGTGCTCAGCTACAAGGACCTTCCCAAGTGCTACGTATCCTACACACCTTGTTTCAGGCGTGAAGCCGGTTCCTATGGCAAGGATACCCGCGGTTTACAGAGGCTGCATCAATTCAACAAGGTGGAGATGGTTCGCTTTGTGGAGCCGGAAGGTTCTGCACAAGCCCTGGAAGAGATGCTGGCCAATGCCGAGGCCATATTGCAGGCCTTTGGACTGCACTACCGGGTTGTAAATCTCTGCACCGGGGATCTGTCCTTTGCCTCCCAGCGCACTTACGACCTGGAAGTTTGGGCACCTGGAACGGGAAAATACCTGGAAGTGAGCTCAGTGAGCAATTTTGGGGAGTTCCAAGCCAGGCGCGCCAATATCCGTTATAAGGACAAAGACGGCAAGGTGCGGCACGTGCATACTCTGAACGGATCCGGACTTGCCACGCCCCGGCTGATGATCGCACTTTTGGAGACCTATCAGCAAGCTGATGGGAGCATTTTGATCCCGCCTGTGTTACAGCCCTGGCTGGGCATCAAACTATAGGAGAAAGCTATTATGATAAAGCGCATAAGCTTGTTTGGGCTGCTGTTCTGGCTGCTAAGTATCAGCCTGGCAGCCAAATACTCGGATCACTATCCCTTTGGAATCTATTCTTACCTTCAAAACACTGGCGGTTTTTTCGCCAACAATAACGAATATCTGGCTCAGCGGATGCAGGAACTGGGCTACAACATGACGGTGATGGATACCAATAACAGCGACAAAAACCTGGATGAACTGCTGAAGATTCTGGACGCAAACAAGCTGGATGCGCTGCTGACCGATAAATGCTGGAGCAATGACCCCGGCGACAGTAGGCACTACGCGCTCGTAGCGCTGAGCACCAGTTTTGCCTATCGCTTTGAAGCAGAATTCAGCGATGCCAAGGCGGTAAAGCCCAAGGATAACCTGTCTTCTCTTTACTGGTACGGCACGGTTATCGGCACAAACAACGCCAAGGCTGAGCCACGCATCGGCCAGGCCAGTTCGGATGCGGGAGCTTCCTATGGGCATGTTTGGAATTGCCTTCCAGGCCGTGACAAAGCCGGATATGCCTATACTGATATCACTTATCGCTGGAAGGATAAAAACGGCAATGCAGTAAAGCTGAGCGATGAGATAAGGCTATACAACACTCAAAAAGGCAAAGGGCCGGATACGGACTCGCTTTACTTTCGCTTTCGGCTCAAACTGAGCGGATTTAGCCCTTCCATTTCCGCTTCCACCCCGCTTTTTACGGTTTCGCCAACTGGAAAAATGGGTAAGCAGAATGAACTGGAAACCGCAGCCCAGCTAAACCTTGCCCTGAGCAATGAGCCCAGCGTAAAAGTGGAAGGCATCTTCAAGGAAAAGAGTGCTGCTCCGGGAAAAATCACCTTGCAAAGTGCAAACGCCAAACAGGGAATCTTCAGCTACGAGGATTATTTGCGCCTGGGCAAACCCAATGGCTTTATCGAACTGGAATATGCCATTAGCTACGAGCAACTGAAACAAACCAAACTGCTTACCGCTGACCTGGATCATAATCCCGCCAATGAGGATTCCTGGTGGTGGTTCAATATCCGCGGTCTGAGTCCGCTGCTTTATTGGCATGGCAACTGCGAGCTCAGTCTGGACTATATCGAAATCGAAGACCAGATTTATCGCAATTTGCGTACCCAACCAGATGTTTATGCCGAAAAGATCAAACAGCGAGTGGATAAGTTTTTGAAACTTCCTCACGGCGACGTGATAAAGCACTTTTATACCATGGATGAACCATTCCAGGCCAATCTTAGCAGCCTGAAACTTCTGCGCGAAATGCTGCCCAAAACCGGATACAGCACAATGACCACAATCTACGACACTAAATACCGTGAACTCGCCATGGATGACGGACAGACCTATTATGACCATGTAGCCTTTGCGAGAGAGTTTCTGGAGCCGGATTATATGATGACCGATATCTATCCGGTAAAACCCGGCCTGCGCTACGCTCCTAAAGAACCGAATTTTATCCAGGAAGTGCTGCAAAACAGGATGTTGAAAACCTACCGGGAATGCAAGGAATACAGCCTGAAACGCCCTGAACGGAAATTTTTTCCTGTGGTGCAGGCTGCTGGCTGGTGGAGCGGTAAACAGTGGCTTTCCTGGTGTATGCCGCCTCAGGCTACTCAGCTTGCCCTGATCTATCTGCCGCTGTGTTATCAGCCGGATGGCATTATGCATTACCGGCTGCATGGCTTCGTGCAGAAGGACGGTTCAGGCGAATACGCTCCCATAATAGCTGCTCCCGATGGCTTGGCAAAAGAATATCGATACCTGTATGAACCCGTTAAAAACGCCAATCCCCGCGCCAAATATTATGCCAAACACCTCTTGGAACTGAAATGGCTGGGGGCGGATACTGCCCAAAAGAACAAGCAGACGCCCGCCAAGACCGTAGCTGCAATGGGTATTACTCAAACCCAGGTAGTAAAAAGCGGAGGAGGAGACTATTCCGGCTATATTGAGTGCGGGTATTACCTGAATGAAGCAAACCAGCTAACCGTGATGGCGGTGAACCGCAGAACCGACTATTTCAATAAACCCGGCAAGGATGGCCCCGCCAATCCAGATCAGGTACATCCCGATAATTATGCAAAATACTTCAGTGCCTATAAACCGCAAACCCTGCGTTTGCACTTGCAGAAAAACCTGCTGGGTCCAGCTCCGGCTCTTTATGATCCCTACGACAACAGCCTTTGGGTGGGAAAAAAGGACAGGGTGGAGCTTAGCCTGGCAGCAGGCGAAGGACGCATGCTTAGCTTGGTCAGCAGCCTTCCTGCAAAAGTGAAAAAAGGCTCTTACCGCTTTACCCATCCCTTGATATTGGGCGGCAAAACCCTGATTGCCAAACAAGGCAAGATAGTTTGTGAAGGGGATTTGATTCTGTTGCCAGGATCCAGCCTTACCCTTAGCAAGGGCAGCGAAGTGATCGTGCATGGCCGGGTGATCAGGATGGAAGGCTCGGTGGTAAATGCGGGCGGAAAGTTCGTAGAACCTGGAGAGTAAGCCCTGGCTGAACGGAGTTTTTTTTGCCTGAGTTTAACGCAGCCTGAGTTTTTTTGCTCCAGGCTCGGCCAGAGCCTTGTGTTTTCCGATGCCTGGCCGGATGGCCGGAGCTTGAAGGTTTATCAGCGTTATCTGGCCAAAACCGTAGATGACAGCTTCACTGTGCGTAATTCTGAGGATTTCTGCCTTTTCAGGGGAATCGTAACGGGCATCAAGGGCAATACCGTACACAAACTGCAGGCTATCCTCAGCCAGACCCGAGACAGCGAACTTGCAGCCTTGCACGGCCAGTTTTTTGCTCTTTATTATTCAGGTCCGAATCAGGAATTGCGCATCTACAGCGCACCCAGCAATAACTACAGGCTTTACTACTATCATAGCGACAAGCTGCTGTTAGTGGCTGATACAATCAAATTGCTGGTTGAACTGCTGACCGATAACGGAATCAGTTCGGTTCCCGACGAGTTGGGGATCAGAATGATGCTTAGCTATGGCTATATGCTGGAAGGGTTTAGCACCATTTCAGGCATCCAGCAGTTTGGAGCTTCCACCTTGCTAAAGGCAAATCTGCAAGGTATCACCAGACAGCGTTATTTCCGTTATTGCACAAATACTATACCCAGAGCCAGGGACAAGGCTTTTGGCGAACTGAAAGATCTCTTTGGCGCTGCGGTAAAGGCTGCTTTCGAAAGGGATGAATGTCGGAAGCATCTTGCTTTTGTAAGCGGAGGGCTGGATTCCCGGCTGGTGCTCTTTACGGCCAGGGAGCTGGGCTACGCTCAGGTAGATTGTCTGAATTTTTCCGAGCCGGGCTATCTGGATCAGAGTATTGCAGTGCAGATCTGCAAAATATTGGGTTATGGCTACCGTTTCTTTTCCCTGGAGGAAGGCAGGTACCTGGATCATTTGGACGATAATCTGATCTATCACGAAGCTCAGATCGTGCTGCATGGTGCGGCGCATCTGTATCAGGCGATCCGGTTTTTACCGGCGAACGAGCAACGGATTTTGCACAGCGGCCAGATCGGCGACATCATGAAGGGTTCCTACCTCCAGGCCAGAGGACACAGTGCAGTAAATCTGGTGGCGGGAGCCTATTCCAAAAGGCTGCTGCCCAAGCTGGCTTCTGAACTGCAGGGACTGGCGGATAATTATCCTGTACACGAGCTTTTTGTGCTGGAAAACCGCGGTTTCAATTGCATCACTAATGGCGATCTGGCCAGTTTGGTTTCCGGCTACAGCTTATCGCCTTTTATGGAGCCACAGTTCATGCAGTATGCCCTCAGCCTTGATCCGGCCTGGAGAAGTGGAGCCAGGTTTTATCTGGATTGGATGAAACGCTGTTATCCCCAGGCTGCCAGGCTGGTATGGGAGAAGTTCAACGCTCCAGCCAATTATCCCTATCTTTTAGCCAGGCTAAAGTATAACTTCTGGCGGGGTTCGGACAAGCTGCTGAGGAAAATCAGCGGCAAACCAAACCGCCTGAACATGAATCCTTTTGATTACTGGTGGCAGGTGAATACCCAGCTAAGAGAGCGATTCACTCCTCTGTTTATGATTCCGGAAAGCCTTCGTGATCTGCTAAGCCAGGAGCTAAAAACCGATCTAAACACCATGTTTAGCAGCGAAATGCTGAGCGAAAGATTTCAGGCATATAGCGCGGTGCGCGGTTTGCAGTACCTTTTGGGCTTGGACATCGACAGAGGCAGACCAGAATAACCAGGTTTGGGAACAATATTTGCATCAATCTGATTCCATAGCTTCTAAAGAGAGGAATTATGGCTCGCTCTATTGTTGTTTACCTCGTATTTGTCCTACTGATTGTTTGCTCGGTTCTTAGCGCAGAAAGTCCGTTAACAAATTCTGGCACCCTAGTCTTCAATGAACAGGAGTTTAGGCTAAATCCATACCTACAAACTAAAAATGCGGAATATGACTATGAAACTCTTGAGTTCGCCAGCTCTATAACTATTTATCCCGATAGCAGCGTTATCTCTTTCAGCCATTCCAAGCTCTCTTTCGAGCTGTCGCTTGGCCGTCGAGCGGGTTTGGGAGCAGAGGCCTGGCAATTCAACATAAGAACCCAATATCATACTGCGGTGCAAATCAGGGATTTTTATCTTGGTCTGGAATATCTGGGAGCCAATCCCCAAGCTTTCTATCGCGGCCCTCAAGCCATTGCCAGGCGTGATGCTTCTCTCAATACAGCTTTGATTCCCTATACGGACAAGGCTATGCAGATTGCCTTTGCCGATACCAGCCTGTGGTTCGTAGCTTCAAACTATGACGGCTGTAGCAACGTGGAAATGCTGAAGGAAAACGCCATTTGTCTGTATGATCACACAGCGCACCTGGCCAGGCTGTATAACGCCCCCACCGATCAATTCAATATCATGATCGATTGCCTGTATCGCCAGCCGGGGCAAAGCGACAGCTGGTCCTGGCTGCTGTTCACGGAAAGACCTGTGTTGCTCACTATCAATCGTTGGTTGGGAAAAAAGCAAGCTGCGCTCTGCATCACCAACGACGCCGACGGTGAAGCAGACCGCAAATTGAGAGCTGTGTATTATGGCAGTTCCCTGCCCAGTAGCCCAAAGTATCTTACCACAGGCCTCGTCGCCAACGACATCAAGGTAACCAATACCGTTTTTGGCGCATCTGAACCGTTGCTTGGTTATCTGTGGCAGGAACTGATGGATTATGGCAATACCATCGGATATCACAGTTTTTCAAACACTGCCGATTCCACAGCCGCCACCTATAACAGCATAACCGGGACGATGCAGCAGTATGGGGTGCGAACCTGGATCGATCATTCCTGGGTAAATAATCCGGAAGCGCTTTGCTATCAAGGCTTTGACCCCGCTTCACCTTATTATCAGCTTAATGCAATAAATGACTCCCAAGTGGATTATTTCTGGCTGGGGGACAATCTGAATGTAAACCCCTTCAATTCCTTTGACGAACCTGGCTTCTTGCCGCACCGGCTGAGCGCATTTGAGGGTTTGACCCGTCCGCTTTGGTTTTTTGGACGCACCAAGATGCAGACCTGGGAAAACAAAGGCTATTCATATCTGGTGGACATGAAGCACAATCTGATACCGGAAAATCTTGATGCACTTCTTGCAGCCAAGGGCCTCTGCGTGGTTTATACACATTTTGGCTTCGACGAATCCGCCACCATTGGCGCTTTTTTTGATTACAATAGCGGAGCCTGCGAGATTAAGGACGAAGTGAACGAACGCTTCGAGATGCTGAATTACTACCAAAAATACCGGGGTCTGTGGATAGATACGCTGGAAACAATCTTTGACCGCATGCTGGCCATCGAGAAACTGCAGATAAGCGGAGTCAGTAAAACGAAAAGCGGTGAATTGCTAAGTGTAAGATTGACCAATAAATCATCCAACAATTTGAAGGACTTGAGTATAAAATACCATGACCAGGAAGTGGAACTACAGCAGATAGAGGCACAAAACAATGAAGAAATCCTCCTGAGCGGTGCTTCCATAGATACTCCGGCTTATCCATATCTCGTTTTGTATTATCAGGATAAAGCTTTGCATCTGAAGCGCAAGGATAAGGTCTGGTTATCTTCCCTGAACATCAGTATTTACAACTTAAGAGGCCAAAAAGTGAAAACTTACGTATCACCTCAACCCAGCGAACATGTTATCGTGCCTTTGGAAAACTGTGCTTCGGGGGTCTATTTCGTGCGCATGGAAGATACCATGGGGATGCAGGCGCTGCGCAAATTCTGCATCCTTAAATAGCATTGTTAGGTTTTGCCACCGACTCCAGCACTCCAGCACTCCAAGACTTCAAACCCACTCCCATCCTATACTTACCCTGTGTTTATAAGATGGGTAATGGATGGGATCGGCTAAGCCTTAACAGCAATTTCAGTTGCGGCAGAGCAGAAGTTAATCGCCCCGCAGGGCTCAGCTTGTTGTGAGTGGGATTATCAAACGAACTGACATAGGTTTTGGGATAAGCAGGCCGTGGTAATTCTAACGGGAAAAATTGTGATTGACAAATCCCTGCCTTTAAGTAAACTGCCCAAGACAAAATCTAAGTATGGTTTACCGGAATCGAACTGGAAAGCGGTGAGCCTCTGGAAAGCAATATGACAAATAAAGAGATGGGGATTCTGGACTTGGTTCTGGTATTGGCGAAACACCGGATTTTGATAATCGTGCTCTGCTTTTTAGCTGTTGCCGGATCGGTTATTTATGCGCTGCTTGCCCCCCAGTATTGGGAATCGGTAGCCACTTTAAAACCCGTTTCGGAAAGCGACGCTTTGGGTGGTTTCGGTTCCAGTTTGCTTGAAATGGTGGGGGGAGGTTTGATCAGCACTCCCGCTTCGGAACTTAGCAAGGATTTTATAAACATTATGAAGCGCCGTGAATTCCGCGAGGAAGTGGTGCGTAGATTCAATCTGATCCCTTATTACAAAATCAGTGAAGCCGATAGCAGCAAAGCGATGGCCCTGGCGATCAGAGCTTTACTGGCCGAAACTGTAAACCTGGCTTTGGACGAGGAAAACGGTCTCGTTATCCTTCGGGTGGAAACCAAAAGCAAGGTTCTATCGCGTGATATTGCCCGCTACTATCTGGACTATCTGGAAAAATTCAACCTGCAAAACCGCATGAGCAAAGGCCGGCAAAAACGGGAATTTCTGCAAAAACAGGTAAATAAAACCATGCTTGAGGTTGATTCCCTGGCTCTGGCAATGCGCGATTTTCAGGCCAGCAACCAGTCCATCGCCATCGACGAGCAAACTCAATCGCTGGTAAACCTTTACAGCAATAGCGCTTCGGAATTGATCAAAGCCCAGATGGAATATGAGTTGGAAAAAACCCAGTATGGTGCCGACTCGCCCATCCTTAAAAAATCTGCCTACAAAATTGACCTGCTTCAGCAGCAGATAAAGTCCCTGGAAGGTGGAAAGCAGGGAATAAATCCCAAGTATATCATCCAGATAGACAAGATTCCCGATCTCAGTATGCGCTATGCCCAGCTCATGATCAACGCCGAAATCAAGAAAAAGGTGCTGGAGTACCTGTATCCTCAGTTCGAGCTGGCCAAGCTGGAGGAACTGAAAGACCTTCCCACTTTCGAGGTTTACGATCAGCCCCAGTTGGCTGGGATGCGATCCCGTCCCAAACGTGCTTTGATAGTCGTTTTTACCACTCTGGCAGTCTTTATGTTAAGCTGTGTGGTGGTTCTGATTTGGGAAGGGCTGTTCCGGCAAAACAAGGCCAAGCTGGATGAGATAGTGGCAGCACTCAAGGGCAGGGGATGAGCCAAGGTGAGCTTGTTTTCAATCCCTTTTCCAGCAGACTAAGCGCAAAAAGCCTGCTGATTCTATGTATGCTGCTGTATGCGCTGCTGGAGTTTTACACCATCAGCTACAGCCTGAATACCTATGCCTTTTTGGGAGCTACTGCGCTGTGTCTGGTTTTTGTTCTGGCGTTTCCCCGGCAGAGCATTCTGGATGAGGTAAACACCCCTTCGGTTCTCTATCTGACTAGTTTGGCCGCCTATGCTGCGATTAGCTATTTCTGGGCGATAAACAAGCCCGAAACGCATTATTATACTACGCTGCTGCTGCGCAACGCTCTGATCTTTATAATGTTCAGTGCGTTATTCCGGGATCAGGCCATCCGCCACAAGATACATTACCTGTTTACTCTGGTGTTAATCGCCTACCTGCTGACCGCCTTGTGGGAGATAACCACGAAGCAGCATCTGCCGGTTTCCAAGCTATATGGCAAGGATTCCTTCGTTCCTACTGGCCCCTTTTATGGGGAAAACCTGCTGGCAGCCTTTATTTTGCCGCTATTGCCTTATCTTATTTTCTTGCCCAAGGTTCTGCCTGGGAAACTGACGCGTGTGTTTTCTCAATTGCTCTCTCTGGCTTGTCTGTTGATTGTCACTTTGCAAGGAGCACGGATTGCGTTGCTGGCCGTGGCAGCCATGCTTGTCTGGTTGGCTGTCTGGCATGCCAGTTGGAAAAGCCGCTTGCTGTCGATTTTGCTGGTTGCATTGCTGGGTTCAGCGCTTTCCTTTTTTGCCGGGCCCTTCATGCGTCTGGGCATTGCCATCGCCAGGCGGGAAATCGTAAGCCTCTCTTCCGAGCAGGTATCTTCCCGGCTCAGCAGTATGCAGATCAGACGTCAGCTAATCACGGAAAGCCTGGAAATCCTGGAAAGCAGCCATTTTTTCGGAGTGGGAGCAGGAAACTTTGAACGGCACATGGATACGGACCGGCTGTATCGAACTGCCGGGATTATCAATCCACACAATTATTTCCTGGAACTAATGGGTAATTTTGGCTTGGTTTTTCTTTTGTTTTTTTTGTTTTTGTATGGTCGTTGGCTGTATTGGCTCTATCTGGCTTACAGGCAATCTACAAATGTGCAAACCAAATACTATTATCTGATGCATCTGGTTAGTTTACTTATGTTTATTCCAGCCGCCAGCATGCCTAGCTCGATAAAATGGAATCATCATATCTGGATTATGTTTGCGCTCTATGACCGCATTGCCAATCCAGTTAACTGGAGAAAAGAACTTGCATAATTTTGAACAACTTGTGAAGGTGGTAGCCGACCTGCGCAACAGAGAAAACGGCTGTCCCTGGGATATAAAGCAGACTCGGGAATCCCTGGTGCCAAACTTCATCGAAGAGCTCTACGAAGCCGTGGAAGCCATTGAGGACAAGGATATGGATTCCCTGCAGGAGGAGCTTGGCGATTTGTTGTTGCATATCGTGTTTCAGGCGCAGATATCCTCTGAAGAGGGTATCTGGGATATTGAGAATGTGCTGGAGAAAATAAACAGCAAGCTGATTCGCAGACATCCCCATGTGTTTGGCGACCTTTCGTTAAGCGACGCAGATGCGGTAAAGATGAATTGGGAAAGGATCAAAAAGAAAGAGAAAATTGAGCGCAAATCTGTGTTGGATGGCATTCCCAGAGCATTACCGGCCTTGATTCAGGCTCAGCGTACCCAGGAAAAAGCCGCCTCAGTGGGCTTTGATTGGCCAGACCTGAAGCCAATCCTGGACAAGCTGGAAGAAGAGCGTGAAGAATTGGACGAAGCTCTGGCCTCGAACGACCAGGAGTTGATAAAAGAAGAGCTGGGGGATATGATCTTTACTTTGGTAAATCTGTCCCGCAAACTTGGCATCGATGCTGAAGCGGCTCTGAAAGACTGCACGCGCAAATTTACCAGGCGCTTTCACAGTATCGAAGACCATTATCACAAATCCGGAGAGGATATCCATGAAGCAAGTCTTGCCGAACTCGATTCCCACTGGGAAAAAGCAAAAAAACGCTAACGTCTTTAACCGGATCAGACTCGTTTTTATCACCGGAAGCCTGCTGATCTTCGTGTTTTTTGCCTTTTACATCCAGGTCCTGATCAAGAAAGCCAGAAGTGAACAGGAATTCGTACCCCGCATCTTTGCTCAGTACATAGCCTATACCGATAGCTATCTGCGGGCGGCGGAACGCAATGCCCAGCTACTTACCGAGATCAGTTCGAAATATTTGCAGTTTACCGCTTCCCGCGATTTTAAACAAAATCTGTGGGATTACATCAGCACGGAATTCATGCCCCAGAATCCCATCGCGATTATTATCACCGACGCCAATTACCAACCCCAGATGTGGAAAAACGTGGGCGTCCCCACCGATTCCCTGTTTTACGAGCTTTCGGTTCGCAGCCGCAACAAGCTGGATAATCTGATGAAGCAGATGGTGCAAACTCCGCTGATGGACGATGGGGAGATAACCGGTTATGCCTTCTATGGCAAACCGATATCTTTCGAGCAGTTCGTAAAAAACGTGGATACCTCGATCATCGTTACCGACCGCTATAAACAGCCGCTGTTCTGGCGTAATGCCGGAGTTCCGGAAAACGTAAGCTATTACCAGATTTCCACCGAAGAACAGCAAGAACTGGCAAGACTGATCGGAGTGATGGATGAAATTCCGCTTTCTAACCAGGCAGATAGCCTGGGCTATATCTATTTCTCAACTCCCAAGTCTCTGTCGCATATTCGCTATATCGTGCTGCTGGAGCTGTTTCTGGCCACTATGGTGATCTTTTTTGGAGCTTATGGACTCTTTCTGTTGCGTCGTACCGAAAAGGACACGCTCTGGATTGGACTGGCAAAGGAAACCGCACATCAGTTCGGAACCCCCATCACTTCCTTGATGGGCTGGCTGGACTATCTGAAAGAAGCGCCTCCCAATGGACAACAACGCGACGTGGAACAGATCGTGCAGCACATGACAGCCGACCTGAATCATCTGAAAAACATCGCCTCCCGCTTTGGCAAAGTGGGAAGTATGACGAAGCTGGAACCGCAGGATCTGCATCAGATTCTGAGCGGAATAGTGGATTACTTTTCACATCGCATGCCACACTTGGGAAACCGGATCGACATCCATCTGATCAGCAAAGTGGAAGGCATCAAGGTACTGCTGGATATGGAGCTCTTCAAATGGACTCTGGAAAACCTGATCAAAAACTGCGTGGATGCCATGAGTAAAAAAGGAGGCAGTATCATTGTTACCGCCACTTTGAAGCAACCCTGGATCTACATCCACATCCGCGACGAAGGCAAAGGCATTCCCCGCGGCCAGTGGAAACGCATCTTTGAGCCAGGAGTTACCACTAAAACCCGAGGCTGGGGTTTGGGTCTCAGCCTGGCCAAACGCATCATCGAGGAATATCATAATGGCCATATCAAGGTGCTGCAATCCACTCTCGGCGAAGGAACTACCTTTGAGATCAAGCTGCCTACTCAGAAGCACAACAGGGAGAGATAATGAGCTACGTCCTGAGCCCTGAACAGATGAAACGCGTGGATGAACGAGCGATTAATGAATTGGGAATTCCTTCCCGGGTTTTGATGGAAATCGCCGGAAAGGGTTGCGCAGATTATATAAGGGACCAGTTCTCCGAACATCTGAATGCCCGGATCGCAATTCTGCACGGCGCTGGCAACAATAGCGGCGACGGCTTCGTGATTGCCCGCTGGCTGGATCACTATGGATTTAGCGTTGCTTTGGTATGTGTGCACGAGGGTAACTTCACGCCAGAAGCCAAAGAAAACTATGAAATTTGCCAAAAACTGAAGATTCCCACCTTCAGGGCAACATCAGAAGAAAGCATTGACTGGCTGGAGGGTAATCTCTTTTCCTGCTGCATGATCATCGATGCTATCTTTGGAATAGGCTTCAAAGGCGAACTGAGCGCGTATCATAAAAAGCTCTTCTCGCTGCTTTGCGAAATGCCGGCTAAAATGATCGCCGTCGATGTGCCTTCCGGCATGAATGCCGCGACCGGATGCTCTGAGCAAGCCTTCAAAGCAGATTGCACTCTGGCTATCCATGCTCTCAAGATAGGCATGCTATTGGGGTCTGCCAAACACTTCTGCGGAAAACTGGCCACTATTCCTTTGGGGGTACCAACCAGCTTTAACGACGATGTGCAGGCTGCGCTGCTGATAGACAAGGAAAACTACTGTCGCCCCAAACGCTTTTACAATGCCCACAAGGGCAATTATGGGCACGTGGCGGTTATCGGAGGTTCGCTGGGCTTTACAGGTTCGGTGATCATGAGTTCCAAGGCTGCTTTGAGAGCAGGTGCTGGTCTGGTAAGGCTGCATAGCCGGATGGATGTTCAGCAGTATTACCTGCATCTTCCGCCAGAAATCATGTTTATTCCCATTGTTGAGGATGAGGACAGCGAAGCTGTGAACGGAGATTTCCTGGCTTTGATTGCGGAGTGGGCAGATAGCATTGTTATCGGTCCAGGCCTGGGCTTGGACGCTTATGCTCACACGGTGTTAAAGTCAGTTCTTATGCATTCGAAAGTACCAACCGTGGTGGATGCGGATGCAATCCGGCTGATCGCAACAGACAACAAACTGGTCAATGAACTGGAAAAACCGAATATTCTCCTGACACCCCACTGGGGTGAATTCTGTGCTTTGGCAAAGCTGGAGAGGGAAGCTCTGAGAAATGATGTTCTAGGCTGTCTGCAAAGCTTCACCGGTAAAACCGGGGCGAAAATCCTGCTAAAAAGCGATACCAGCATTTTCAGCGAT
>Ga0302250_1000602_pt1 | contig 33249 bp, 27 predicted proteins | sample AAG_RA_Asp_MG_FD_193536 | JGI IMG/M metagenome (GOLD analysis project Ga0302250, IMG submission 193536) | Enriched activated sludge microbial communities from anaerobic digester in WTTP, New Holstein, Wisconsin, United States - AAG_RA_Asp | ecosystem: Engineered > Bioreactor > Anaerobic >...
CAAATTGTACCACAAATGCTTCAATGTCATAAATAGGCGTTGCAAGTCCCTGAGATAAGAGCCAATTTGTTCCCTCACTTTCACCCAAATGGTGAGGTAAAACATAGATGGGCTTTTGCATTTTAAGTGCAAATTCGATGCTATGCATCGTTCCACTTTTTAAATCTGCTTGCGTAACAATGAGTACATCGCCTAGAGCGACAATGAGTTCATTGCGCAGTGGGAAATTCCACTTCAAAGAAGGTTGTCCCGCTTCAAATTGGCTTAAAACCAATCCCTCTTTTTCAATTTCAGCAATCAATTTTTGATGAATTGCTGGATAGCGAACATCAAGTCCTGTTCCTGCTACTGTCATATCCATTAACAAACTTTAACTTTATGTTGATTGATTCTAAATTGTTTCACTACTACAAAACATCCAATTTATCGAACTTTTCATAAAATCAGTATTTTATCTTAATGCATAAAAAAGAATACTAAAGAGCATTTTTTAAACATCAAAAAAATTTATTTATTACAAGTAAAATCTTTAATTTGTTGATTTTTACAATAATAATATTTAATTAATTTATATTAAAAAAATTTCAAAAATACTATATAATTTTAGTATGAGTGTCAGGAAAATAAAAAAGAGTTATATCTCTTGTGTAGGGTATTTTATCAGCTACAAAAATGGGCAAAGCAAAATTGCTTTTGAATCTATTTTAGAAAGTGATTTCTACATGATATTAGAATTTGATACGACTGTTCTAAAGTACGAAGAACAACCGATACAAATGTATTATGATTATTCAGATACACAAAAGCGCAGATATACACCTGATACTTTAGTGACTTATCTTGACGGTACTCAAAAACTTTTTGAAGTTAAATATGCAAATGATTTCACACGATATCCTGAACTTTCCAAAAAAATAGAAATCTTACGTCAATATATTCAAGAAACCTACAACATGGAATTTGAAGTTTTTACTGATCAAAACATCACAAAAACAATCTTAGACAATTACAAATTTTTATATAAATTTGCATTCGTTCCTCTACATACATCCATTCATGAACAAATCCATTATCACATCAAGACAACTTCTTCTATCAATGTACAGCAGCTATTAACACTTCTTTGCCATCCTCAAGAAGAATTGAAATACATTTTGCCATATATGTGGAATTATTTTTTTCAAAATCATCATTTACTTAATTTGAATCAACCTTTAACCATGCATTCTATAATTCACAAAAATGGAGTTATTCATGGCTAAAATAGATTTAAAAATAGGTTCTCACGTTTTTTATAATAACGAGCCATATTGTATTTATAGAATTGTGAATTTATCAGAAGTAGGACTTGAACATCTCAAAACAAAAAAACTTCTTAACGCGAAGATTACAGAACTCTCCTCCAAAGAAATGCCACAGCCTGCTAAAAATATTATGGAATATTCACAACAAGAATGGGATGAGGCAAAAAAACGATTCGATATGATTAAGGATATCGTCTATAAAAGTGCATCAAAAGAAGAGATTTCAAAAATTTGTGCACAACACAATGTAAGTCATACAACGCTTTATACTTGGAAAAAAAGATACGAACAAACAGCAGAGATCAGCTCTTTGATTTCAAATAAATCCCAAAGAGGGAAAAAAGGAGCGCGTATTGATCCAAAAGTTGAAGCGATTATTGATGAAAGCTTAGAAACCCTCTATTTAAACAAACAGCGGTATAGTTTTCCAAGGATATACAATAAAATTGCGAGGGAATGTGTAAAAGCAGTCTTAGAAACACCTCATGCCAATACTGTTCGAAATCGTATTAAAGCAATTCATCCAAAAGAGGCTCTTAAGCGTAGGTATAGTGCTAAATTAGCTCATGAAAAATTTTCCAACTTTGAAGGAGAATATCCTTATGGCAACTATCCGCTTGAAGTTGTTCAAATTGACCATACACCCTTAGATATTATTGTCGTCGATAAGACTTATCGCAAACCTTTGGGGAGACCTTATCTTACTTTAGCAATTGATGTCTATTCTCGCATGATAGCAGGCTTTTATCTCTCCCTTCAATCACCTGGTTATTATAATGTCAGTCAATGCATTCTCAGTATCTTTTCACAAAAAGATACTTATTTAGAACAATACAACGTATCTGGGAAGTGGGATATTTTTGGAATACCAAGAATGATACACGTAGATAATGGTCAAGACCTCGTTTCGGAAGAAACACAACGAGCATGTGAAGAATTTGGTTGTTCTCTTCTAAAAAGACCTGTTGGACGGCCTCAATTTGCTTCGCATATTGAAAGGCTCTTTGGTACTATCAATGGTGAAATACATAATCTCCCTGGTACAACACGTTCTAATATTCAAGAAAGAGCAACTTATGATTCTGCTAAACATGCCTGCTATACACTTGATGAGTTGACACAATGGCTCATTCATTATATAGTCAATATCTATCACACAAAACACCATACTGGTATTGATATGTCACCCAATGACAAATATCAAAAAGGTATTTTAGGCGATGAAAACACACCTGGAACGGGTGTATTGCCTTCTATTATTGAAGACCTAGATACAATTAAAATTGCCCTACTCCCCACATCTTACCGTACTGTACAAAAAGATGGTATTACCATAGATGGGATCACGTACTATTCAGATGTGTTAAGAGCTTGGATAGGGATTACGGATAAAAGCAATAAAAAAATCAAACATAAAATCAAGCAAGATCCTCTTTCTTTGAGAAAGATTTATTTTTTTGACCCTGAAATAAAGCAGTATTTTGAAATACCTTACCGTAAAATATACGCTCCAGATATGACATTTTGGGATTTATTGGCTGCAAAACGCTATCTTAAAGAGAATAAAATTATAAACTACTCTGAAGAAGAACTTTTTGAAGCGTATGAAAAACTTGAGCGGATAGAAAAAGAAGTCAAAGACAAACAAGGTAAAGTTAAACTACGCAAATCTCAAGCTCCAAAAATCAATACTATACAAAAATCCAAAGAAGTTAAAGAAGAAGTACCAGAAGAAGATTTGGATGAACTCTTTAAAAATATCACACTCTATAAAGTTGCACCTATGGGGAAAAAACATGAAAATTAATCTCACACCTGATGCGCAAGAAATGCTCTCTAAAAGTGCTGAAGAGCGAATGGATTATATAGCAAAAAATACATGGATTGATTATCCAAATGCAGAATTTATATTAAATCAATTTGAAAATCTTTTACGTTTTGAAAAGAATAAGCACAGAATAACAAGCTACTTACTGGTTGGTTCAACACACAATGGGAAAACTTCCATTTTACTTAGGTTTATGGAACTACATCCCTCGTATGATTTATTCCAAAACAATACGAGCAGTCTTACTAAAGAGTTTTTTAACCAATACGAAGCAACAGGCACTCCTATTTTATATCTGATGGCACCCTCAGAACCTAGTGAATCTAGGCTTTATTCTAAAATATTAAAAAGCATTAATGCACCTTATAAAGAAGGTGATTCGATAGAAAAGAAACTCAGTTTGGTTGAATATTATTTAAAATTTCTAAATGTTGAAGTCCTGATTATAGACGAAATTCATAATTTTCTCAGCGGTTCAACGGTTAGGCAAAAACAGGTACTCAATGCCATTAAAAACCTTAGTAATCAGTTACAAATTCCTATTCTTTTAGCTGGTACAAAAGATGCTCTTAGAGCATTTGGTAGTGATCGTCAATTGATTAATCGATTTAGGCCAACGTATCTCAAAAAATGGAAATTCAATCAAGAATATACAAACTTTTTAGCAACCTTACTTACAACAATACCCTTGAAGGAAGAATCCGATATTTTAAATACTAAGATAGGAAAAAGACTTCTTGAATATGCAGATGGTTGCATCGGTGATATCGTTGCGTTGATTAAGCAATCGGCGATTTTAGCTTTACAAAATAAACAAGAAAAAATTACTGAAAAAGATATCGTGGAGGCTGCCAAAGCATCTTTAGAAAATTTGTATCAAAATATCGAATTGAAAGATGTATGATTAAAGGTCTTTGTCGTAAAGAGCTACTACATCAAAAACCTCCTCTTATTCCTATTCCATTTCAAGATGAAATTCTAAGTTCTTGGATTGCCAGATTAGCGTATGCAAATCAAATGCATCCAAAAACTTTTTTAAATACCTATCTTGGGCTCAAACATAGAGATCATTTTAAAAATTGCCTGGATGCACATATTAGTGATGAAATACTGAACTGCTTACAAACAATCACAAGCCCACATTTTACACTTAAAAATATGACTCTCAAATCATATGCTGGTATCTTACGAGAAGGAGAAATAAAGGAACTCTACAGCAGTTATCTTGATGCATTGCAATTTTGTCCACAATGCTTAAACGAGGATATTCCTTATTACAAAAAAAGCTGGCATATTAACTTATTAACAATCTGTGCGAAACACCACTGCTTTTTATATGATGCTTGCCCACAATGCCAAAAACCTATCAAACTTCTAAGCATGTATCATAATGCATTTGATTATACGTTTTGTTCCTACTGTGGATATGATTTAAAAAAAGCACCTATCAAAAGAATTGGTAAAAAACATACTTTGGGTATTTTGGCTAATCAAAAGCTAGCAAAAATAATAGAAGATGGGTATATTCAACTAGGAGAATCTATCGCATATTCATTTTGTTTTGTGGATACGATTACTCAGTTATCAAAGCTAATTTTATTACGTAGAAATTTTGCCTTTATTCATAACCATCCACTTTTTAAACTTTTAGAAAATCGTTTAAAAAGCTCTTTATTTTCAAAACAACCTACTTATTCACAACTCACTGTTGTTGAAAAATATGCGCTTTTTGGGCTTATTATGTATTTGTTTGAGGACTATCCTAATCATTTTTCTCAATTTATCACAATGAACCATTTAACACATTGGGGCATGATGAAGGATCTTCGATATAAAGCTTTTTGGTATGAAAATCTCGTTAATAACATTACTCCTCGATATATTGCATTTGGGAATATGGTGACTGAGGAGGAAGTAAAAAATGCTATTAAATATTTAAAGCAACAAAAAATCCCCATTATCAAAGCCAACTTACAACGGCTTTTTCATAATAGAGGTTTTTTTGATAGATTACAACTTCTTTGAATAATTTATTTTTATATGAAGATTAATACTAAATTTTTATGAATCAAACGGATTAGCCACCACTTTTGCCGTATTCTCTACACTAATCTTTTCAGGCAATGCTTGCTTCTTTAAATGCTCCACAATGGTGTCTATTTGACGTTTAATGGCAAAGGCATACTCTAAGCCTTGTTGATCTTTAGTAATATCCACAGAGCCGTGTATAGAGATTCTATCCAATCTATTTTCAAGATCGAGTTCACCAATATGAATCACATCTTCTTCATTAGCATAGGGATCAATACAAAGTAGTTTTTCTTTCATCATAGGTTCCTTAATACTTTTGTGCTTTTGGCTCTGGTAAGTTTAATAGTTGTGTCTTTTTCTCTTCACTCATTTTAGGAAAGAAGTTAATACCACTAAGAATCTCTAACTCTTTAACAGAGATAACGTGATAGGCTTTTCCTGGTTCATTATTAGTAAAGTACACTGCTGCTTTTTGTTGTTTAGATGAATAGATAATTTTATAGATATACGTTGGTACTAATACACCATTACCAATAGATTTGAGTGTTCCTTTATAGATAGGTCCTGTAATAACATACAGTGTTCCTTCTTTCTTTGCTAAATACCTTGTAGCTGATTCAATATTAGACCAGATACCTGTATTATGGTTATGGTCTTGTGGAACCATATTGGCTAAACTAAAGCTTTCACTTTGAGCTGATTCAGTTGGCATATCAGCAGAAGGACTCATATGTCCTCTATCATAACCACTTTTAGCATAATCCTTCAACTCTGCTCGTTCACCTTGAGGTAAGAGAGTCTCTTCATGGAATTTATCTTTTCTAGGGACATCTGCATCAATAGCAGATGCTGTTAAATACTCTGCACTCCATAAAGGTGTTTTAGAAATACCAGAATGCATCACACCAAATGCTTCAAAGCATAACTCTTTGGTTTTAGCTGCTAACTTCTCATTGATTATAGTTGGTGCTTCACCATCTACATAAAACTTTGAACATGCTGTTGGTGCTGCATAGAGTATGATGGAGAATAATAAAGTTAGTAACAGTGCTTTTTTCATAAAGGAGTCCTAAAATATAAAAGATACTTTTCAGGGCAGAACATTACCATATCGACGTGATAAAAATCTATATAAGTATACTCCTACTTACTCAAAAAATAAATTCAAGGATAGTGCAATTTTATCAAGAAATGACCTAATTGGTCATTGTGACTAACTCTGGTTGAAACAAGTTCCTCATAAAGTGAACTCACTGCAGATTGCACCACTCAATTGCACACTGGAATGTGTATCCATGTAGTTGGTTTAGATAAATTGTACTAGAGAACTCCGCTTTTTTCAAACAAATAGCCTTTAAAAGCTTCATCGTTCACCTCTTTGCTACAAATTCTCGCGTGAGTATTTTTGATGTGGGATAGTACTGTAGATTACTACGATAACCTAATGTATTGGTGACAAACTTTTTATTATGCCAAATATAGGTTCTACTATCATGAGTATGACCATAGATCCATACCTTTGCACTTGTATGAATTGCAAGGCGTTCCCCATCGAAACAGAAAAACGATGTGGCAATATCTTTAGCATATTGAGGGAGCTGAAATTTCATTTGAGTGCTTGGATTATAATGGCTTACCATTACATCACATTGCTGATGCACTCTCTCTAGCTTGGCATATTCCTCTTCAAACAATTCATCAAACACATTAAACTTGGTATATTTTTTATCCTGTATTAAACAGTACCAATTCGCTTGTAAATATGCATCCACATTCACATAGTGTTTGGCTTCGCTAATTTTCACAAGGTTTGGGTATTGTTTAGCATAAGCGCTGTGATACCATCCCATCGCTCCTCCAAAATATACTCCTTCAATCTCTGCGACTGTTCCATCAAGCACAATCATGCCCGCTTCGCGGTAACGCCTAATAGAATCCATTGCTTTATCCCTGCCATCATTATAGTGTTGATCGATGATATCGGCGACATAATAATCATGGTTTCCCAAAGTAAGGATAATTTCTTTGTAAAATACCTCTTTGAGAATAGATAAGATATGTAGATTTTGGGTTAAGCTATGACCAATATCGCCAGCAAGGATTAGGTATTGTCCTTTTGGACTAAGGCTCTTCCAAAAGACAACAACATTCTCTTTTTTAGGAAAGCTCTTAGGGTCTTTTTCTCCCATATAGGGAAAACCAAACCAACTGTCAAAGTGGGTATCACTTAAAATATCAACCAGCATACGTTATCCTAATAAGCGGGGCTTAAAAACACACTGTTCTACACTTACATTGATGCACCTTGGATCTGAAGCAATCTTGGAATGAATATGACCATGGTAGTTGCGAGTACACTGACACAACTCAAATACCCTTTGCAATACTTTTTTAATTTCTACCACCTCTTGGGACTTATCATAAGGATCATCATAAAAGGCAGGGTAGTGTGAGAATAATATCACTTCATTGTTGTGTTGCTCCACCAAACAAACACACTTTTTTAGAAGTTCTTTGGAAAATTGTTTATGAAGTGCTTGCATAATATGTGCTTGGTGATGAAGATTGATTTCAATAGACTCAATAATGCGCACAAATCCAAGCTCTGTCAAAGCATTTCTGCTTTTTTTAAAATCATGATTGCCCTTCAAGAGAGTGATTTTTCCATTGAGTCTTTTTGCAATCTCCCATCCATTAGACTTGAAAGCAAAATCGCCCAAATGGAGAACTTCATCCTTTGGATTGACAGTGTCGTTCCATAGCTGAATAAGTCGCTCATCGTCGTAGTTTTGACGCACAGGCTCATAAGTTTTGATATTTTCATGCCCAAAGTGGGTATCTGAAATAATATAGTTCATAATTATTCCCTTTACATGTAAAGAAGTGCATCCCTCTTTACCATAGAAGCACTGCTTTACCCAATATTTTCTTGTAAAAATACACGTTTACTAGGCCACTCTAGGGCACAAAGCTTTCCATCATAGACACAGCCTGTATCAATGGCTGCATAGCTATTTGTAATTAGAGGCAGAGCACTCTCTTGTATATCGTGACCAAAGACATTAAAAACAAGAGAGTCTAAATAGGACTGATTGCTTTTTCCTTCAAGGCGCTCCCAAATCAAGGATTCTATGGTCCTTGGGTCCTCTCGATCTTTCCAAAAAGGTAATCCAAAGCCATGTGTAATAAAAAGCGACTTACCATTTTCATCAGGAATATCATATTCCAAATAACTTGGTAAGCGCTTCATCCACTCTAAATGAGGACGAAGCATTTCACTATTCTTTCCATTGTAACTTCGATCAGTCATATCACAGCCATTTTGCATCCACAGCTTCATGTTTCTTAAGGTGTTATTGCCATACATATGCCCAGCAAATGAATCTTCAAAGGCATTTATCATTATCTGTTCGTGATTTCCAAGAATACAAGGATAACCTCCCTCTTTCACGAACTCTACCACATGAGCAGAATATTTTCCACGATCAATTAAATCTCCTACAAACACCAAATGTGACGCTTCCTTTTTTGGTAATTGCGCAATCAATGCGTGCAAAGACTTGGCACAACCATGCACATCGCTAATAATATACAACAACTCATCTTTTTTAGAAAAACTCATTTGTTATCCTTGGTAAGGTACAGTATATATACGTTTACTTGGCCATGCTAGGGCTCTTAAATATGTTATTTCATTTTTAGGTAAACGCCCATACACACAACCTGTATCAATAGCCGCATAGCTTTCCGTGATAAGAACACTATCTACTACATCGTGACCAAAGACATTAAAAACAGGATGCTCCATAAAACCCTCCTCATACGCATAATGCTCTCTTACCTTTTCAGTGTCAATTCTTTTTTCTAAGCGATTAGTGCGCAATTTAATGGCAATTTGTTTTTTTGCACGTTGTTTCCAATAAGGTAACCCAAAACCATGGGTTATAAAAAGGGTTTTTCCATTCTTATCAGGAATATCGTATTCTAAATAACACGGTAACCCTTTCATCCATTCAATATGGTCCCTCATTATCCCTGCATTTGGACGATAGTAACTGCTAATGGTATTGGCACCCCCATTCATTTTCCATAGCCGTTTGGTATTATATGTATCCATTAACCCCTCTGGCTCTTCATATCTATTAGCACCTATCATGACAGCTTCATGATTGCCCATCACACAATCAAAGCCTCCATTTTTGACAAACTCTACGACCTGTGCAGAATATTTACCTCTATCCACCAAATCGCCCACAAATACCAAATGAGATTTTTCTTTATGAGGGAGTATCTCAATCAATGCCATGAGGGTTTTATAGCAACCATGAACATCTGCAATAATAAAGAGCGAATCACTATACACTGTGTTGTCCCTCCTTTTCAGTTTTCTCACCTATTTCAGCAGGTATCGTTACATACAATAAAGAATCATAGGGTAAGTCTAAAAAGAGTTTTCCAGATTCTCTATTTTGAAAAAAATCTTTATGTGTAATTTGTTTCACAAACATTTTAAAAAAAGAAAATTCTTCTTGTGTTTTTGGGCGTAGTTTACACAATATTGCTGCTACATCCTTTTGAGCTTTAAAATAAGATATGTCAAGTATATTTTTATGAGTATCTCTTACAATCATTTTTATTGTTTTTTTGGGCTCATGTATTTTGACTTGGGCATTTTGAACTTTTTCTTTTTTACTCTTGTCTTCTGTTAAATGAATTAACTTTATAATGGCAGCTTCAACCGAATTAACTCGTTTATAAAGCTCTTCAGGATGGGTACTTGGTAAGAAGCTTTTACTTTTTTCTACAAAAAGGTTATCATCTAAGACGCCTACATCCTCATAAGGGAAAACCCTTACAATAGATTTACGCCCAAACGCATCAACATAGTACGCTTGGTCTCTTCCAAACAAATCAGTATCATTCTCTAAGTAGCCACCCTTTTTTTCAATAGTAGTCTGTCTTTTTACACAATTATTGTGATGTTGAAAAAGCATCTCAACGGCTGTTTCTTCATCAAAATCAATAAACAAAGGCTCTGCCTTAGCTTTAATATTGTCTTTTATATAATAAAAAGGCTTCAATTGCTTACAACGATCATCATTGATATTTTTGTAAGAGATGACATAAGCAATATTAACCAACATCTCTTCAGTTTCTAAAGAACCAATATTTCGCATTAATAAGAGTTCATCTTGTACTGCCATAATGTATTCAAAACAAGATTCTCTGCATACCGATGTCTCTGGTAGGCTCTGTTTTGTGATCACTTTATGTGCCTCGTCAATAAAAATGCTCACGCCTACTGCATTGCTTTTACCAGCACGTTTTTTTAAGGTAGAAAAAAGCCGTGCATTAATAATTTGCGTGGCCATTTTTCCAATATTTTCACTGTTAATAATCACAATTTTATTTTGTATAAGGCCCCCTATACTTTTTGCATAAGGGTCATTTAAAAAAGAAACCCTAGAGAGATCTTGAATCATGTTTTTGAGGCAATTCATCACAGCATGATTGCCTGCATCCTTGTCATCTTCTTTAATAAGTTTATAGGGGCTTAGCTCAAAAGCAAACTGTCTGAGCTTTTTTTCAAAGTGCACAATAACCTGCATTACTTTTTGTTTCAGAGTAGTATTTTCAATTAATAGCTGATGTAACAATCCAATAACTCCTCCAATGTTATGAATGTATTTTTCAATATTTCCTTCTCTCAAAAGCTCATACATCACACTAAAAGTTGGTGACTCTTTAAACATACGCATTTGCGTGTACATCTCTATGTTATTTTCTTTTAAAAATATGTAGAGATCTCGCAACTCTAATGAGGAAAAATAAAGAGATTTAAACAAAGCACGTGAAGCAATATCCCAATAATCAGTAGATAGTCCTGAAGAATTAAGCAGTGTGTCGATCTCTTTTTCACTCAGACCATCTAAAATATTCATTCGCATTCCCCATAAAGTCCCAATTTCAATTACGTCTTTTAATCGTTTATGGCGCTCTGCAATTGCTTTGACTTTAAGGTGCATATTGCCTTTATAGTCAAAGACAATGACACTGTGACCTTCTAAAATGCGGTGTTCAATATTAGGGAGAATAAAGGAGCTAGTTTTACCACTACCTGTTTGACCATAACAGATGGCATTGGTAAAATCCAGAGGAACTAAAATATTGTTTTGGTTTTCATTTAGACTATTGGCATTATCTACAAATCCTACACGCATTTTTACTCCTTTTTACCTCATAGTGACGCAATATTTTTCGATTTGATTCTCAAATCTAAAGGATTTTAGATCCCTCTTAATATAAGACATGTAATAGCATCTACGATCTCTTCGCCCAATACTCTTACATCAATGACATATTCACACGAAAGATCATCAATCCATTGTCGCTCTTGCATTGACGAAGCATCCCACAAAAATTCCACTAAGCCTTTTTCATTATACGTACCCACCAAGTCTAAAAAATCACACAAATCTTCGGCGTGTTTTGGAATTGCATTTTGAATGCACTGTGCAATCTCACGTGATCTTACTTGATAGACAAATGCTGCACCACCACGATCACTATCCATAACCAATATTTTAAGCAAGAGGTTTTGTAGGAATAACAAAGCGCACCTCTCCAATAATGCTATTACTCTCATCTCTTATGAAATTTCCTACAAAGCACTCCCTGGCTTCATAATAACTCATAGGAGGATTAAGTAAGATTTCTTCTTCATAGCAATCTTGCGTGTAAAGTCCAATACGCAGAATAGCCTGTGAAAATTTCTCATTAGCATTTTTATGTTGAATCAGACGAACAAAAGCTTTATCTTCTTCGCTTGCACAGAGCATCTCTTCTTCTTTAGGAGCTTCTTCTAAACGAAAAACATACTGTGAATTAGCAGTCTCTAGATTTAAAAGCTTACTTTCGTGTTTATATATATAAGAACAAATAATGCTCGTATGAAAGCACTTCGTAGAGTTAAAATCACTCCAAATAGCTATTTTATTGATTTCTAAATTACCCCATACTTCTTTTGGGATCCATCTATCTAAGCCTTTATTGGTAGTACTAACAAATTTTGCTCTCATTTTAGGTCCTTTTTAGCCTTTTATCAAATCTCTTTAGTAAAAACTGTATTGGGTTTTGACCACTCTGATTGATAACCTAAAGCATTCGTAAGACATTCTTTGCCATAGAAGTCATAGGATGCACTATCATGGGTATGTCCGTAAATCCAAAGCTTTCCACTCATATTTTTCACCAGTTCTTCCCCATTAAAACAAAAAAAAGAAGTACTTGCATTTCGAGCCCACTGTTTTGTTTGGTGATTAAATTCGATACTTGGATTATAATGGCTTACCATTACATCACATTGCTGATGCACTCTCTCTAGCTTGGCATACTCCTCTTCAAACAATTCGTCAAAAAAATCAAGTTTTGTGTATTTTTTATCATTAAGACAATCCGCCCATAACTCTTGTAAAAAACCTTCTAATGTTGGGTAATAATGGGAGGCTTGCATAGCACCTAGTTTTGTTTTATTTTTATGCACATAGTCACTATGATACCATCCCATAGCACCTCCAAAACGAACACCTTCAAGCTCTGCTACCGTGCCATCTAGTACTATCATGCTTGCTTCTTGATAACATTTTTTTGCATGTTCTGCTTTTTCACGACCATTTTGATACAAAGTTTTATATTCGCTATCCGCAACGTAGTAATCATGATTGCCTAAAGTGAGGATAATCTCTTTATAAAATTCCTCTTTGAGAATCTTTAGGATGTGGAGGTTTTGGATGATGCTATGACCAATGTCACCAGCAAGTATCAGATAATCCGCTTTAGGTTTAAATCTTCGCCAAAGACTAACAACCCTTTCTTTATTAGGATACAATTTTCTACTCTCATCCATATGCGGATAGCCAAACCAACTATCAAAATGGGTATCACTTAGAATATCTATATGCATTGGTAATCCATTAATCTTTGAATTGATTATAGAATTATGACAGAAAGTATGGACACCATAGCGTCCATGTATTTTAAACGGTTATTTGTTTTTCGAGATAAGCTTTAACATTATCTAGCAGAGACCTTTGAAGAGATTTTGGAGAGATTACCTTAATATGCGGAATCCATTTTTGTATAGTATTTATAATTTCTTTTTCTGCAGTAATTTCAAATTTAACCAATAAAGAACCATCTTCTTTCTCTTGAATAACTCTTTGAGTAGGGGCAAGAGGGTGGTCTAAAATAAATCTTTTGATGACAGATTCAATTTCCAAAGTGACCGTGACAGGAATAGCATCGACATTAAACCATGCATTAATTGCTAGCTCTAACGATTGTTGTAGTGATAAATCTTTTTGGAAAAATTCTTTGGTTGCAACAACATTAGACATACGTGCAATATGAAATGTCTTAACTTTACCATGAATAATATCTTCAGCTAATAGATACCAATATCCATCAAAATTTACAATGCGATAAGGCTTAACGTAACGGTACTTGCTGTCATGTACAAATTGAACTAACACAGAGTCGTTGATAGCATGTTCTAATATATCAAAAAGTTTTGTTAACTTGCTTACATCTTCAAATGAAACTCTAGTATAAAATGCAGAAGGGGTAAAATCAGTTAATTTACTAAGTAGACTTTCTGCTTTATGAGCAAATTGAGAACCAAACCCTGTAGAAACTGTTTTTAAAATATCTAAAATGAGGACATCCTCAAAAGAATGTGTCTTTTCTAGTGCAAAGCCATCCATCATTTTCCAGCCATTCCCGACTTTATGGATTGGAAATAAAACTGCAAGACGCTCATTAAAATCACGTTGAATTGTTTTTGATGAAACATTGAACTCTTCTGCCAAAGATTCTTTCTTTAAAATTTCACTTTCGGAAAGCCTTCTAACAATACTTAAGAGTCTAAAAAGTATTTTGTCGTATTCATGTTGTGCCATAAATGCTACCTTTACGCATTAATTAGAAAATTTATTTTACATCAATTTGTAAATATTTCATTTAATAGGTTATCTGCTCTGTAATATTGAGAAGCATAATACGAAACATCACTGATTCTCTTTGAAAGCTTTATGAGTGTTAAAAATTCGAATATGTCTTTCATTTGTTGTTTTGATATATTCTTGATTAATCCATAGCCTTTTAAGTATTTCTTTTTACCTTTAATGACACATCGCAATTCCAATCTTTTATTTGCATTTAGTATCATTTGTTGCTTTATCTCTGTTGAGCTTTTTTCCAAATCTATATTACTCAAAAATACAAAATCTATGTCTTCAATTAAATCTATTTCATTATCTAATTTTTTATCAATTTCAAGTTTGATTCTAAGTTGTTTAATCCTAATAATAATTTGTTTTTTGTCATATAATATTAGGTTATGCAATACATCTTCTAAGTGCACATATCTTCCTTTCATTATTCGTACCAAAAGGTACGAATAATGATATCAAGTTTTGCTTTATTATTTCTTCGTACCTTTTGGTACGAACTAAATGATATTCATTTGCCTAATTTCTAAAGTATCACCATCTTCTTGAATATTTTTGAAAGTATAATAGATAGCTTTCTCTGGATCAGGATATGCTGGATCTGGCGTAATAAATAGCGTCTTAAACCCATTGTTGTTGATATAGTCTTTTAGTAGGTTTTGATTTGCATTTTGGAGTTTTGAAATCTCATCAATTATTAAGAAGAATGGTGTGTCATGGCTGTTCTTTTTTGCAAATCTAGTCAGCAGAGACATAGCAATAGCCACTTTGAGTAAAATATTGCCACCAGAAGAACTATCGTCTTTGATATTATGCTTATTATCAATACTTTTCCCATTCTCAGTATATGAAATTGTTAAATCAATCGTATCAAATAGATATAACATCCCATTTGAGCCCTTAAGTTTTATTTCTTCGAGAATAGATTCAATATCTTTGATGTTATCAACTGATTTTGGAACATCATAATAAAACAATGAATTTTTTGAATAGAGATTAATGGTATCATTTGTTTTCAAAGATAATTGCTTCATTAAAGAAGCAATATTGTCGGCTCGTTTTTCGGAATTACCAGTATCTAATCGAATGTTTTTAATAACACCAAAATCAGCATTTGCCAAACTTTTGTTAATTGAATTTTTAGCTTTTTCAAAATCCATTTCTAAATCATCAAAACTTTGTAATTTACTTGGAATAGTATTTTTAAGGAATGTATCAAAATTATTATGTCTTCGCTTCTTTTCACTGTCATATTTGTTTTTTTCAAAATTTGCTAATTCTTCAAGGCTTTCAATAATACTCGTTAATTCCATAATACTTTGTGCTTCATCAAAGAATTCATTGTTTAAATTGATCTCTATAATGGAATGTTTTTCGAGTTTCTTTAATTTATCAATGAGTGTTCGAAACTTTGATCTCTCATTTTTATACTCTCTGTCTATATCTTCAAATTGGGTAATAAGATCAATCAAAAATTCTTCAGTAATAATTTCATCACCCACATTTATAGTATCAAATTGTAATTGTTTATATTTTTTTATTCCTTTTTCATATTTATCAATTTTTGTAGATAGTTTTTCCATCTCTTTTTGTATTTGGTCGAGATTTTGCTCTATCAAAGAGTTTATATTTATTAACAACTCTTCTCTAGAATTAAGCATAAGTTCCAAGGTTTTTTTATTCCGCTCTTTGAGGGGAAGTTCAAGAATTTTGTCTTTTTGTAAATCATATTCTTCTAAATACTTTTTGGCATCATAAGACTTATTATATGCTTTTTGTAACTCGTCAACTTGTATTGATAATGATGATATAAGTTCATCTTTTTTAGTTGTTACTATCTTTTCTTTTAAAGCTGTAATTGTTTCTTTTTCTTGTTCTATTTGACGTCTTTTTTCCTTCTCTATTTGCCCTTTAAGAATGTTAATATTACTCTCTCTATCGTTTGTTAGTTTAACGATTTTTTGTAATTTTGCTTTTCTTAAATCAGATAACTCTTTATTTTTCTTTTGGTCACGTTGCACTTGAATAGATTTTTTTTCACTCTCAAGAATACCTCTGGATAAATTGTACTTATGTGAAACGGCTAAGATATCTTTTTCTAAAGTAGACTCTTGTTCAGCTATTTTACTTTCAAGTCTTTTGTTTTCAGAAATGAGTCTGGAAATTACTTCAATGGCAGTATTACTTTGCGCTTCAATTGATTCAATCTCAGAGATTATTTTGTTTTTAATTTCATCTAGTGCTGCAATTTCTTCTTTATAAACTAATTTTGAATTTTTTAAAGCATGAAATTTTTCATACCGTGCCTTTCTTATTATTTCAATTGCTTCATCTTTCGTTGGTAAGATTGAAAGATTTTCAGTATTTATTTTAAATACTATAGGCGCGTCAAGATCAAGCTTAATAGGGTTTAACTCATCGCATGATTTACCAAGTAGGTCTTTATCTATAATTGGATAAATCTCTTTTTCCCAATCATCAATTTCTCTTGAAAGAAATTCTTGAAAGCTATTTTTAATTGGATGTAAAATAGCTTTTGCATTAGCGATTACCTGATTTTGAAAGGAACGAGTATTTAATAGACTTTTGCAGTTACTTTTTCTTAACTCTAAATACTTGGAGTCATGCTTTCTAAACTCTGTATCTTTTAAATCTTTTTGGGTTCTTAATCCCCTTAATTCTTTTTCATGTTGTTCTATGCGACTATTATTTTGTGCTAAATCAGTTTTTAATACCTGAATGTGCTCACTGGTATTTTTTCTCAAATTTCTGATTTCATCAAGCATCACTTCATCATTCTTTGTTATATCCGACTTGAAATTCTGTATTTTTTGTTCTAATTGTTCAATCTCTTTATTGAGACTATTTTCCAATTCATTACACTCATTTTCAATTAATAGTTTTTCTTCTTCAAATTTATTCTTTTCGACTTCACTTAAAGCAAAAAGTTTTTCGCTCATCTCATTTGGGATAGTTGTACTAATTTTGTATTCAACTTGTTTAATTTGATTTTCAATGATTTTTTGGGTGGATGATAATTCATCTTTAAGTTTAGATAAATCAATTTTTTTACTATCAAGTTCAGATTTGATCCTATCGTGCTTAGAAGCCATCTCAATATTGGCTTCAAGCTCAATTAAATCAAATTTTCCTTTTAGGACTTCTAATTGAATAATCTCTACATTTAAACTATTAATTTTTGCTTTGATTCTCTTTTCATAATTGCTATGAAATTTATCAAATCGTTTAGCTTTCACTTTGAATTGATCACTTTTTGTTCTCAAGACACTTTTTTTGGTAGCAAGCTCATTGAATTCATTTATCTCAACTTTAGATTTGTAGTGTATCGCTTTTTCTACAGAGTCCATTCTGTGTTCTAATAATATTAAGCTGTTCTTTGATGCGATGGCGTTGGATAAATTTTCTCTATTATTATCAAAAACTTTAAAAAAATTATATGCCCTTGAAAACTCATTCAATTTTCTCATAAAATCATCATAATCGATACTTAAAACCTCGTCCCTTCTATCTAGGGACTTTTGAATCGCTTTTTTAATATCAACAGCTGTTACAATAGATTTATCAACATTAAAAATCATGTTATATACATCAAGGAATATTTTATAATTTTCAATTTTTGCTATGGAAAAATCTAAAAAAGCTTTATCTTTTCCATAAAGTATATCTGTGTAGCTTTGAATAGATTCTGGTTTAACTTTTAAGGGAGCTTGTTTTACGTAATCAATAATAGTTTTAAAATCAAGAAGAATACCATCTTTGATAACTTCATTAAGGTTAAACTCTTGTTTACTGAACCATCGTTTGATAGTATCATTTTTTTTATATGTAAAAATAAAAAAGGATTCAAAAACATAAATGATATAGGAATCATCATGTGGGAAATAGTGTTTTGAAAAAGAGCTTTTTGTTCGAGGTATACCCAGTTGTTCCCCATTACCATTATAAAGAAAATGAAGTGCGCGCGTCGTGGTTGTTTTACCACTTACATTATCCCCAACAAAAAAAATTTCTTTTGAAAGATCAACGTCGGCAAGTTGAAAATTCGCCGAATTAATTAGTAACATTCTTTTAAGCATTGAAATCCCCTTTTTCCACAGATTCCACAATTGATATATAATAAGAAATGGCATTTAGGACTCTAAACTTATCAGAGTTATTCTCATGCTCTCGCTCAATGATATTTTTGCTTTCAAGATATTTAAAAAGCTGTTCGAGCATCTCTTTTTCATCTTCTCTGTTTTTTATCCATGGAAAATATAGAAGCTTGTCTTTAATGCTGGCATTCTCTCGTTTTGTACTGATATATTCAGCGACTGTATTTAAAAAGTTGATCACACTCCCTTTTTCAAGCCGAGGATAAAGTTGTCGTAAAAAAGATACTGCAATAATTATTTCTCGATTTCTTTGAATAAACAATTGCTGCTCATTAGCAGTTAACTTTCCTTTTTTCGCAATATAGTAATACCCATCTTCACCGATTAACTTGTATCCTATAATCTCCAAAGCATCTTTTAAATCATTAAAAAAGCTATCCGTAAGTAGCATATTTGATAACTCAGTATATGTTGAAGAGTTTGCTGAAATAATCTTACCTTGAGATAAAATTTCAAAAGCTTTGGCTATATCCATCTTGCAACCTTTACATTGTTGGAATAAGTTGACTCAAATGCAATATTGTCTCTATAACTTTGGACAATTGTTAAATACGCTTTAAAGGCAAAAATCTTTTCTTGTTGTTCTGGTTTAAATTTCTCAATTTCAGGATGTGATAGAATATATTCATAAATATTTTTAGGCTTATCTTTAGATACATCTTTTTCAATTTTTTTAATATTTACTGCTTTTAGCACAACAGTTTCTGTCTGAACATAAGGTTTAGATACCTGGGCTTTTTTTTCAACAGTTTTTATATCTAATGATTTTGCAAATAACTCAAGGAAAGAGTCTTTCTTTAGTTCAAGTTGTGTAGGATAGTATTTAATATTTCCATTTTTTCGCTCTACTAAAGTGTGAAAATAAAGCGGAGGATTGCTTAAAAGTAATGATTTGAGTTCATGGTCTTGCTCTTTAATAATTTTATTCGCCAAAGACATAAGTTTTTTGTTTTCTCGTTTTCTTTTCTCAGTCCTAAGGATAAAATCACTCAGTTTGTTATTATACAAATGAATATTTTCTGTTAAAGGAATAAGATCTAGTCCTATATTAATTAAAATTTCATCTAAACTATCATCAAGACCTCTTAAATGAACGCCTAAAACTTTTAGATTGTCGGCATGTGCATTGATAAGTTCAGCAATCCTATTATCTACATCTTGAGCATCTTTAATAATAAGCTCAATACTTAGATCGTTGTCGTTTACAATATCATTTATCCTTGCATTAATCAAAATATCACGCTGCTCAATCTTTTTATAAAGCGTCCTAGCAAGACCTTTCATTCGGTAAAGAACTTCTTTATCTTTTGTCTCTTGATATATCTCTTTTTGCTCTATAAGTAATTTAATCTCTTCATTGTAGTCACCAAAACGATAATTTGCATCAACTCTTTTGAGCATCGTATTTGCAAATTGAATATAACTATCACTCAACTCATATTTTTTTGCAACCTGTTGAAAAATAGGCATTTCTTTAACCAATTCACTTGGTAAATCTTCAATAAACTCTCCATTGTATGCTCTATCAATCACATCTCTATATTTGTACAATAACGATATTAAATCTAGATGTTTCAATCAAATATCTCCTGTTCAATGACGCCACTATATCTACTAATAAGTTCAATGAGCCATTGTAATTCTATATGATTTGTTGGTAGTTTATTTCTTTGATTTTTGTATAACTTTTTATTGAGGAACCTTTGATTCTTGAAAAATTCTTCAATCTGAGGATGCTTAAAAAATTGTTTACTTTTGCAGGAGAGGCTGTCGTAAATTCGGATTGCTTCAATGTCATAGTCAAGAAAACAAACAACATCTTTATCTTTTAGAAAATCTTTTGTAAGACTATTGGGGAAGCCACTTAAATAAATAAATTGTTGAAATCCATATTTAGACATAATGGCATGAATATTTAAAAAAGTTTCTCCATTTTCAACCGCTAAAATTTGCTTGCCCTCAATTGTAGGAATGTGCTCAATTTTACTATATAAGATTGGATTATCATTTTGCAATTGAAAAACAATAACTTTGTCAAAAACTTTTGCAAAATACTCCTTGCTATTGCCACTTTTTTCAATACTTTCTTTTCTACTACTAGCATTTTCAACTAAAAATTCAATATCATTAAAACTACGTATCGTTAAATGCGTCACGTCAGATAAAAATTGGAAAAACATACCTTCATTAACTATTGAAGGTTTTTCTCCGTGCCTAATGCCTAAAAAATAAACTTCATTATCTTGCTGATATTTTGAAGCTATTGTAATTAAGGTTTGAATTTGATTATTAGTAGGAAATTTTTCTTTAAATTTTAAAGCTTGCTTCAATAGAGCTTTATTCATTATTTAAAACCTTATTGCCTGATAATATTTTTATATACAAGTAATTATAAAATTACTGCAAACCATTTTTAGAGCCTTTGACTACTAAGACTCTTAAAATTTTACGTGATATATGTTAATAGTTTATTGTAATACAACTTATGGACAACATAGTGTCTAACATATATAGAGATTCAATTATAAAATAGCCTTTTGTTCTTTTATTTAATTAATAAAAATATGTCTTAAATCATATTTTAAACTAACAAGTTTAGCACTTAATCTCACATCAGTGTATTAGCAATCATGTAAATGCTATTTAATACATTTAAGAATCCAGATAAGGACGTATCTCTATGAGACAACAAGCACATTAGAAAATATGATGCATTTTGATAGATACAGAAGAGGAATGACGTAATTAGAAAGCTATTTAAAATAGCGCTAAGTTGATAATCTCGCTTCAAGATTCACTGAATATAATCTATAGCCGTATTACTATGTTTTCAAATTTTTATTTACCTTATGTATAAATCTTTAATTCTTTCAAAAAAATCATTAAAAGCCCTATTTGTATTTTCGTCTCCAGGAATCAAAGGCAATGCACCAACTCCTTTAAACTCACTAATGGATTGAACATCATTCTTAATAGGTTGATCTATGTCTTTTTCATAGAATTTAAATTCTCTTCCAGGATAAATAGCAATTGCAAATTCTGTATCTTTTATTGCATCCAGATAAGTGTGCATTTTTTGAATATCCTCTGGTTTAATTGTCTCATTAACTGTTCTTACTTTGTATTTTGCATCAAATATTAACTTAATCAATCTAGTATTGGTCTCCACATAGACAGTAATATCTGGTCGTAATTCAACGCTATATGATGTAGCCCTTGATTTTGAAGCTGTCTGATTATAAAAAATCTTAATATTATCATGCCTAAAACAAACACTATATACAAGTTCATTATCTTTTAAAACAGCATCTTGCTGTTCAATAACAATATCATCACCTAATAACGTAAGAGCTATTTTATAAAAAACCCAATACTCATAAATTTCGGAAATTCGTTTTAAGTCAATCGACATTGCTTGCTGCATAAATTCGTCAAAAATATGTCTAATCCCAAATCGACATTGAATAAAATGAGAAAAAATATCCTTGTATCCTACCCTATTTTGGAGTACTGTCGAATAAGTAGGGATATTATTAATAGGACCAACATCATTAAAAAATGGTTGCTCTAAAATAGATCTTGCAAAAGTACGCAGTTGGTGGCTTTCAATAATGACACTTTGTGGTAATCCAGCTATTTTACATACTCTGAAAGCTATATTTTCAATATATACAAAAAAAAACTTGATAAATCTATTTTCATTTGTATCGTAACTCAAATGCTTTATTTGCATAAGAGCTTTTACTGGAAAATATCGATGCTCTTCAGAATTATGAGATACTAAATTGACAATAGGTAGTTGATTAAGGTGATTATGTTGTTCAGATAACTGTACATAAAATTTATTATTAACAATTAATGACTTGATAACTTTGTGATTTACTTTTTTTATTTTTTCAATTTTATCAATTTTGTAATCTACTGTATATTTAAAATGTGGATTAGATAATATTTTTTCAAACTCTGTCTTAAGATTTGTAGTAACTGGCCAATTTAAAACAATATTTTTAAAATAATTAAAAACAAGCAATAAAGATGGAGAATAATCAGAATAATCTACTTGACGTATTGAAAAAGAAGGTGACTGATAAGTAAAAATAATGTTTTTTGATAACTGTTGTATTTCATCTAATATTATTTTAAATTGGTCCGTACCCTTTAAATTATGAAGAAATTTCTGACTTCTAACATCATAGGTTTTTTTAAAAAAATAAATATTACCAATGAAATTTATAATTTGGAGAGTAGCAAAACGATTGCCCGGTTGCCACAAAATAAATTGCGATAATTTCGATTTTAAGATTTCATTTTCAATAATATTCGAGTCTGCATTTTCAAAGTCGATATTGTAACGAAGACCTTCATAAAGAGTTTGCTCTACTAAATTATTTCTTGTGGCATCCGAATATATAAGCATTTTACTATTCTATAAAATTAGTAAAACCATTTTGTAAAAGACTATTATACATACGCTTAAGTTTAGCTAGTGCAATAGGAAATTCCTTACCCTCAAGAGAAATATTATTTATATCATCTGCTGTTATTTCATTTAAACTTTTCGTAATACCGCCAAAATATTTTAATAGTTCTCGAAGCAGAAGTTCCAAGCTTGCATATCCACCACTTAATTTAGGAAATGCTTTTTGAACAAGCTGAAAATCTAATGCTCTAAGTTCAACATCTTCTGTATCGGCAATATACTCTTTTGCATGTTCAATATATAAAGCAATTTCATTAGCTGTTCGATAGCCAAAATGCTTGTGATATTTTGCAAGAATTTTATTAATTTCTTCTATATGCATTTTTATAGTAACAGACAAATTTTCATAATTTTCTTTTTTTGCCAATTTTAACCTAGAAAAATTTGGAAAAGTATTTAGCTTAAATATTTCAGTCTCTTCAATTGCATTATCTGGCAGTGTTTGTCCATATAGGTGAAGGTCAACATGATTAAACTCAATTACATTTGCACGATCCAACACTTTAGAGCTAAACATATATGTACTTTCATCAATATTTACAGTACCAGTAACATATAAATTCAATGGTATTTCCAAACTTGATGGAATAAATTCATAATCCGAATCATCTGTTGATAATAAATCATTACTTGAATGTAAATTGATTTTTTCTTGAAAAACACTATTGTCATGCATGATATATCGACTTTCTAAGCAACTTAGAAAATCACTAAAGTAGTGTTCTACTTTTGATAAATTCATTTCATCAAGAATTAAAAAAAATGGATAATTTGGGTACTCTCTTGCTATTAATAAAAACTTTAAAAACTTTGTTAAATGATATTTTTGTTCAATTAAATTATAATGACCGAAAAGCTCAGAACTATCCGTCCAATCACTCTTTACTGGAATAAAACATATTCTTTCGGTATGAGCTAGTTCTCTTTCTTCAAGTGTATCCACAGCAGTTTGTATATCTTCTGCTTGTGCTTCAACAATTCTAAATTGTCTTAACCCAATTGACTCTAGTTGAATTATATCTCCATCAGAATAATGTTCTTCGAAATAAGCTCTAGAATCAAATGTTAGAGGACCATTAGCTCTAGATTTAAACCGAATTCTTACTAATGGACTTTGAGGACGTTGAAGGTAAAATTCGCCATGTATAATTTTTCCAGCAGAATCTTCTATTGTAAAAGGATAAAAAGGGGAAAAATTATTTGTTAAACCTTCTTCTATTAATTGTAATTTTCTAGGTTCAATTGCAGCTATTTCTTCTGGTGTTAATAAAGTTGTTAATGTTTCATATCTAAAATTTGTACGTCCATCCCCATGTGTCCAAGTATTTCTAACAGTAATATAAAGGAATCCTGTCTGAGGAATATTTTGTTCTGTTTTATTCATTACTTCATTAATATTATTTGCCGGAATCGAAAATAATTGAGCAATTTTTGTCTTGCCTGTGCCAGAGATACCAGATAATATGACAAAAGGCTTTGTATTTAAAGATAAACAGTAAGTTGTCAATAATGAAGTTGGAAAATGAAAACCCTTATTCTTATAATTATCATAAAATCGTTGTGGCATCTTTCTTGACTCCATTGATTATAACATTTATCTCTTATTGTATATTAACAAACCTTTTAATAACCAATAAATATATACTCTTGTACTTGGTTTTTATTGTCATCAATTTTATGTCCCTGATTACCAATTGAATAGCGATAATCTATGGATAAAACTTCAACATCATTTTTATATTTTGCTAACAAGCTCGTTATTTCATCTTTTGTTGGAAATGAATTAGAAGAATAAGAGACTACAATAATACTATGACGATGTTTTTTAAATAATTTATCAAAAGCATCATATGCTCCATTCTTTGTGCTGAAAGGTGTTGGATAGTTTTTAAACTTTTTTGTTTTTGTCTCCCATTGAATCTCAATATCTTTCCAATCTCTAGCCAAACCTTCAATAAAATGGTATCTCCTAACATATTCATTATCAGACGTAGGGCTAAAATATGGAGGATCAATGTATACAAGATCTGCTTTTACGTTCACATCCATAGCATCCTTATTGAGAGATTTGCTAATTTTTCCATTATCAAAGACCGCGTTATTAATTACCTTAGCTGCTGCTTTAAATTGTTCTTCAAAGCTCAAAAGTAAATCTTTCCTTCCATCATTATAACGAAAGCCCGTATAGGTAAAGATACCTCGAGGTCTTTTTTTAGTACATGCACGAATAAGTGAACACATTGCAAGATTTTGTTTTGTTTTATCTTTTAATTTTTTTATATTGGCTCGAACCATATCAATAAAAGCATTTTCTTCATCCGTAAAATATATTCCTTGAAATGTCTTTGAAACAAATCCATTGTAATCAGGAGTTCCACTAAGAATAAATGTAATATCATCATCAGATAATTTTATTTTGCTATTTGCAATTAAGACATCTGATAAAATTGAATTCATCATCATATAATCATTTGAAATTACTTCTTTACCAAGAGTTTTAAACATATATCCAACAACACCACTTCCTCCAAATAAATCCAAAACAGAATTAAATTGAAATGAACTAGTAGCTGTTGCAATTTGTTTTAAAAGAGACTGTTTACTACCCATATATCTTGTTGTAGGATATTTATCAACTTGTTTAGGTAGATCAATAGGTGTTGCATTTACTAACTTACGACGCTTAGGTGGAGCACTAACAATAACATCCTCTCCTACTCTACCTGAACTTTTACTATTAATATATCGTTTTGTTTGAACAACAGTAATATCAAAATCACTATATAAATCATAAACAAGAGGTACATTAGAATTCGTCAATATAATATGGCATCCTGCTTCCGAAAGCTCTTTAACTAAATTAGCTAATTCACGCTGATCTTCTTCATAAAAGCCCTCTTTAGTGTAGCGTTTGAAATCTGCATATTTACTGACTGGCAAATACGGAGGGTCTAAAAAAATAAAGTCTCCAGCTTCTGCATGTTTTTTTAAAGTATCTTGATAACTTAAATTCTCAAAAATAGCATTCTCTAATACTTTAGAAGCTGCTAAAATTGTTTGTTCATCACAGATATTTGGATTTTTATATTTTCCATATGGGGTATTAAACTTACCTTGTTTATTTACACGATATAACCCATTGAAACATGTTTTATTTAAATAAATTGTTCTTGCAGCTTTCATAACATCAGAAAGCGAACCTAAATCTATACTACGCATTTGATAATAAAACTCTTCGGTATTAAGAAATTTATTTTGCAATAATTCAATTAATTCATCAGGTTTTGAAGCAACTATCCTATATAAGTTAGTAAGCTCTGGATTAATGTCTGACAATACTGCTTCCCGTGGAGATAAATGAAAAAACAACGCGCCTCCACCAAAAAAAGGTTCAATATACTTATTATATTGAACTGGCATATGTGCAATAAGCTCAGGGATTAATTGAGTTTTTCCTCCAGCCCATTTTAAAATAGGCTTAGCAAAACTCCTATTTTGAATAGTATTGTCTTGATAAATATTTAAAGACATATCATTTCCTTGTTTATACAACATTTTTATCAAAGTAAGTATAATTAAAATATTTTATTTATTGACTCTATTTTTTCATATTTTTGATAACTTAAATTCATCTTTTCGAAAAGATATTTATAATCTAACCCTTTATCAACTATTTCACCTAAGAGAACAGCAATAATAATTAAATGTTTTGGAATTTCATTTTTTTTTGATAGATTTGTTATTGTTTTTGGTTGCACTTTTATTAAACCTGCAAAATCCTTAATTGACAATCCAGCTTTATTGATATGGCGAACAAATTCGTTATATTCCATAGCCTAACTCCACTTATATATGATAAGTATTTATTATACTATATTAAGACTTATATTTGCATTAATATATGTGTTTTAAACAATTAAATATGGTTAAAACACATATATTAAAAACTTTTAGTCTTAATAGATTATTAAATTTAATCTAAAATTTGTTGTACTGTTTTTGCAATATTTTATAGTCTGATTTATTTTTTAAAAGTCATCTTGTATCATTATTGAGAATACCATTTTGGTCATACTTATATTAAACTTTAAACCTTGACATAAGACTATTAACCAATGAAATAATGATTGATCTATGGAATAATATTGTGAGTAACAAAGATAAAATGTAGCATTTGTCAAACGAACTGATTAAAACCCTGCTTGTAAATCTTTGAATATATGGACATAACCATACTTATTATGACTACACACGTAAGCATAAACGCTTTATAACCTAACGCATTGGTGATAAAGGGAAGCTAAGACGATAAAGATTGTCACGATTGAGGTATAACGCAATCGAATCCTGTACTTTTGGGTCATTTCATATAAATAATCTCATTTTCTTCAAACCATCCTTGAGATAAAACATGTCCTTTAACCATGCTTGGATTTGTTGTGTATGCTACAATAGCCAAACTTTTCTTTGCTCTACTACATGCAACATAAAAAAGGCGGCGCGTTCTCTCTATACTTGTATCCTTTCCTTCATTTTGGTTATTAAGATCTGTTTGAGTAAGCTTCTGCGCTCCAAATAGTTTTTCATAGCTAAATATAAATCCCTTAGCCTCTTCATCATTCAAAATGACCATAACACGAGGGAATTCTAATCCTTTTACACCTTGATGTGTCCCAAATTTAGAATTCTCAGAAAAATACTCATCATATGATTCTATTTGAGAAAATGAGCCTAATAAAGCTTGATCCCAAGCATCAATAAAATCATCTTTATCTTCTCCATTTTCCCCTTCTTCAGCAATACGTTGCTCTTCTTCAGTCCTATTTGCTATGGGATTCAGCATTTCTGGAATAGTGAATAATTTTGATTTAGCTACAAACTGCAATACATCGATTATTCTTGGGTCTTGATCATCATCCCATAATGAATACAATTCATTCACATATTTATTTACATCTCTTATATTATCTAATTGATTTTCATTCTTTTTCAATACATCACTATCAAGCAAAGGAGAATATTTGCGTACAATGCGAGCAACTAAAAATTCATCTTTAGCCTTTTTAGCTTTAATAAGGGGGAGTATTATTTTTGTAAATAATTGCATAGCTGTTAAAGTACCATCAAGTAACCCTGTTTTTAATTTTTCATGATTATATAATGGTTGAAATAAATTTAAAAAACCCATCCGTTTAGCAGCCATATGATGTTCAAGCGTTAAGGTTTTAATATTCAAATGATTCCAAAGTTCATCTCCAGTGATTTTTGCCATTTCTCGAATAATTTGACTTTCTATCTCAAGTTTATCGAGTATGGTTGAATTTACAATAAAAAGCCTAACGATACCTTCTTCTTGTTCAGTCCTCGGAATTTGTACTTGCATATCAACGCTAGAACGAATTTTATTTATCAACTTAATAATACGTTTGGGACATCTATGATTCATCTTCTTCTCAGGCTTTTCCCAATCTTCAGGAATATTTAGTCCAAGATCAACTTTTCCATCAGTATATATGCGTTGCATTGTATCCCCAAATAAAGCTAAGGCAAAAGAAGCAGAATGTTCCTTTTGAACCTCAAAAAAAGCATCCATTAACAAGCCATTTGTGTCTTGACTTTCATCTATTAGTAATATAGGATATTTTTTAATGAGAATATTTTTCATCAACGGTTTATTACTCAAAAAGAAAGCAGTGATTTTTATCACTTCAGAATGATCAAGAGAATCTCTACCTCCATTATCTCCTTTTGGGCTATAAGTGAACTTTTTGATTTTTCCCAAATTTTTCAATCGTTCTTTTTTCGAAACAATTTTATTAACTCTATCAATAGAAGCTTTAGTCCCAGTGCGACCTTTACTTTCTTGACCTTCCAATTCTCTAATTTCCTGTTGTAGATTTTGCTGTAGCCAGTTTTTTATATCTTGTTGAAAAGATTTAATAAGCTCCCAAGAAAAGCTATGTATTGTAGAAACTAAAAATAGAGAGTCATATCCCAAACGATGTTGGATTTCATCACATGCAGCGTTAGTGTAGGTAATAACAGCTATTTTTTGAGCATGTAAATGTAAACGATGCCCTTGCTCTTTTCGCAATCTTGACAACACATTAACGAGAGACCTAGTTTTCCCAGAACCTGCACCAGCAAACAGAAAAAGGCTTCTAGGGTTATCTAAATTTAGACATTCGAATATAGCATCATCTATATGATCATCGATATTATTTTCCACTTTTGCGCACATTATGACTGCTCTCCAACTTTTATTGTTAAGTCATCTTGTCTTGTAAGTAGCTTGTTTTTCAACCACTCCAGTCCCTCTTTTATATAAGTTGGGACATTAAATTTTTCAGGTTCTTCAAGATAGAGAAGATCAAGGGCAAATTTTGCCTTATCACCATTACGAAAAGCTGTAAAAAGTTCCCGATTAATCTCTTTGGCATCAGTTTTTGTAGAAAAAATAGAGTTGAATTTTTTAATCAGTCCTGTACCACTAATTTTTTTAAATAATTCGATATTTTCATAAGCCAAAGCATCTTCAAAAGTGTATGGGATTACCTCTGTTTCAATATTGTTCAATGTAACTTTTATAGGGAATTGATAAGCCACCCTAATCGGAAATTTAATAGATATCTTTTGATCTTCTTTTAAATCGAGTAATTCATCATACAATTCTTTGTTTGGAAGCCAAGTTTTTAAAACTTCGTTATTTGTTTTATATCCTTTCCATCTTTCAGGTACGACTGCTTCATTTTTATTACTTGGATTGATTGAATCGGCGTCAGTAATAATTAGCGATATTAACCCAAGATTTTCAATCAATGGTCTCAATTTATCTGCGTGACTACCACCGATTTCAAGCAAAGAAATATATGAAGTTGTTAATTCTGAAAAATGGTGGTGTATGAAATGAGGGATTAACATCCTTTCTGCAGAACCCTCAACCAATATAACGGCATCAGCAAAAAATAGATCGCAATGTGTTGTCTTCAAATAGCGAATGGCAAATTTTGTTGTTGAGTCTTCATTACCAAAAATCTTAGATAAATTCACAACTGTTGCTGTCGGAATTTCTGCATTAGCCAGTTGTTTTCTTTGAAAATAGCGTAGTTTTATAAAATCAACTTCGTGCGCTATATGGCTTGAATGAGTGCTTACGATTAATTGTGTAGTGAATTGCTCTTTCTCTCTTAGATTATCATGATTTCGAAGTATTTTGTAAGCTTGATTAATAAAAACTTGCTGGACTTGCGCATGTAAATGTGCTTCTGGCTCTTCAATCAAAATAAGGTGGAGAGGTTCTATATGATCAGTATTATTTCTAGCTTGTTTACCAGTTTTCATCCATTCATTTCTGAATCGAATTAATTGGAAAATCATGGATATCAAGTTTTGATATCCCAATCCATTATACTTCTCAGGAAGCCGCAATAGATTGTCAGGATCACTCATTACATCAAACTGTACAGCTGATGTATGATTAAGCCCATCAATAGGATTTACTTTACTAGATAAAGTAATTTTGGGATTTCCAAATCCTGGATACCCCAGCTCTTCAAGTTCACGAAGTGCAGGATCAAAACTATTTTTTAATTTTTCATCAAACGTAGTTTGTGCCATCTCTATAGCTTCCAATGCTTCAATATCTGATGAATCTGGAGTTTCTGAGGGGTTAAGATGATCATCATAATAGCTTCTAAATTGAGAAGAAAGACTCCCTATCGTTTTTAGAGAATCAGTCGTATTTGATGTATTTGGATCAGAAAAGCCTCTCTGCGCATTTATAATGCTAATTTTGATTAATCCTTTTAAAGGGTCAGCCTCAAGAGGAATACTATCTAACGATAATATCTGATCTGATTCTTGTTTAAATTTTAAAGGGTCAAGTGTATAGGCTTGGATTTTAAAATAGGTGCGTAATTTCTTATTAAGAAAATCATGCAAATCTTTAGGCCATAATTTAAGAGATAAAGTCTCTTTTTGCTTTTTTGCTTCTTCAACAGTCTGTTGGCTCGCTTTAAAACTAGCTACAAATTCTTTATAAAGATTTTCTATACTTTCGGGTTCTAATCTCAGTCGGACTCCTAAGAGGCCTCCATCCCAATCTAAAGTAGGTATCAAATGACTTACATAATGAACCTCATTTTTGTCAATAGTTATCCAAACATCTAATGCTGGTAGTAAAGACTGCCACTGTTCAATTGAGAAATTAGAAACTTGATCACCAGTAGTCTCAGTGCTCCATAAAGAACCTATGCTATTAATCTCATGCCAATTAGAGATAGTAAAATCTGTTGTCGAAATTTTATTTTTTTCAAAAAGAAATAATATTAGTGCATCCATAGCAGAGGTTTTACCACTATTATTGGCACCAACAAAAAGCGTTTCTTTATTTGAAATATCAATATTACAAGATTTAAGTTTTCTAAAATTATGTATTTTTATAGATTCTATTTTCATAATTTATTTTCCTTGTATATTCAAAATCTTGTCTAATAAAAGTTCACACCAACTATCTATTGTAATATCATCAATTTCATCTTTTTTATGATTATGATGAATAAAAGCTAGTTTGTATTTGGAAATAGCTTCCTTCTCCAACATTGTATATGTTGCTTTCTCTTCTTCAAAATAATATTGAATAATCTCTTCAATCGTATCAATGTTATAGTTTGTTGATGAATCGTCCGTTGAAACAAAAAACCAAGTAGAAGGAGCCCAAGCCGTATCTTGTTCAAATTCAGTAAGATAGATACATCGATTATTATATGCAAATGTTGAGAAGAGATAATTTCTTTCTTTATTTCTGTAACAATTGATACAAAATGCTTTAAGTTTTTTGTGTTTTTTATTCATAACTTGAGGAACAGTATTCAAAGATATTGAATCTAGTTCTTCAACACCCATTCGTCCTATTAAAGCATCATAAAATTCAATGAAATCTGCCAAAGTAAAAAGCTTTTCTGGTTTGTCTTTAGGTACTTCAACATAAGCTGCTTGACTCATATTTTTGTTGCCATTTTTATCTTGTGGCTCAAAACTTTGACTTCCTGTTTTATTCTCTTGACCATTAGAGGGTATTGGATTACTAGATACTGGTGGTACATAAATATTTTCACCAGTCACATGTAGATTGCGAGTGTTTGCATCTCGCTCTGCAGACTCAAAAATAATCTCAAACTGGTTTTCATTAGAAGGAGAACCTGTTCTAATTTTATCGTCTTTAGGAAATTTTTTTCTTTGAAATCTTCTTCTCTTCCCCATTTGGAAATTAGTAGGTGGAGTTTTATTTGGGTCTTCTCCTTCAACTATCTGCTTATATAGTAATTCTTCAAACCCCAGTTCAGATTCATCATTGATAATATTTTGAACATATAAAACAGGCTTATCATGAATAGTACATTCTAAGATTTTATACGTTGTAAGTATCCTAAATTCACCGCTAATAGGAAAATGGCATCTTAACGGATATAGCTTCTCGGAAGGGAATTTATTTCTTTGATTAAAAAAATATTTGCATTTACTCTCAGCTTCTTTATTAATCAAGAATCGGCATAAAAACGGAAGGTCTTTTTTATTGGCTCTTTTTTTAATAAGAATCTTTACAGTGCTATTTTCAAAGTGTGGTTTAGCATAATACAATTCATCAAGTTTACCATCCATAATGGCTTTTTTCATAGAAGAGGAGAGAAAATAAAATCTGATAGCAATAGCAGAGCATGGAATTACCAAAACACAATCTTCTTGCTCATAAACAAGAGAAGGTTGTCTATAAAAAAAATGATTGTGATGATGATTCAATCCATTGATCAAAATTTTCGATTCATTTCCCAAAATCGTTAAATTTCGTTTGATCTCATCATTGGGTGATACTTTAATATTGATCCACTGTTTTTCTAGTGATTTATTAATACCTACTTTTTTCCCTGCTTTGTAATAATAACCCAGTTTATATTTGATTCTTAAAAGTTCTGGTGGTATTAAAACGTTCTCGTTTCTGTTAGTATGAATATCTCGAAAAACAGTTATATAGTAATAAGGTTCTTCTTGAAGATGTATATCTTGGATTTGAATTAGCTCATATGTAGCATTTGCATGTTTTTCAAAAAATTCGTGGATATGTGTTGAGTTTTTTAACATGCTGTAAAAAACCCATTAAAGTTTTTTCTTGTAAATTCAAGTTTGTTGTTGTAAGTGACAGCTACCATAATGGTATTGGAAACACCGGTTGCTTGATGGGCTAAGGCATCAACACCCTGTGCACCACCACTGACAATGCAAACCCCTGCTAAAGAGAGTTTTCGTGCAAGTTCTTGTGTATAAATTTTAGTGTAATTGATGGGATGACGTGTTCCAACGATAGAGATTTTTGGACGTTTTAGTAGCTCTATTTTGCCCAAATAGTAGAGTGTTTTTGGATAGACTT
>Ga0302250_1000603_pt1 | contig 33231 bp, 19 predicted proteins | sample AAG_RA_Asp_MG_FD_193536 | JGI IMG/M metagenome (GOLD analysis project Ga0302250, IMG submission 193536) | Enriched activated sludge microbial communities from anaerobic digester in WTTP, New Holstein, Wisconsin, United States - AAG_RA_Asp | ecosystem: Engineered > Bioreactor > Anaerobic >...
GGAACCCACGAACGATTGCCCCGGGCCGACGGCCTCGCCCCAGGTGTTCACCAGGCCCGTCAACTCGTCCTGCGAGTAGACACGGTACACGAGGGATCCCGGCCCGTCGTTCGAGACCTCGACATACACCGTGTTGCAGTTGCTCCCGTCGGGCCGGATCACGCGGTAGTACACGGCCTGGCCGTCACCCGCCGTGCCGGAGATGGTGGACCCCTCGTAGGTCGGAGCAGGCGGCGACCATGCCAGCGGCTTCACGATCCGGCATTCGTGGCAGATCTCGAGGTCGGCCCCGGAATCGCAGGTGGAGTAGTACTCCATGGGCTTCGAGAAATCCGCCTCGCAGTCCTCGCCGGTCTCGTAGATCCCGTCTCCGCAGACCACCGGGCAGTCCTGGCAGAGGCAGACCTCCTTCCCGTTCGGCGTCGAGGCCGGCACATACCCGTCGTCACACCTCCACGGGCATTCCGTGTCCCACGTCCAGGTCCCGTCCTGCTGTTGGGCCTGCACGACCGTTCCGTCCCCGGGGTACCCGTCGGTTCCCCCTTCGATGTAGCCGGAGGTCTCGACCCAGTGCGCCTGGCTCGGCAACGAGTTCGTGCAGGCGATCTGCCGGGACGGCAGGCATCCGCCCGAGGGGTTGTCCACCTCGACCCGAGCGGACGGGTCGTCGCACCGGAACGGGCAGGGACGGAAGGGGTCCGGGACCACCTGCCCCTCGATCTTGCACACCTTCATCCCGCCCAGCCCCGTGTAGCCGCAGGGTTGCGCTTCGGTGAAGACCGGCTGCTCCACCCATCGCGTGCCCGGCGGGAGGTCGTTGCGGCAGTCCTCGTGCCACACCTCCGTGCAGTACGGACCGTATCCGGGCATATCGAAGGCCGTCCACCGGCAGACGATCGGGCAGGCGCTCTCCGGGGGCGACCAGCCACCCGGATCGTCGCCGACCTGGGTCACCGTGCCGTTCCCGTGGTACCCGTACTGGCCGTCCTCCGCCTCGAACATCTGCCAGGCCCAGTGGAACCCGGTCGGAAGGGCATTCGTGCAGGACACGGTCCGCGTTTCCCTGCACGAGGAAGCCCCCGACTGGCCGTCGCGGATTCGCAGGAAGCCGTCGAGGCACCGGAAGGGACACTGGTCCGCCGGGGGGATCCATGCGAGTTCCGGGTTCCGGATCTGGATCACCGTGCCGTTCCCGGGATACCCGATGGTGAGCCCCGCCTCGGTGGTCAGGTCGGCGGCCCAGGCCGCGTGGTCCGGCAACTCGTTCGTGCATTCGGTGACCCGCGAGGCAATGCACGCCCCCATCCATTCCACGTGGCCCTCGTCGCACTCCCAGGGGCAGGCCGCGGCGTCCGGCTTCCACTCGGAGCCGTCCTGCCACTGAGAGACGAGGCCGTCCCCCAGATACCCGATCACCAAACCGGGTCCGCCCTGGCTGGTTTCCGCCACCCAGTGGGCGTTCTCGGGTCTCTCGTTGGCGCAGGCGACGGTCCTCACCTGCACGCACGACGTCTCGTCCAATTGCACGTACCCCGCCTTGCACTCCCAGGGGCAGTCGGCAGGTTCCGGCAGCCAGGGTCCGCCTTCGCTGTACTGCCGGATGGACCCGTCTCCGACGAATCCCACCTCCACCCCGGGAGCGACGGGCGACATCTCGGCCATCCACTGGGCGTTCTCCGGCAGCAGGTTCGGACAGCCCGTCGTGCGCAATTCGACGCACGTGGGCTGCGCCAGCACGGCCTCGATGCTGCCGGGCAGGCACGCCCAGGGACACGACGCGGCGCTCGGCGTCCAGCCGCCCCCGTCCTTCTTCTGGGTGACGGTCCCGTCGTCGTGATAGCCCAGGGTCAGGCCTCCTCCCAGGGAGGTCTCGGAGGCCTCCCATCGGGCCTTCTGCGGAAGGTCGTTGGTGCAGGACACGGTCCGCAGTTCGATGCACTCGTCGGTCCAGCCGATCACCACGGCGGTGTGCCCGGGCAGGCACGCCCAGGGGCACGGGGTCGGGGCCGGGGTCCACTGGTCCCCGTCCCATGCCTGGCGGATGTGTCCCTGGCCATCGAACGCCCCCTCCTTCAGCCAGGAGGCATTCTCGGGCTTCCGGTTGGGGCAGGCCCGGAGGCGCTGGCCGAAGACGCAGACTCCGTCCTCTTCGTACCACTCGTCGTCGCAATTGCACCGGGGCCATCCGTCCGCCTCGGAGCAGGACTTCCGCCCGGGGATCCGGCAGGGGTTCGGGGCGCAGGGCGTGCCGCTCCCGTCGGCCGGACGGACGTAGATCAGGCCGTTTCTTGCGGGATCGTAGGGATGTTCGGCATCGGTCCCGTCATGGGCCGGGCTGCGATCGGCGCTGCAATACACCCAGGTCGCCCCCCCGTCCGGCGAGACCCGGAAGGCCGTGTCGCTGAGCCCGGGGGGAGGAACGACCGGGAGCGTTGCCCGGAAGAGGGCGGCGCCTTCCAGGCGCGCGGCCGCAGGCTCCCCGGTGACCGTCGCATCCGCCCATTCGGTCCAGGTCTCGGCGTGGGTCCCCGCGGTCCCGAGCCCCAGTTGCACCAGCAGCCCCGGATAGGGACCGGGACGGCCGGCCCCGTCCGTCAGTCCGGGAATCCGGACCCGGCCTACGAATTCGCCGGCCGGCTCTCCTTCCTCGACCAGGAGGTCCGTCGGGGAATGCAGGTCGCAGAAGGCGACGGTCCCCAGCGTCCCGGGGGTCGATTCCACCAGCGAGAACACCGACAGGTGGCCAATCTCCGCCCGGAACACCGATCCCGGTGCCTTCGGCGCCGTGGCGCCGCTCGCGCTGTCGAGGGACACCGGATCCCCCTCCTGCCGCGCCTCGCCCAGCGCCTGCGCTCCGTCCCAGCCCCAGGACTGCCAGGCCCCGTCCCGGAGCACCGCCACCAGTCCCAGTCTCCCCTGGGCCTTCTCCCGGGTGCTCGTGATCTCCAAGATCACCGGCGCCTGGAACCGAAGTCCTTCGGGCTCGATCTTCCATGCGAGGGACAGGAGGTTCTCCGCGTCCGGAAGGGCCGACCCGCCGACCTGGTCCACGACGAACCACGTTTCCTCGGCCAGGGCACCCGCGGGGATTTCCAGGCGCAGCAGGCCGTCCTGCGACGCGAGGACCCCGCCCTGGGGGCCGATCCTGCCCGAGCCTGGCGCCGCGGAGTCGTCGAGGCCCGGATCCCCGCCATGGGCATCGGCGGGGACCTCCGGGATGTCGCCCACGGCGCCGTCCGGGCGGTTCGTCTCCGGAGACTCCCCGCACCCCGAAAGCGCAAGCACGAAACCCGTCCCGACAACGATCGCAACCGGCCGGACGCCCCTCATGTCGCCAACCTCCTCCTGTGTCGGCTCGGAACACCCCGACCCGGGAGGACTCTCCCGCAGCCGCCTCCGGCGCGGCATGAGGCCACCCGCTCGCCTTCGGGGAGCGTCGACACGGGTTCCTTCAATTCACGGACAAGTATCCGCCGGGAAATCCTACTTGCCCCCTCGCGGAACTGTCAACGAGACGGCGCGTGGCCCGGGATTGACCGGGGACGGGGAATCGGGTAGAAGGCCCCCGGATGGGCGGTGCAGGAAGCCGGTGGGAAACCGGCGCTGCCCCCGCAACTGTCACCGGGGACGAACCCAGAACAGCCACGGGCGCCGGGCGGCGCCTGGAAGGACTGGGGGAGAGGGATCCGGAAGCCAGGACACTCGCCGCCATCCGTGCAACGCACGCGGTTTCGGAGGGAAGCGGTGCGGATCCTCCTCGTCTCCCGGCGGACATCCCTTCGTCGCGACACGTGAGATCCGATCCTGCCGCTGCTCCCCCGAGGCCCTGAAAGACAGGAGGAGGAAGCAATGCGCGGTCCGGATCGAACGGTTCGTTTCCTGCTGGTCGCGGCCTGGGCCCTCGCAGCGGCGGGATGCGGGGCCTCGGACGAGGCGGCCGACCCGGGATCGGGGGACCTCCGTCCCGGGGACGTCTCCCGGGACGTCCCGGCGGACACCGCTTTCCCCGGGGAGGACCATGGGTCCCCGGACTCCCCCGACGGACCGGCCCCGGACGTACCGCCGGACCTGCCGGACGAGGCGACGCCCGACGGGATCTTGTCGGACCTCCCGGAGGACCCGGGGCAGGACCTGGAAAGCCCCGAGGACGTCCCCGGGGACACCGGGATGGACGCACCCCAGCCCCAGGATCCCGGCCCCGGCGGAGACCTCCCGGACCTGCCGCCGGAGGGGCTGGAGATCGCCGGCCGGTGGGTGGACGGATGGGGGGGGAGGCACGTGATCCTGGACACCTCCTGGGAGATGGTCGGCATGGCCTTCTTCCACGTGGTCGAGTTCCACAACGAGGGCCGGTGGATGGTGGCCCGGAACGACGAGGGCAACGAATGGAGCCCCGGCCTGTGGAGCCGGTTCGACTGGACCTTCGCGGGACCGGACCTGTGGTACTGCCAGACGGCCTTCGCCGCCGCCACCCGGGAGGAGGCTGCCGCCACGCCGGCCGCCGACTCCTCGGACCCGGCGACGGGAGGATGCGGGGGATTCCCCTGGACCCGCCTGGACCCCGACCGGCAGGAGCGGCTGGACATCGCCGGTACCTGGCGGGATTCCTGGGGAGGCACCCACCGGATCTCCGAGTCCCGGTGGGAGATGGTCGGCATGGGGGTCTTCGACGTGCTGGAGTTCCACGACGACGGCCGGTGGATCGTCGCCCGGAACGCCCCGGACAACGCCTGGAACCCGGGCCTCTTCAGCCGCTTCGACTGGACCTTCGCCGGGGCGGACCTGTGGTACTGCCAGACCGCCTTCGCGGCCCCCACCCGGGAGGATGCCGTCATGACGCCTCCGGCGGACCCCTCGGACCCGGCGACGGGAGGCTGCGGGGGATTCCCCTGGACCCTGCTGACCCCCGATGGGACTCCCGCGGTGGCCGACCTCTGGGTCGCCGCGCCGGGGCACACGGGATCGGGATTCGGCAACGCCTACCAGGCCGTCAACGGCATCCGGGGCGGGGGCCGGAACGCCGGAGGTACCGACGTCTTCAGCCTGGGCTACCGCGAGGGCCTGGACAACTACCTGGTGCTGGGATTCCGGGGCGCCCGGGTACGCAACGGGCCGGGAGCCGACTTCGCGGTGTTCGAGAACGCCTTCGAGTACGCCCCGGGACAGGTCTTCATGGACCTGGTGGCGGTCTTCCTGTCCCGGGACGGGGTCCACTGGGTCCCGTTCCCCCGTCGCTACGTCGCCGAGGACCCGGCCGTCTACCGCCCCGACCCGGCCCTGTGGCCGGGATTCGCCGGGCGGACGCCGGTCCTCTACCACCAGGAGACGAACCCGGTGGACCCCTTCGATCCGGTCGCCGCGGGGGGGGACGCCTTCGACCTGGACGACCTGCCGGACCAGGGAGAGGAGGGAGAGATCCGGCGCAAGGGCTTCGCCTACCTGAAACTGGTCACCGCGCCGTCGCTGACGAATCCCGACACGGGGGCGCCCTACGTCCGGGATCCGGCCTCCAACGGGGCCGACATCGACGGGGTGGTCGCCCGGTACCTGGCACCCCGGTAGCCCGGGAGGGGCAGCGGATGGGACGGTCCGGAACCCGGCACGCGGCCTCGCGATCCCTGCGAACCCGCGGGTTCTTGCGCGGGATCCTGGCGGGATGGATCGCGCTGCTGCCGGTCCCGGGCCTCGGGGAACCCCCGGCCTCCCCGGAGGTCCTGGAGGTTCCTCCAATCGACGTGCTGGGGGTGCCTCCGACCGCCCCCGACACGGCCTCCTCGGCGGTCCGGGACCCGGTGGACCGCCCCGAGGACCTGGAGGCCTCCGGAGGCCCATCCGGCGCCGTCGGGCGCCTGCCGTCGGTGCGCCTGCGAGAGACCGGGGGACCGGGGCAGCCCCGGACCGTGATGGTCCGGGGGACCGACCCCTCGGCGACGACGGCCTCCCTGGACGGGGTTCCCCTGAACTCCCCCTTCCTGGGGGGAGCGGACCTCGGGGGGCTGGACCTGGTGCCCCTGGAGGGCCTGGAAGTGGTCCGGGGAGGCCGGGGCCAGGAGGCGATCGGGGGGCGCCTGGAGGCCCGGACGCCGGATCCCCTCGGGGGTCCCCGGTTCCAGGGCACGCTGGGAGGCGGGTCCTTCGGGACCTTCTGGCTGAAGGGATTCGCGGTGCAGCCCCTGGGGCGACAAGCGGGCGTGCTGGCGGGGGCCGGGGGCCGGCGCACCGAGGGCCGGTTCCCCTTCCGGGACTCCAACGGAGTCCTCCGGCAGCGGGACCACGCGGCCTCCTCCTCCCTGGAGGCGCTGGTCCGGGTGGACGGGATCGCCGGTCCGGGCTGGCGCCTGGGGGCCCTGGTCGAGGGGGCCTTCACGGACCGCCAGGAGCCGGGCCTGGAACAGTTCCCCTCGGCCACCGCCACCCAGCGGGATTCCCGGCTGATCCTGTCGGCCACCGGCAGCGGCCCCCTGCCCGGGTCCCTTCCCGGGTCGCTGGAGGGGGCCCTCTTCTACCGGCGACTCGCCTTCGTGTACCGGGATCCGGCGCCTCCGATGGGCCCCCCGACGGCCTCGACGCTGGTCGCCCACGGGATCGGCGGCCGACTGCGGGCCGAGGTCGCCCCCTGGCCCCTCGCCTCCCTCTTCGCCAGCCTTGAAGGCACCGGCGACCTGGGACGGGTGTACCGCCTGTCCCGGGCCCCGGAACGCCCGGCCCGGGGCACCGTCGCGGGGGCGCTGGGGGCCCGCATCGGCCGCCCGGCGGACCCCTTCGAGGTCTTCGGGGAGGCCCGGGTCCTCTGGGCGCAAGGGGCGGGGGTGCGCGTCGCTCCCCGCCTGGGAGCCTGGTGGTCGCCCTGGAAGCCCCTGCGCCTCTTCCTGAACGGGTCCCGGGCCTTCCGGCTGCCGACGCTGGAGGAACTGCACTTCGACGTCGGTTTCGTCCAGGGCAACCCGGACCTGCGTCCCGAGGAGGCCTGGACCTGGGATGCCGGCCTCGAGGCCGCCGATCCCGGGACCTGGCGCCTGCGGGCCTCGTACTTCGAGAACCACCTGGACAACCTGATCCTCTTCCTGCCCCGCTCGGCCTTTCTGGTGAAGGCCGACAACTCGGGGCGGGCCACCATGCGGGGAGTCGAGGCCCTCGGGGAGTTCCAGTGGCGCTTCCTGTCGATCCGGGCCTCCTACACGTTCCTGTGGTCCGCCTTCGGCGCCTCGGGCCTCTCCCTGCCCGACCGGCCGGCCCACGTGGTCCAGGGCGAGGTGGGCCTGGCCTTCGGGGCCTTCCGGCTGGCCGTGATCCCCGGATGGCAGTCCTCCTTCTTCCTGGACCGTTTCGAGTCCACCTCGGAAGAGGCCCGCTTCCGGCTGGACGCCCGGCTGGAGTGGCGCTTCCGGGACGCCGTGCGCCTGTCCCTGGAGGCCCGGAACCTGACCGACCAGCGGGACGCCGTCGATTCCCTGCAGCGGCCCCTGCCCGGCTTCTCCCTCTTCACCCAGGTGATCGTGTCGCCATGAAACACCGGATTGGGCGGATCGGCCTTCTCGGGATCCTGTTGGCCTGCGAACCCGCCTTCGGCCCGGAGGACATCCCGGGTGACAGGGACCTTCCGGCTCGGCAGGACCCTGCGCCCTCCCCCGATCTCCCCGACCGGGTGGACCTCCCCTTGCCGGGGGACCTTCCCGGGCCGGACGGGCCGGACCTCGACGCCGCCCCGGACCAGCCCCCCCCCGACGTCCCGGGGGACCTCCCCGAGACCGGGCCCCTTCCCGACGGGGACTTCGCGACCCCCGAGGGGATCGCCCTGGCGGACCGGTACGTCGTCGTGGCCAACCCGGCCTTCCGCTACGACGGGCAGCGGATGGTCTTCGGAACGGGCTTCCTGACCGTCGTGGACCGGGGGACCCGCCAGGTGGTCCAGCGCGTCGCCCTTCCCTGCCGAAACCCCCAGGAGGTTTCCTGGGACGGAAGCCGCCTCTGGGCGCTGTGCTCCGGGGAGACCTCCTTCGACGGCACCCTGGTTCGCCCGGCGGGCCAGGCGGCGCTGGTGGGGCTGGATCTTTCCGGGACCCCCTTCCGCATCGTCTCCTACCTGCCCGTTTCCCGGAGCGCCTCCCACCCCCTGGTGGGGTATCCCTCGTCGATGGCCCTCCGGGACGGACTGGCGTACCTGGGCTGCGGCACGACCGCGGCGGTGCTGGTGGCGGACCTGGACGGAAACCGCCTGGTCCGGTCCCCGGAGGACCCCTGGTCGCTGGCCGCCCTGGGCCTGTCGGGCCTGGAGGACCAGGACACCGTGAAGGTCCTTCCGGGACCACAAGGAATGCTGCTGGCGGGTTCCTTCAACCGGGATCTCGTGGTGGCCTTCGGTGTGACCGGGGAGGTCCCGACGCCGGCCGGATCCCTGGAGGTGGGCGTTCCGGGAATGCTGGACGGCGTGTTGGACCTCGCCTGGCGACCGGGCGGAACCCCCGAACTCTACGTCCTGCTGGGACTCGCCCAGCGGGTGGTCGCCGCGTCGGACCTCCTGGGAAGCCCCCGGATGGACGACCGCTTCGCCGTGACCGGCACGATGCCGAACCGGCTGCTGCTGGACCGGGATCGCCTGTGGATCCTCGACAGCGGCGACAACCGGGCCACGGCGGTCGATGCCGATACCGGGAAGCCGCTGGGGCTCCGGGCCGCGATGCCCCCCGGCACCAACCCCTACGCCCTGGCCGCGGGGGACTTCGAGGGTCGCCGGGAACTCTACGTCACCGGCCTGCGTTCCGATTCCCTGTGGATTTTCGACGCCGACACCGGCGCCCTGCTGGCCGAGGTTCCCCCGGGTCTCCGGCCCTGACCCGCGCCCGCGAGGTTTCCTTCCCCGGCTCCCAGGGCATCCGGGACTCCACCAGGCGAAGGAAGCGTTCCGCGATGCGGTCCCCGGCCGGCGCCCCCGCCCGGAACCGGACCTGGGCCTCCCGCCCCCGGTGCCGGGCCACCACGTACCGGTCCATGCCGTCCTTCGGCGGGCGGACGCCGGCCCCCCGGACCACCGGCGGAAGGCCGAACACCTTCTCTTCCTCCAGCAGCGCCATCAGAGCCGCCAGGTCCTCCCGGGCCAGGACGGCGATGGGATCCGGGTCGCAGGGTCGGTTGAACGGCCGCCGGGGCAACGCCTGGAAATCGAAGGGTTCTCCGTTTGCGGAACAGAGGACCGCCCCGTCCTCCCGGACGGCCCACCGGCGGTTCGCCTGCGGCTCGGGACCCACCGCCACCTCGGCCAGGAAGGTTTCCGTCGGAAAGGGGGTGGGGTCGAGGGTTCGTCAGGGGGCGGGAGCCGGGGCGACCGGGGCGCCGGCGGGCTGGCCGGCCTGGGACCGGGTCAGGCCCGCGACCGCCGACACCGGCAGGTCCAGCCGGGCACCGACGATGCGGTCCCCAGGGGACCCGGCCACCAGGGAGATCCCGGGTCCCGTCTTCGCGTCGGCCAGGCCCGGCAGTTGCTCCGACAGCGAGGGCTCGAAGACCGCCACCAGCCGCAGCACGTCCACCAGGGAGACCCAGGCGCCCACGGACACGGGGTATCCCGCCTTCTGGACCAGGGGGTCCAGCACGTTGGCCGCCTGGGCCTTGCCCTGGGCCAGGTCCTGGATCGCCGCCATCGAGTCCTTGCCCATCGCGAAGTACATCTCCTTCGGCCCGAAGACCAGGGCGCCGTCCAGCCGGTTGCCGATCATCTGCGCCGCCTGCTGCACCTCGGGCTTGTCCGCCGCCCCGGGGACCTTCGTGTAGTCGATCCGGAACTCCAGCCGGTCGCCCTTCAGGTCCCCCTGGGCCACCTCCTGGACCGAGGCGTCGATGCCCGCCGTCCGGAGAGTGGGCTCCAGGCTCTTCAGCAGGGTCTGCATCGAGGTCCAGTCCAGGGGACCCAGTTCCCGCAACTGGGACCCGGCGTACTTCTCCACCAGCGCCCCGGCCTTCCGGAACAGCAGTTGGTAGAGGCCCATCACCGCCTCCCGGGCCTTGGCCCCGTCCTGGTAGGCCGTCACCGACAGCACCCGGAAGGGGAAGTCCCCCTCCCGGCCCACGTAGAAGGCCGAGTCCCCGCCCTGCAGCGCGACCATGCGGTTCCAGAGGTCCGTTCCCTGCCGCTTCTCCTCGTCGGTCAGTTGCAGGGATTCCAGCCAGAAGTCCCGGGCCAGGTCGGACCAGGACGAGAAGACCTGGGGGTCCAGGTTGCTGGCGATCAGCATGGTCGCCTCCCCGGGCAGCCGCCGGTAGAGGTCCATTCTGCGGTTCTTCATGTCCGCGGCCAGCCGCGCGAGGCCCCCGTCCCCCGTGGCCTTCACGGTCGCCTCCAGGGCCAGTCCCGCCCCGTCCCACCGGAGCACCAGCCGCCCGGCCTCCATCTGCTTCAGCAGGGACGACAGCATGTCCAGTTCCTTCTGGAGCATCTGGCCCATCGGGGTCCCCTGCTCCTCGGCCTGGGCCATCTGCCCGATCTGCTCCCGGGCCTTCCGGATCTGGGACTCGGCGATGGGGTTCAGGTTGGTCCCCGCCACGTGGACGTCCAGGATTTCCGACCCCGGGTAGCGCCGCAGTTCCTGCAGGAAGGGCTTCGCCGCCGGGAAGGACCCCTGGTGGAACGAGAACACCACCAGGTCCTCGCCCAGGCGGTTCACGAAGACCTCCTGGCCCCCGGGCCCGCCGTACTTCCACTCGTTGTCCGGGGAGCCCTTCGCCTTGGTCTGGGGGAGCCCGCCGTTCAGGGCGTCGGCCCCCCGGTGGCTCACGACCAGCAGCAGCGGGTTCTGGAACTTCTGGTAGTCCAGCATCACGATCCGGACCGGCTTCGTCAGGTCCAGGAACGACAGGCTCGTGAGCCCCAGCACCTTCGCCTGGAGCAGCGCCGGGACCTGCCCCGCCAGCAGCGCCCCCAGGCCCGGCTGGAACTGGTCCACCACCTCCCCGACGGCCTTCGTCAGGCCGTCCAGGGACTTCAGGGACGCGAAGCCCAGCACCGGCGCGGGCATCGCCACGGCCCCGACCTCGGCCTTCAGCGGGGCACCCACCTCGTCCTTCTTCTTGCACCCCGCCATCGCCACGGTGCAGAGGCCCAGCACCAGCAGCGCGCGCACCGGAAAACGGATCGCCTTCATGCCTTGTCTCCTCAAGCCCAGAGGCAGGCGGGAGCATACGCCGACCGGGGAGGCGGGTCAAACGGCCCGGACCGGCGGCCGGATCCCCCCAAGGGGGGCCGCCCGCCCGGAAGCGGCCTTCACGACTCGGCGGCCAGGGCGTGGGCGATGGGCCCCAGGGTCTGGCTGAACAGGATGCGGGTGCCGTCCGCCGCGTCCAGCAGGTAGTCCAGCAGGTCGGTCCCGTGGGGGCTCCGGGTGTAGTCCCGGTCCCGGGGCACGGCGCCGAAGCGCTCGGCCTGGAGCAGCGCGTCCATCGACACCCGGCGGCCCGCGACCCGGGCCAGGCAGTCCAGGCCCCGGACGATGGTCCGGACCGGGGCCAGCACCGCGTCCTGGGAAATCCAGCAGGCCATCATCCGGGCCTTGGCCTCCCACTCCGTCGCCGTGAGCCGGACCTCGTGGACCCGGTCCCGGTGCCACGGGGGAAACCGCAGGGGAACCGGCCAGGCCAGGTCCAGGATGGGCACCTCGAACAGCAGCGCGTCGGGCAGGTGATCCAGGGCCCGCCGGACCCAAAGGTGCACCAGGTCGTGGATCGGCTGGGCCCCCTGCCATCCCATCGTCACCACCACGTCGGGTCGAAAGGCCATCACCTCGGCGGCGACCAGCCGCCCGGCGGCCCGCATCCGGCCGAAGACCTCGTGACGCTTCCGGGGTTCCTGCTGGCACTGGCGGAGGGCCTGGTACAGCCCGATCTCCCCCTGGCCCAGGAACCGCAGGCGGTCCGCCGGGACCCCCACGGCCTCCATCGCCGCCTCGGTTTCCAGGCGGCGGGCCGCGGCCAGTTCCGCCGGCCTCACCCCCAGCGACTCCGCGAGCCCGTCCCCGTCGGTGACCCACAGGAACCGGGCCGTCCCGGGCAGGCGCTGGGCGAGCCCGCCGCAGGACATCTCGTCGTCCGGGTGGGCCATCACGACCAGCACCCGGGCGGCCGGGTCCATCATCCGCCCCGGCCAGTGGGAAATCCCGCCGCTCATCGGTCTGCTCCCGCTCCGGGTTCGCGTTCCCCGGGTCGTCATTTCGGGGATGGTTCGATCGGGATCGCCTGCTGGATGCGGACTCCCCGGACCTCCACCGGCGAGATCGGGACCGCCTTCGGGGCGGGCCGGACCCGGGGAGCCTCCTGCGCCAGGGGCCAGGAGGCCTGGGATCGGGCACCGGCGCCCGGGGACACCATCTCCGCCACCACGGTCGCCGGGCGGCCCAGGAGCCCCTCGACCACGAAGGTCCGGGTCACCGTCACCGGCCCGGTCGCCTCCGAAAGGGCCTCCTCCGGCAGGCCCTCGACCAGCCGGGCCCCCTCGGGGAGTTCCAGCCGCAGCACCGGCGGGACCGGCAGCCGCCCCCGCACCTCCACCTCCGCGGTCAGCGTGGCCCGGTCGCCGGCCTCCTCCCCCGACAGCGACACCTTCAGGGGGACTTCCAGCCGGGAGGACCGGGTCCCCCCGGCCTGGGCCCCGGCGGCCGCCAGGCACAACGCCATCCCGATGATCGCCCTTCTCATCTGCCGTCCTCCCTTGCGCTTCCCCGTCCCCGGGGACGTCCGAAGTCCCCGCAACGGTCCCGTTCCGTCTTCCCGGCCTCCCCGGAGCCCCCGGGGCGCCTCCTAGGGGCATCCCGGCTGCCCATCGTAGGGGAAACCGAGCCCCTCCGTCACCATCCGGGTGACCGGGTCCACCTTCCCTGCACCGGCGCAGAGCAGAGCGTCCAGGAAGTCCACGAAGTCCGCCCCCTGCCCCCCCCGGTCCCATTGGGTCATCCGCTCGGACCCGAAGGCCCGGAGCACCGGGTCCGTCCCGATGGCGATGCCGTCGTTCCAGGCGTCCCCCTCGGCCACGTCGGCCCCGTCCCAGAGGTGCCAGAGCATCGACACCACGTAGGACTCGTCGAGGTTCTGGGCCATGCCCGCCCCGGGGTCGGGCCGGACCAGGTCCCCCCCGAAGTAGGTCATCCGGTCGTAGTCGATCCACAGCGAGTTGCCTTCCTGGATGTCCCAGTAGATCGGGAAGGGCTCCTCGATCCAGCGGCTGAAGGTGCTGACCGCGAAGAAGGAGGCCCAGCCTTCCGACCAGGCGAAGGCCGGGGCGATCGTCTGCCCGAAGCCGTGGGGGCCGCCGGGGGAATCGTCGCGGCTGTAGTTCGCCGCCACCGAGTGGCCGAACTCGTGCAGCGTCACCGTGAAGCCCCAGGCCGAGGACTCCTGGTACCCCCCGCTGAGGAAGATGCTCTGTTGCATCTGCGGGCCGTCCTGGATCTGCTGGGGGGTGCCCCGGGAGTAGCAGGCCCCGCAGGTCCAGTTCACCCCGGGATACCAGAGGATCCCCACCGACACCAGGCCGTTCTCGTTGCCGTTGCAGAGGTCCTGGAGCACGGTGGCCTGGGCCGCGATCATGAAGAGGAACACGTAGAGGGCCCCGCTGCCCTGTTCCTCCCGGATTTCCAGGCGGCCCACGTCGCCACCCTGGGGCACCTGGGCCACCCAGGCCCAGGGTGGGCTGGTCGCCGACCCCGGCTGGTAGGTCCCTTCGCCCTCGACGGGCGGCTGCAGCACCGCCAGGTAGATCCCCGAAGACTCGAGCGACGGGGCCCACAGCGTCGTGAAGATGACCTGTTCCCCGCCCGCCAGGTCCTTCTGGAGCGGCACCAGGAAGTTCCCGTCGCCGTCCACCTGGGCCATCCCGATCACCTCGCCCCCCGCGTCGATCACCACGGCCGCGGCTCCCACGGCCGGCAGCGTCCGGACGGTGTCCAGCGAGATGGCGCCGCCCGTGACGGAGGGGAACCGGGCCTGGTAGAAGAGGCTGCCCCGGACCTGGTCCCCCGAGGGGGTTCCACCCCCGCCTCCGCCGCCGCCTCCCGACTGGTCCGGTGGCGAGGGACAGCCTGCGAGGATCGGCACCAGGCCGAGGAAAGCCAGTCGGAGAGGGATGGCGGAGTCCACGGCAACCTCGGCAGGAAGGGCAGACCGATTCTACGCGCAGATTCCCCGCCCGGTCAAAGGGCCCCCTCCCTTCGGCCTTCCGGGCGAACCGAATGCCGGGGCCCATCCTCCGCTTCAACCGTCCCGTTCCAGGATGTCCCGGAACGATCGAAACCTCATGCGAAACCGGCACCGTTCGAGCCGGTCCTTCAGGTGGTCCGCCTCTTCCACCGACAGGAGGCCCTCCCGGATCGCCAGCACCAGGATGCCGGGGGTCGTCAGCACGCGGCCCTGTCCCAGGCGTTCCTCGGCCTGGCGCAGGAAGGCTCGACGTTCGTCCGAGGCGACGCACCATCCTCTCGGTTGTGCCAGGGCCAGACAGGCCGCCTCGCCCTTCCCCAGGAAACGGACCAGATCGCCATAGATCGCCAGTTCGGTCATTGTCTGGAGGGAGATTCTTTCGATGACCCCCTTCTCGATCCCCTCCCGCAATCCCTTCGACTGGTTCGGATCGCGGATCTCGGCTTCGACCTCGGGAGGAACCAGGAAACGCCATCCCGGCAGACCGCCCAGCAGGTCCAGGTGATGCACCTGGATCAGGTTGATGAGAACGTTGGCGTCGACCACGACGGACCGCGGGATCCCGGCAGCATCCATTCAGGCTACTCCCCGGGGATGCGGACGTCGACTCCTTCATCGCAATCGGCCCCGCAGTCCTCCACGAGGTGGCGGGCAGCCTCGTCCTCGAGGCCCGCCAGGCAAGCCAGTTCCCCCAGTTTCGAGGGACTGATCAGGCCCCTGCGACATGCCTCCATCCCCAGTGCGAGGAACCGGTGGGGAACGATTTCCCGCGAAACCTTCGTCCCGGCTTCCTGAATTGCGAGGGCCTGCTCGATCGCTCTTCCCCGCCCGGATCGGTCCATTTCCTCCAGGCGATCCCGTTCCTGGTCCGACACGAGGCCCAGGTTCTTCAGTCGGTAGGCGGCCGAGGCACGGCTCACACCGAATCGGTGGGCCAGCAACACCAGGTCGTGGATCCCGATGTCCTGCCTTCCCGGAGTCGATCGGCTGCCCCCGCGGACGGACAGGACCTCGTCGAAGACCTCCTGTGCCATGCGGCCAGACCGTCCCTTCCCCAGCGAACGCACGAAGTCCTGTACCGCCTCGGCCGGCATCAGGAACGCGGCGGCGAAGGCGTTTGCCCGGACCTCGGAAAGTTCGTCACGCCGGTCGTCCACGCTCACGATCCCCTTTCGCTCGCTGTCTGCCAACAGATGGCAGTATTCGTGTGCCAGCGAGAAGCGCATGCGCACCAGAGGATGCCTCCCGTTGACCGCCACCAGGGGACCCGACTCCCCATCGAGAAGCGTCAGGCCGGACACCGCTTCGGGCAGTTGCACCATCGCGACCAGGACACCCTGGTCCTCCAGCAGTTCCCCGATCTCGGGACGCTCGGCGGTGCTGAGCCCCAGGCGTCTCCGCTCCTGGTCCGCCAGGACCTCTCCCTGGCGGATCGCCTCCCAGACGTTTCGGGGTTTCGGTAGCCAATACGCCGCTTTGACTACAGGAACATCCCGGCCGATCCCGAGCATTCGCTCCAGATGACGCCACTCCCGACCAAGGGCCATGCACCGGCGCAGGGCTTCCCGGACCGGCTCCTGGTGGGCCAGTTCCGGTTGCAGGCGGAACAGCACTCCCAGGCCGCCCTCCGGTCCGGGAGGATCGTCCGCGAGCAGATCCCTCACGTCGCGCCCGTACAGGTAGGCGAGTCGCGAGACCTCGATCCCCGTGACCATGCGGTTGCCCTGCTCCATCTGCACGACGGTCGGCCTGGACACCCCCAGATGGCGAGCCACCTCCTGCTGGGTCATGCCGCAGGCCTCCCGGGCCTGGCGCAGCCGCCGCCCCAGTTCCTTCGCGTCGATGGCCATCGGATCCTCCCTTCAATCCAGGAACGGAAGCCCCCGTGACGTTTCCAGGTCCAGCAGCCAGTGCGATGCGCATCCAGCGACGATCCCGGGGACCGCGCCGGCAGTGATGCGAAGGAGGGTTTCCAGCAGCACCGACTGGATCCGTTGGACCGGATCTCTTTCGAACGTCCCTTGTCGGCGCACGGATCCGGCCATCTCTCGAAGAAACACCTGCATCGAATGGATTCGTGGCCAGACGAAGGCAGTCGTCGCCACCGCAGGAACGATTCCGTGACCCAGTCCCCGGTGCCCGGAATGCCGTGGCGGGTCCAGGATGTCAGGAACCGATGCGCCCAACACACCCCCGGCGAGCCCCCCAACGGTTTCCCATAGCCCGTTGCCGGGCGTCTGCTCCCTGGAACACCAGGAGGCAGCGACAGCACCAGCGACTCCCCCGATCCGCTGATGAACGAAAACACGAGGCATGGCGAACCCCTCCTTGGGAGATGTTCGCAAATCTTTCATCAGTTGGCAATAAGCATCGTTTGAGGTTACATTAGCGAACCCTTGATTGGTTCACAATGGCGCCGGCAGCACCCCCGCCTCCCGGGCCTTCGCGATGTCCACCCCTTGCTGGATCGTGGACCATTCCCCATAGGTCGCCACCTCGATGGCCTCCCGGGCGGTTCCCGTGGACACCATCGTGGTCTCGATGGCGACCCAGGGGGATCCCTTCTGAGGGTAGATCCGGGCGGCGACGAAGGCATGGCCCGGGGCCCGCAGGATGGCCGGCTGGAAACCGGCGGCCTCCAGCGCGCTGGCGAAGACCAGGGCGCCGTCCAGGCAGTTCGCGCTGTTCGTGGCCAGGGACTCGGCGGGGAACTTCACGTACTGGCCGTTCACGAAACTTCCCCTGTCGACACTGGTATAGACGGTGCCCCGGGCCTTCAGGGCGTCGAAGATCGCCGCCAGGGTGTCCCGCACGCAGGCATCGATGCCCCGGGCCGTGCGCACCCGGAAGGTCCGGTTCCGGAAGTTGTCGGTCGGATTGCAGGCGATCAGGTGGTAGTAGCCCTCTGCGGGGATCTGGACCTGGATCTCGTAGGCGCCCAGGTTCCACAACCGGACCAGGGCCGCATCGGCGTCCCCCTCCTTCCACGCCGCAAGGCGTTCCCTGGGCACCACAAGGAACGACGCGTTCTGATCGCATCCGAGACAGTCCTCCACGACCACACGAAGCGGCCAGCCCATTCCCTCCATGTAGTAGTGGGTCGCGACGACCTGGCAGCCGGACGGCGGGAGGGTCCACGTCCCATCTTCCAGTATCGGTTCACCCCTCGGAGAGACACAGTTCTGGTACCCCGCGATGTTCCCGAACCGGGAGTGCCGGGCTGCCTCGGTGAGCAGCCTCTCCACCTGCTTGCCCGAATCGTGGGGCGTCACGAAGACCGCGATCCACTGGAACATGTCGAACTTCTCGGGATCGTCCGTGGAACGGACCAGGAACGAATTCTTCGGCACGATGCGCACGGCCTGGGTCCGGCTGTCGCAGGGCAGGGACTGGCCCGCCGCGAAGACCTGCAAGAGGGCATTGGCCCGGATCGGGGCGGACACCTGGTAGAGGCGCGGCAGGTCGAAGGGGACGTCCAGCGACATCTCCTTCGTCTCCAGGGGCTGCAGCCGCACGTTGGCCACCCCGGCAGCCGAGTAGCCCTGCAACTCCCCCCGGACCACCACGTCGTAGGTCCGGTCGGGATCGGGATTGCGGATCACCAGGCGATCCACGAAGTGCAATTCCGACTCCCCACTCAGCGTCGTTCCATACAGGTGGGCCATGTAGGCCGGGAACTGGTCTCCGGCGAAGGTCCCGAAGGTCACCGAGAGGATCTCGGGCCCCGGAGGCAGCACCACGCACCGGCCGTCCAGGCATCGCTCCTGGCCGGCGCAGGTCCCGCAGGTCCCGCCGCAGCCGTCGCCGCCGCAGGTCCTGCCGCTGCAGTCGGGCACGCAGGACCGGTCGTAGCAGGCGAAGTCCTGGCCGCAGAACTGGTCCTCGGGGCACTCGCCGCAGGAACGCCCGCACCCGTCGTCGCCGCAGACCCGCCCCTCGCAGGAACAGGTCCGGCTCCCCACGCACCGTCCGTTCTCGCACCCCAAGGAGCAGTCCGCCACCGGAGCCCAGCGCAGGCAGCCGTCCCCCTCCAGGCAGGCCACCAGCCGGTTTCCCGAGCAGCCGATCAGGCCCTCGGAGGGATACTCGTTCGGACAGGATCCCTCGCCGACGCAGCGCCCCTCCTGGCATCCCCGGGCGCACGTCGCCGCGACCGTCCACCGCAACTGCCCGTCCCCCATCAGGCAGACGACCCGCTGGTCCCCCAGGCACCCCGCCACGCCTGCATCGCTGCATTCCCCGACCCACGGGATGCCTCCGTCGGATTCGCTGCCGCAGGACCAGGACCCCAGTCCCGCCAGTCCCCACATCCACCAGGCGTTCCACCGTCTCATGGCCTTCCCTCCGTTCCCGATCCGGTCCGTGATTCGGTCTCCGCCTCCAGGGCCATCCAGGCCACCAGCCGCACGTCCTCCTCCCGGATGGGGGGCAGCGGCTCGGGGGCCCGGTAGGGCTCGATGCCCAGGCGTTCCACCGTCTGCACGAGGGCACGGACTTTCTCGGCGGAAGAAGGGAAATCCTGCTCGAAGACCTCCCGGAGGGCCTGCTCCTCCCGCCGGGGCCAGGGAGACTCGACGGACTCCAGGCACCGTTGCAGCCGCCCGGGCTCCACGTCCGGGGCCGGGTGAGCCCGCAGGAACGCCGCCACCTCCCGGTTCAGGCGCCGGATGGGGGGCTGGAGGTTCGCCGGGTCCGTCTCGCGCATCCACTCCTCGAAGACGCTGCGCCGGGCGACCTCCCAGGCGTCGTAGGCCCCCTCGGCCATCTCCGGCGACAGGACCCTGGGCGTCTCCTTGGTGCACTCGATCATCCGCAGACAGGTCCCGACCTCGACGATCACCTCGCCCCCCGAGTCCCTGGGCACGAACCGCAGGTACTTCCGATCCCCGACCACCGCGCAGAACAGGTGGCCCGTCCGCCGGCCCTTGCGCATCCCGGACCCCATGCGCCAGGGGAGTTCCTCCAGGAACGACGCCCCGAGACGCTCCCTGGCCCGGCGCAGTTCCTGGCGGTACTCCTCGCCGGTCTGGGCCGCCCCGCCGGTTCCGCCGTCCACGAAGATCTGCGGATTCTCCCGGAGCAGCCGTTCGATCTCCTCCCGCGTCTCGGAAAAGGACCGATCCGATCGGGCTCCCCCCTCGATGGGAGACACCTCGACGCCCACCGAGGCCGCCGCCTGGGCCAGTTTCCGACGCACTCGCTTCTCCAGTTCCAGCAGGCCCTCCAAGCGGTCGTCAGGGAAGAAGGTCCGCAGGAAGACCTTCGGGTGGGGACTGCCGATGCGGTCCACCCGGCCATGGCGCTGGACCAGCCGCATGGGATTCCAAGGGAGGTCGTAGTTCACCACGTTCCGGCACTGCTGGAGGTTCACACCTTCGGCCAGCACGTCGGTGGACAGCAGCACGTCGTAGAGGTCCCGGTCGTCGGGGGGCCGGGCCCCCGTGGACTTCGGCGCGAATCCGTACAGGGCACGGTCCCGGGACAGGCCCCGGCGCGCATCGGCCCCGCTGACCGATGCGATGCGTCCCCGGAAGACCGCCAGCCGAGGGTCCTCCTCGACGGCTCGGGCCAGGTGGTCCTCGATCCAGTCCAGCGTGTCCTCGAAGGCCGAAAAGACCAGCACCTTGCGACGCTGGCACTCGTCCTTGTCGTCCAGGGCCTCCCGTCGGGCCTCCTCGGCGATCTCCCGAAGGACCTCCAGGAGGGCTTGCAGTTTCGGATCCCTCCCGGCATCGACTTCCCGGACCCCATCGGCCAGTTCCCGGAGCACCTCCAGATCCGACCGCACGTCGGCGGCGAGCCTCGCCGCGTCGTATTCCCCGGCGTCCTCCACGTGCTCGCTCTCGGCCAGCAGGTCGTCCAGGTCGCCGTCGGTCCCGGACCACTCCCGGAAGAACTCCCGCCGGGGCACCCATCCCCGGTCCAGCGCCTCCAGGAACCGCCGGTGCTCCTCGATGAGCCTCCCGAGGGTCCGACGGAAGGCCTCCACCGACGACTCGAAGCGCTTGAGCAGCGCGGTCCGCAGGAGTCCCACCAGGGCCGAGTCGCCGCTCTCCTGCACGCCGTCCCGCCGGTAGCGCTCGGGCTGGTAGCGGGCCATCCGCAGCAGGGGCCGGTCGTCCTCGGGCGCCAGGACCTCCTCCAGCCGCTCGAAGAGCCCCGGCGCCATCTCGTCCAGGCGGTACTTCACCGACTTCGCGACGGGGGCCGGGAACCGGATCGGCTCCAGGCGCCCGTCGGGCAGCCGGATCCGGTCGTTCGCGTAGTGGGTGCGGATGAACTTCCGGGTCCGCTTCACGGTGGTCGCGTCGATGACCGGATAGAGCAGGTCCGGGTCCAGCGCCTCGGGGTCCTCGGCCATCGCCGCATCGAAGCGCTCCCGCAGGGACCGGATGCCCCGGTCGGACAGCGCCGCGTCGTGCCGCAGGAAGAAGCGCAGCAGGTGATAGAGGTCCCACAGGGAGTTGTTGACCGGCGTCGCTGTCAGGAACAGCACGTCCCTCCGGGGGCCGATCAGGAGCCGCCGCAGGACCGCGGCCCGGCGCGGCGTGTCGGGGTTGCGGTAGTTGTGGGCCTCGTCCACCACCACCAGGGCGTAGTCGTCCAGGGCGTTCAGGAGGTGTCGCCCCTCGCCCCCCAGTTGCTTGTCGTTGGCCAGTTCGTCGTAGGAGAGGCACTCGACCAGCAACTGGAACCGGTTCAGGAAGGGCTTCCAGGTCGTCTCCCGCAGCGAGGCCGGGCAGACCAGCAGCACGCGCTGGCGGCGTTCCCGGTAGATGCGGATGATCTCGCCGGCCGTGAAGGTCTTCCCGAGTCCCACCCCGTCGGCCACCAGCGCGCCGCCGTATCGCTCCAGGATCTTGCGCACCCGCCAGACCCCGTGGTGCTGGAAGGCGGTCAAGGGGATTCCCCCCTCGTCCCGGGCCTCCTGGTCGATCTCGTCGCCGTAGAGGTGCCACAGCACCTTCAGGTACACCAGGTACGGCGGGAACTCGGCCACCAGGGGCTCGTAGATCGCCGCCAGGTCGTAGGGCTCGGCCTCCTCCCACAGGCGGTCGAACCACTCCTCGACCCGACCCGCCAGGGGGTCCTGGAAGTGCCCCAGGACCAGTTCCCGGTTCCGCTCGAGGCCCGCCAGGGTCAGGTTCGCGGACCCCGCCAGGACGCCCCGGCCGGCCCCCCGGAACAGGAAGGCCTTCGCGTGCAGGAAATGCGTCTGGTAGCGCCGCACCTCGATGCGTCCCGATCGCAGGAAGGCCAGCAGGTCCCGGATGGCCCGATCCTGGTCCCGGTCGAAGGGCAGCAGGTCCCGCTCCCGGCGAAGTCCCCGTTCCAGGACTTCCAGGCCCTGGCGGACCATCCGCCGCGTGAACTCGGGCTCCCCGGGGTCCGCAGGCGCCCGGACGGGCCGCAGGGGCTCGGGTGTCGGGTCCGCCCCGAGGAGCAGCCTGAGCCTCGGGATCCGCCCCAGGGCCCCGGCGATGCGCTGGAAGCCCTGGGGATTGAAGTAGCCGCTGGCGATGCAGACCTCCTCGGGGGGCGTCCCCGCCCCGTCGAGCGCCGACAGGTGGTCGCGGAGGGCCCGGGCCAGCGTGTTGCCGTCCCGGTTGTCGATGAAGACCGGGGGCTCGGGCATCGGCGATCGGTCGTCGTTCATCGGTCCCTCCTGGCCTTCCAGCGGGCGAAGTGCACCAGGGTGCCCCGCATGGCGGTCCTCGAAATCCCATCCCTCGTGGAAGGTCTCGAAGACGTGGACGAGGTGCTCCTCCTCGAGGCCGTAGAGGAGGGCCGCCAGGGCGTCCAGTTCCCGGACCAGGTCCCCCTGCTCGTCCGGGGGCAGGGGCCCCCAGGGCACCCCGACCTCCCGGGCCCACCGGGCGAAGCGATCGTCGGGGCAGGCCAGGCGCCCGGCCACCTCGATCACCCGGCGCCGGATCGGGTCGTCGGCCGGGGGTCGGGGGATGGGAAGGGGATTGAAGACGAAGAAGTTCAGGTGGGTCTCGACGAAGCGCCGGGCGTACCAGTCCAGGGGCAGCGACGAGAGGATGCCCACCAGGAAGGCCTCGTCCTGCCGGGACCCCCGGGGCCACAGCAGGTAGGGGGCCTGGTTCGACAGGAACACCTCCGGGGGCACCAGGGCCACGATCACGGTACGGCGGTTGGTCCGATTCGTCACGTCCCGGAAGGCGATGCGGGGATGGCGGCAGGGCAGCGTGGCGGGGTCCTCCAGGACCGCCCGGTCGAACTCCGAGAAGGGTGACAGGCGGTTTTCGGAGCCCTTCCGGCGCTTGCGCTGCAGGTGTTCGAGCAGGACCCCGGGGTCGGCCCAGGCGTAACGGGCCCCCGTGTCGGGCGTCCACAGGTCGAAGGACTCGCCCTTGAAGACGGGCCAGAAGCCCTCCGGGCACTCCCGGGACGAGAGGTCCATGAAGCCCTTGTCGTGGGTGGCGTGCAGTTCCGTGTGGGGCCGGGCCCGCCAGGACCGGCGGTCGTCCAGGTCCAGCCTGGGAAAGCGCCGCATCCGGCGGAAGACCTCGACGGACTCCTCGGTGGGTAGCAGGGGCAGCGAGGCCGTGTCGTTCCAGCCCTCGACGTCGCTGCCGGCGAAGGAGGCCGGGTCCCGGGCGGCGCCGTCCCGGAAGCGATCGAGGCTCCGGTAGGGGCCCCGAAGGCGCACGGGGACCGGGGCGTCCCGGAGGCCGTCCCGGGCCCTGCGCCGCTGGATCCCGACCAGGCCGATGGTGTATTGTGGATGCACCTCCTCGAAGAGCCACTGCCGATTGTTCAACAGCATCGTCACGTCCACCGCCTCGGCCTCCCGGAAGACCCGGCGCCGGAAGTCCGCGGACCCCTTGGCGGCGAGCGCCGATCGGGGCAGCACGACGCCGATGCGGCCGCCGTCCTCGCAGGCCAGTTCCCAGAAGCGCCAACAGAAGGCCTTGTAGAGGTCCGGGTCCCCGGTGCCCATGCCCGGGTAGGGACCGGCCACCAGGGCCCGGCGGAGGGATTCGGCCCGGGCCTGCTCGCGCCGGAAGGCCGCCACGAGGTCCGGCCGGGCCCGGCGCAGGGCGGCCTTGCGGGCCTCCTGCTCCCGCTGGGGCAGGGATCGGAGCCCCGGATCGTGCCTCGCCAGGAAGGCGTCCTCCTCGACGGTGGCCTCCTCCCAGGGCGGATTGCCCAGGATTACGTCGAAGCCGGGACGGTCCCGCAGGAAGACCTCCGGGAAGGCCACCGGGAAGTGCAGCGGATCGAGGTCCCGGAGGACCTCCAGGGCCTCCCGGTGCGCCGCGGACCCGGGCAGGCCATCCCGGACCTTCTGCCAGGTCTCGACCCCCTGGGGCAGCCCCTGGCCCTGGATGCGGGACGCCGCCACCACGTCGCAGAGGGCCGCCGCGGGGGCCACCGCCGCCAGGGCCTCCCGCCGGGCTCGCCGGGCCCTCGCGAGGTCCGAGGGGGTCGCGTCGGCGATCCGGCCCAGGCGCCGGAGGGGATCGGCCGCCTCCCCCAGCAGCAACGCCGCGTCCACCGCGAACATGGGAAGACTCGAGGCCTCGATGGCCTGCCGCACCTCCTCCAGGCGCCCGATGCCCGTCAGGGCGTTGCCGCACAAGAGTCCGTGGTCCAGCAGCGACAGGGGCAGCCCGGGCACGAAGGTGTGGATCCACAGGGACAGGCGGGCCAGCAGCACCGCCACCGGGTTCACGTCCACGCCGTAGAGGCACCGGCGGGCCACGAGCCGCCGCAGCAACTGGGTATCCTCGATGGACACCTGCTCGGCCAGGGGCCCCAGGGCGGCCGTGGCGGCGGCCCGGAGGTCCGCCAGTTCGGCGGCCACCGCCGGCAGGGGACGGCAGGCCAGATACCCCGACAGGGCCCGCTCGATCCGGTCGGCGGCCGCGACCAGGAAGTGCCCCGACCCCATCGCGAGGTCGGCGACCCGGAAGTCGAAGAACCGCTCGCCGGCCCCGTCGTCGTCCAGGGCGTCCAGTCGGGCCAGGTGGTCCCGGAGGGCCGGCTCCAGGGCATGGTTAAGCAGGTGTTCCACGGCGAAGGAGGGCGTGAAGAAGGACCCGGTGGCCTTGCGGGCCCCCGAGGCGTTGTGGAGGTAGGTCTCGCCGCGACGGACCTCGGGGGTCTCCCCGGGCCGACAGGGCCGCCAGGCGCCGGTCCGGCGGTCCACCGTCAGGTCCGTCTCGGCCAGGGCCAGGTCGCTTTCCAGGAGCCCCTCGTAGATCGTCCCGAACTCCCCGACGCCCAGGCTCCGGAAGTCGACCGGACCCGGTCCCTCGGGCCCCTGGACCACCAGCAGGTCCGCCAGGGCCGGTCCGAAGACCGCATCAGGCAGCGAGAGGGAGGCCAGGATGGCCCCCAGGGGCGACTCGGCCGGGTCCTCCGAGAAGAGCCCCCCGTCGTAGGCCGGCACCCCCCAACTCGGGATTCCCCCGATCGACGGCCCGGCAGAGCAGGCGGAACTCGGTCCACCGGGCATCGCCGTCCCCGAAGACGAGCCGCCCCGCCGAGATCCCGTCGGCCAGTTCCCGGGCCAGCGTCTTCAACGAGCGGCGGCGGTAGAGGTCGTTGAACCGGTAGGGCAGCAGGTCCCGGTCCTCGGCGTATGCCACGAACAGCAGCCGGAACAGGACCCAGAGGGTCATCTGGTAGGTTTCGGCCAGTTGGGGGACCGAGGGGTTCTCGAGCCCCCGAGCCGCCACGAGACCCTGGGCCAGCCTCGGGACCACCGAGCGGTAGATCCGCTCCCGGAGCCCCGCGGCCAGGTCCCCGGCGAACCGGCCCGACTCGGCCAGGATCTGGTCCATCGTTCCGCTCGGGACCAGGGCCTCGGCCGAGCACAGGAGCCACAGGTAGGCGGCCCGATCGTCGGGGATCAGGCCCCCGTGGCATTCCACGAAGGTCTCCGTCCGACCCCGGCGGCCCACACCGATGCCGACTCGGGCCGGGTGCACCCGGATCTGCTGGCCCTGGACCAGGACGACCCAGGGGAGCCCCTCCCGGTCGGCGACGGCCAGGCCGTAGGACACGGGGGACAGATTGCCGAAGCGGTCGCCCGCACTCTCGGGCGACTCCCGGGAGTGCAGCAGCACGGCCACGGCGACCCGCCGGTCCGAGGCCCGCAGGATCGAGGTGGCGTTGTCGTGGCGCTCGAGGGAGAAGCCCAAGGCCTTCAGCAGGTCCGCATCCCGACGGGACAGGGCTTCCCGCGCCCGGCGGCCGGCCTCCTCCCAGTCGGGACGCCTGGGAACCCCGTGGCGCAGTTCGTGGGTGGCCAGGAGCCCCTCGTTCCGCACGCCCGGAAGGTCCGATTCCAGCGACGGCATCGCGTCGCGCAGCATCCGCAGGGCCCCGTGGCGGTCCGGCTGCGACAGGGCCTCCCGGCAGAGGCGCTCCACCTGTCCCCGGTCCCGGTCCAGGAACACCGGGGGATCCTCGCCGACGGGACCGCACAGCGACGCCCGGTCGCCGTGGAGCGCGACCAGCAGTAGCGGTGCGGCCCGTCCGCCGTTCCGGGCCTTCCAGACCGCCTGCAAGGACCCGGCGGGGGGCGTTCGATCCGCCCGGGCCACCACCACCTCCAGCCCCGAGGGCCCCGGGCCCAGGGCGAGCCTCGGAGCCGAGAGCCCAGGGCCCGCCGAGAGGGTGACCTCCCGCATGGCCCAATCCCCGAGGAACGGCTCCTCCCTCGCCCCTTCCCGATCCGGTGGCATCGGCTCCCTCCTGCGCAATACGGAATTCGAACCCGCCCCTGCCGCGGCGCCCCGATGATAGGCAGGGGATGGGACACCGGCAACCGGCTGCGACGGCCGGACGGGGGATGGACCGGTGCCGGGACGCCCCCAGAATCGAGTGCGGTTTCCGGACCATGTGGGCCAGGAAGGCTGGCGGCAGCATCCGGTCGAAGAGAGGCACAGGATGAAGAAGACACTCATCGGGATCGCAACGGCCGTGGTGGCCGCGATCGGAGGCTACTATGGCTTCTAGCAGGACGGGACCCAGGCACCCTCGCCGTTCTCGCAATGCGTGCACGAGATCTCTGGAGGACCAGCGGAGCACGGGGAACCTCACGAAGCTGGTCCAGGCGGTCCAGTACCGGTACGGACTCGACACGGCGACGGCCGAGGACGTCGTCTTCGACACGCTCCTCGCCGTCTGCCAGAAGGAGGACGTCCAGAACCACGCGGCCTACTTTCAGCAGTCCCTACGGAACAACGCCATCAAGGTGAGACAGAAACTGGGCCGCTGCCGGTTCCGGAGCCTCGACACCACCGGGGACCCTCCGGCCGCGGAACCGGAGGAGTTCACGCGGAGTTGCGACGACGACCACCTCCGGGTGGCAGCGGCCTACCGCCAGTTGCCCTACGACTACCAGCAATGGATCCTCTGGCGGGTGTTCGAGAACCGGACCCTGGAGGACATCGCGGCCCGGATGGGCGTCACGCCCAAGACGGCGAAGGCCCGAATCGACCGGGCCCTGGCCCGGTTGAAGGCCAACATGAACTCCCTGGGAATCCAATGACTTGCACGCCATTGCTCCCGATGTTCGGCACCTCCCGGTCGTAGGGGTGGAACCGGATGGGCCGGTTCCGGAGAGACCGGGAGGTGTCCCATGAGAATCCGTTTCGTCGGTGCGGTCGGTCGGGTCACGGGTTCCTGCTGCTGGCTCAGGGATGATCGGCTCGGCGTCCAGATCCTGGTGGACTGCGGGCTGATCCAGGGCGAAGGCAACGGCAACGGCTGGAACCAGGGGAAGTTCCCCTTCGACCCGAAGCGGATCACCCACGTCGTGCTGACCCACGCGCACCTGGATCACTGCGGCCTGGTCCCCGAACTCTACCGCCAGGGATACAGCGGGGAGGTGTTCTGCACGAAGGAGACCGCCGAACTGGCAAAGATCACGCTGCGGGACGCCGCGAAGATCGGTGCGGTCCCCTTCGGCGAGGAGGCCATCGAGAAGGTCAAGTTCCACGAGCCGACGGGCAAAGGCCTGTTCACGAATTTCCATCCCATCGGGACGGATCTCTGGCTGCACTTCTGCCGCAGCAGCCACCTGCTGGGCGCCGTCTCGGTGGAGATCCTCTGGCAGCCGCCCGGAAAGAACGGATCGGGCCGGAGGCCCCAGCGAAGGATCCTCTTCTCGGGAGACCTCGGGGTGAACCGGGAGGGCTTCGCCCCCCAGCCCCTGCTGAAGGCCACGATGCGCCAGGAATCGGAATACGCGGTGGTCGAATCGACCTACGCTCGGACTCAAGGACCTGGCTCTTTCCGAGCGCTCCGGCCTCACGGATTCGCTTCTCTGGCAGGAGTATCCATACGGGCCGGGCTCGAAGGCCGGGAAGACGGGCAGGAAGAAAGACCGGAACGAAGGGATCTTCCCCCTGTCGAAGGTCCAGGCGGAAATCCGCGTGGGAATGGGCTACTCGGGGCACGCCGACCAGGAGGGCATCCTGGACTGGATCTTCCACGAACACCGGGACAGGCGCATGATGGTGGGGAAGACGATCTTCTTGAACCACGGCAACAACACCGAACGGGAGGCCCTGGCCGCCGCGATCCGATCCCGGGCGGCCGAACTGGGCCGCGCCCCCGCACCGGAGGTCCTGATGCCCCAGCAGAGTGACGGCTGGTACGACCTGGACGAGGGTCGCTGGCTGCCCCGAGAGGACTCCCCGGAGGATCTGATCGGGCGCCTGGAGCGATGCCGCGCCGAACTGGACGCCTGCCTCGAGATCCTCCGACGTCAATCCGGAACCTGATCACCCCCCATCCCGGGACGATCGCCCCGATGCCCTCGAGTCCGTCCTCAGGACCAGATTCTTCTCGCATCTGGAAGAAAGCCCCGATCCCGGCTGACGATCCACGGTCGCTTTCCGGAAGGAAGGTCCGTGGTTCCTGCGTCGAGCAAAACGGACTCGAGGCCCTGGCTTCTGCCCGCACTGTACCCGAACCACGTCCGCGAACCCCAGGTTCATGCCCTCTGGGCAGTTGCCGACCCGCCATCAGAAAAGATAGGAGACGCCGAGGTGAAGATTGATCGCATTGGTCGCGAACCGAATCTTCTTGTCCTCGCTGAACCAGGTGGATCCGTACAGATACTCCAATTCCAAGGACACCCCCCAGGTTCTTGCGACCTTGAACAGGGATCCCAGTGCGAGCGACAACCCCACCCCGTTCCCGTACCCCTCGATCTGGGTGTCATCGTTATAGAACAGATATCCGAACTTCAGGGCAAGATACGGCTCTGCCAATCGCGTTGGATAGCGGGCCTTGACATACGGAAAAAGTCCCAATTGGACACCCCTCCGAAGCCGGTCGCCCGTGGCCTCCTCCAGCCTGTCGTTCGACAGGCAGATTCCGCTCGCGCAGGCCTCTTCCGGCCCCGGAAATGCCATTCGAAACTCGAGTCCACCCCCAAGGTACCTGGTCCAGTACTCGCCCCACAACAGGAATCCCGGGGAGAATCCGCCCTGGGTATGGAGGATGTAGTCCCCATCGTCGTACGTGGACGCCCGATGATAGGCCCCCATGGAAAATGCCGCGCCAGCATGCACGGCATGTTCCCCCTCCTCCGGGTCTGCGTCCGGCAGGGCACCGGATGTTTCTGCCCGGCCAGGCGCCCCAGCAAACATCAGGATTATCGTCACGACCACGAGTGTGATTCTCCACATCCTTGGCCTCCTCCTTGCGTGAAGAATTCTTTTCCCGCTCCCCTTCCGGAAATCAAGGGAACGGATGCAATCCAGGCAATGGTCTTTCTGCGAAGCGAGGCAGGCTCCGCTCTGCGGATCACGGTCTCCCCCAGGCGTCCTTCAGGCGATCCAGTCGCGTCAGACCCTCAGAGCCAGGTTCGATCCCCCTGATCAGCAAATGCGTCGGACAGATTTTCCTTCCGCAGCCAATGGTGTCAAGCCGGCCTCGGACCCTGCCGGGATTCCAGGAAACGCCCCCAGAACCCCGAATCGCTCCAGGTCCCCCCCGCAGTACCAGCCGGCACCAGCCGAAGCGCTCCCGCACCAGAACGCAGCAGAAAGCCGCAGCCACCGCATGCCCACGTTCTCCTAAAAGGGGACTGTCCCCTCTCCCCACCCGAATCGCTGAGCGTTTCCAGTAGGTTGTGCCGCATAAAAAGGTGACTGTCCCCCTGCCCCGAGGGGGGCCGGGGGGATGCCGCGGAGGACGCTCCCGCAGGCCCGCGCGACCTTGCGGGGGCCATCGATGTCCCGCGCGGGCCGAGGGCGCAGGCGCGACGCGGGGGCAGCGCCCCCGCGGCGACGCCGTGTCCGGAGCGGCACCCCCCGGCCCCCCGCCCCGGCGCCCCGCCACAAGCGACCCCATCCCCGCATTCCGCTGCGATTCCAGCAGGTTGCCCCTCCTAAAAAGGTGACTGTCCCCTCTGGCGGCGGGCTGGCGATTGGCCTATCATCGCCCGGCGCGGTGCCCGGAACCGCGAATGCCGCTGACTCGAGGAGGTGCCCATGCCCGATCCCCGAACCCCCCGCCCCGCCTGGGCCTGCGTGCTGCTGCTGATGGCCCCCTCGGGCGCCCAGGCCGGCTGGCCCGCCTGGACCCCCAGGGGCGACGCCAACCGCGACGACATCCCCGCCGAGTACCGCTGGGACCTCTCCCACCTCTACGCCGATGCCCAGGCCTGGGAGAAGCACTTCGCCCAGGTCGAGACCCGGATCCCCGACGTCCGGCCCTGCGCCGGCACCCTGTCGCAAGGGCCCGCCCGGCTCCGGGAGTGCCTCGACCTCGCCTTCGACCTGACCTGGCAGGTCCAGTTGCTCGGGACCTGGGCCGAGGCCGTCTTCACCACCCGGCGGACCGACCCCGCCGCCAAGGCCCGGTCCGACCGGATCCAGGCCCTCCACACCCGCCTCGCCCAGGCCACCGCCTGGATCGAGCCCGAACTGCTGGAAATGGACCCCGCCACCCTCCGGAAGTTCGTCGCCGCCGATCCCGGCCTGGCCCAGTACGACCACTACATCGACGACCTGATCCGGCGGCGCCCCCACGTCCTGACCAAGGACCAGGAGCGCCTGCTGGCCCTCTCCGGGGACCTCCTGGCCGCCCCCGAGTCGATCCACGGCGCCCTCGAGGAGGACGTCCCCTTCCCGAAGGTCCGGGACGAGCAGGGGCAGGAGCAGGCCCTCACCTTCGCCACCTTCCCCAAGTTCCGCGCCTCCCCGGACCGGCAGGTCCGCCAGGGGGCCGTGGACGCCTTCCTGAAGACCATGAAGGCCTACGGCCGGTCCTTCGCCGCCTCCCTGGACGCCGCCGTGAAGGCCCACGTCTTCATCGCCAGGGCCCGGGGCTACGACTCGGCCCTGGTGGCCTCCGTGGACCAGAACGCCGTCCCGGTCCAGGTGTACGAAACCCTCCTCGAGGTCGTGCACCGAAACCTCCCGGCCACCCTCCACCGCTACGTGGACCTGCGCAGGCGGACCCTGGGCCTGGACCAGGTCCACTACTACGATCTCTACGTCCCCATGTTCCCGAAGGCCCGCCGGGAGGTGCCCTACGGCGACGCCGTGGACATGGTGCGCCAGGCCCTCCGGCCCCTCGGGGCCGACTACCTCCGGGTCCTCGACCAGGGCCTCGCCCCGGAAAACGGCTGGGTGGACGTCTTCCCCGCGAAGGGCAAGCGCCCCGGGGCCTACTGCAACGCCGCCTGGCGCAGGCACCCCATCGTCTTCCTGAACCACATGAACGAACTGGAGGACGCCTTCACGCTGGCCCACGAGTTCGGCCACGCCCTCCACTTCCACCTGGCCGGCGAGGCCCAGCCCTTCCCGAAGGCCGACGCCCCGATCTTCCTGGCCGAGATCGCCTCGACCTTCAACGAGGAACTGCTGCTGGACCACCTGCTGAAGCAGGCCCGGTCCCGGGACGAGCGGCTCGCCCTGCTGAACAAGCGCCTCGAGAACCTCCGGACCACGATCTTCCGCCAGGCCATGTTCGCGGAGTTCGAGAAGGCCATCCACGAGGAGGTCGAGAACGGCGGCGCCCTGACGGCCGAGCGCATGGCCGAGATCTACGAGGGCCTCGTGCGGACCTACTACGGTCCCGACTTCGCCGTGGGGCCCGAGGACGGCTACGAGTGGGCCTACATCCCGCACTTCTATTACAACTTCTACGTGTACCAGTACTCGACGGGGCTGATCTCGGCCATCGCGCTGGCCCAGAAGGTCCTGAAGGGCGAGAAGGGAGCCGTGGCCCGCTACCTGGACTTCCTGAAGGCCGGCGGGTCCGACTACCCGGTCGAGACCCTGAAGCGGGCCGGCGTGGACCTGACCCGGCCCGAGTCCATGCAGGCCGCCTTCGACCTCTTCGCCCGGACCCTGGACGAGATCGAGGCCCTGTCCCGCCAGAGGAAATAGCGCGTTCCCTCGTGCAGGGACCGGAAGTCCGCTATAATGCTCCCCGCGCCTGGGCAGTCGGGGAGCCGCCATGAGACCCGCGACGATCCTCTGGTTCGGCCTGGGAACGGCGCTGGCACTGCCAGCCATCGCCCAGGAATCCTGGGACCGGGAGAAGGGCAACTGCGAGGGGTTCTTCCAGTCCCCCGACGAGGCCCCCCTGGCCGAGTTGCAGACCTGCCTGAAGATCTGGGAGGCCTACCGGGACGTCCGGCTGCTGTCCGAGGCCCAGCGCCAGACGGCGGCCCGGGCCTTCCAGCGGGTCTTCCGGGACGGGGACCCCGAGTCCCGCTATCTGGCCCGGACCGCCCTGGGGCGCCTGGGTTTCGCGCCGGAGACGGCCCAGGCCGGCACCGCCCAGCAGGCCCCGAAACGGAAGAAGTACCGGGCCCACCCCGCCGGCGAGGAGGACCAGAAGGCCGCCCTCCAGATCCGCAAGAAGGGGATGGACCGCTACCAGAAGAAGGACTGGGAGGGGGCCATCGCCCTCTTCGAGCAGGCCCTCGAGCGGGACCCGGCCAGCACGCAACTGCTCTACGACGCCGCCTGCGCCCACGCCCTGGCCGACCACCGGGAGATGGCGGTGGAGTATCTGCTGCGCCTGGCGGACCTGGCCACGCCCGACGCGATGGCGAAACTGGCCAAGGCCCGCAAGGACAAGGACTTCGACCGGATGCGGGAGGACCCGGACTTCAAGCGGGCCACCGGGTACGCGAAGGTGAAGGTCCTGAACGGGATGCCCCCGGCCGACGAGGAGATCGGGGAGGACAACGTCTTCCGGCTGGCCCAGTTGCTCCGGAACCCGAAACTGGGCTACGTGGTCGAGGAGGGCGGCAAGGACAAGCACCCCCGGAGCCGGCCCCACATCTGGTTCAAGGACCACTCCAAGGCCCAGGCCGTGATCGTGATGAAACTGCTGGGCCATCCCCGGACCCGGCTGGTGCCCATCGACTGGGACACGCCCTTCGACCTGATCGTGTCCTGGGCCGACCAGGTCGAGGTGGTGGACGGCGAGAAGGTCTGCCGCAACGGGGTCCAGCAGAACGACCCCGAGAAGCGCCTCCAGCAGGCCATCGCGGACAAGGACTCGGCGCTGTCCCGGCCGGACGACTACCTGGCCAAGGCCGACGAGGTCCTGTCCCAGCCCGAGCAGACGGTGGACCAGGTGACGGGGCTGGTGGACCAGGTCCAGGGCCTCGGGGACAAGGCCAAGGGCGCCGTGGACGCGGTCCAGGGGGCCGGGAAGAAACTGAAGGTCTGGTAGAGGCATGGGGGATCGCCCCGGGAGGACGAGATGTTCGGCATCGGGACCACGGAGATGCTGCTGATCCTGGTGGTGATCCTGCTGCTCTTCGGCGCGAGCCGGATCCCCCAGGTGATGGGGGGCCTCGGCAAGGGCATCCGGGAGTTCAAGAAGGGCATCCGGGAGGGCGACGATGCGGTGGAAGCCTCCGGCAGCGACACCGTGGCCCGGGAACTGAAGTCCCGGGTCGGGGCCCCCGTGCGGCTGCTCCCCGACGGGACCCTGGAGGTCGGCGTGTCCGGGGGCGCCACGCTGGTGGAGGTGGACCAGGGGTGGGCCGTGCTGAAGACCGACGACCACACCGACAAGGTCCCCCTG
>Ga0302250_1000605_pt1 | contig 33167 bp, 29 predicted proteins | sample AAG_RA_Asp_MG_FD_193536 | JGI IMG/M metagenome (GOLD analysis project Ga0302250, IMG submission 193536) | Enriched activated sludge microbial communities from anaerobic digester in WTTP, New Holstein, Wisconsin, United States - AAG_RA_Asp | ecosystem: Engineered > Bioreactor > Anaerobic >...
TGAATGTCCGTCACGACAAGCTTTCCCCCCTCGTCCACGGCCATGAAGCGAATCTTGTCACCGGCTTTTACCTTGTCGAGCAAGGTCCTGTCCTTGGCAGTGAACACCATGCTCATCGGTGGCATGTCCAGATGCTTGATCGGCCCATGCTTGATGGTGATCTTGCCTGTCTCCTTGTCGATCTTGCGGACCTCGCCGTCGCTCAGTGCATGTTCCGCAGTCATCGGCATTGCGCCGTGATTCATGGCGGACTGGGCGAGGCTGCCCTGCGACATCAGTGTTGTTGCGCCGAGCAGGGCTGCCGTTGCAATTCCAATGATTTTTTTCATCGTCATTTCCTCAGTTCTTGTCGGTATTGTTCTTGCGCTTGGTGGCAATGGCCACGACCCGGATCTTTCCGACCATCCCGGCCTCGTAATGGCCGGGCAGGAGGCAGGCGAAGTCGAATTCCCCGCTGCGGTTGAAAGTCCACACAATCTCCGCTTCCTTGCCGGGAGCTACGTGCGCCATGTACGGCTCGTCGTGCTCCATGCCGGGAAACTTCTTCATCAGGGCGGCGTGCTCGTCGAGTTCAGCTTTTGTGCCGAGAACGAACTCATGCATCGCTGCGCCGTTGTTCTTGTGAATGAATCGGACGGTGTCCCCCTGCCTGACTTCGATGCGGTCCGGGGTGAAACGCATGTCGTCGGTCATCCGGATTTCGATGGTGCGCTTGACGGCCTTGGCGTCGCCAGCAATGCCCCACGGTTTTTGTTCGTGTTTCACCGGGCGGGGGCGAGCATGTTCGGCATCGCCATGCGCCCACACCACGGCAGAAGCCGCGACGAGGCCGGAAGCGATCAGTTTTTTGGCAAGTCTCATGCAGGTAGTCCTCTTGGGGGTTAAAACGGATGTTGTTTCAATGTTCGTGTTTTGCGCCCGCGGGCTTGATGGCGCGGGCCGTTGCCAGCGAAGATGCGGCGCCCGTTTCGGACCGCGTGGCCGGTGGAGTTTCCCCCATCCATTCGCCCGCGACGCTTCCCGGCGGATGCGCAAACGGGCCGGGATCGGCGTAGTCGCCCGGCTTCTGGCCACGGCGGACCTTGAATACCGTGAACATGCCGCCCATCTCCAGCGGGCCGTACTGGCCGCTGCCGGTCATCATTGGCGCCGTGTTGTCGGGGAGCGGCATCTCCATCGCGCCCATGTCGGCCATGCCGCGTTCGCCCATTAGCATGTAGTCAGGCACGACCTTCTGGATTTTGCCGATCAGGCCGCGATGGTCGACACCGATCATAGTCGGGACATCATGCCCCATGGCGTTCATCGTGTGATGGCTCTTGTGGCAATGGATGGCCCAGTCGCCTTCCTCGTCGGCGATCAACTCGATCTGCCGCATTTGACCGACCGCGATGTCGGTCGTCACCTCGGGCCAGCGCGAGGCAGGCGGCGTCGGCCCGCCGTCGGTGCCGGTGACGGTGAACTCGTGGCCATGCAGGTGGATCGGATGGTTGGTCATCGTCAGGTTGCCGATGCGGATGCGCACGCGGTCGTTCAGGCGCACGTTCAAGCTGTCGATGGCCGGGAAGATGCGGCTGTTCCAGCACCAGATGTTGAAGTCGGTCATGGTGTTGATCTTTGGCGTCCGGCTGCCCGGTTCGACGTCGAAGGCGTTGAGCAGGAAGCAGAAATCGCGATCGACTTGGCTGATGTGCGGGTGCCTGGTTTTCGGGTGCGTTACCCAGAAACCCATCATGCCCATGGCCATCTGCACCATCTCGTCGGCGTGCGGGTGGTACATGAAGGTGCCTGGACGGCGCGCCTCGAATTCGTAGACGAAGGTCTTGCCGGCAGGAATCTGCGGCTGGGTCAGGCCGCCGACGCCGTCCATGCCGTTGGGCAGGCGCTGGCCGTGCCAGTGGATGGTGGTGTGCTCCGGCAGACGGTTGGTGACGAAAATGCGCACACGGTCACCCTCGACGACCTCGATCGTCGGACCGGGGCTCTGACCGTTGTAGCCCCACATGTTGACCTTGAAACCTGGCGCGACTTCGCGCACCACCGGTTCGGCGACCAGATGGAATTCCTTGACGCCATTGTTCATTCGCCAAGGTAGCGTCCAGCCGTTGAGCGTGACTACCGGCGTGTAGGGCCGGCCGGAATCGGGCATGAGGGGCGAGGCGGTTTCGGGCGTGGCACGCGTCACCGGGTCGGGCAAACCGGCCAGGGCGGATCGCGAGACCGCCAGGGTGGCCATACCGCTTCCAAGTCCGGCCAGGAATTGACGACGTGGGTTCATGATCGTTCCTTCCTTTCAATGTGCCGCGGGTGTGTCCCCGCCGCTCCCGCCTTGGCCCAGAGAAACGAATCCCTTCAGTTCGCCCCCGAGTAGCAGGTGCTGCAGGTCGGTCTCGGCAATCCAGAAGGCACGCAAGGCCTCCGTGGCGGCAATGGCGGCTTCGGCGCGCCGGCGCGCCTCAACGAGAACATCCCAGACGCTCTTGAGCATTCCGTTGTAGTGCAAGACGGTTTCGTCAGAGACGAATTCCTGCAGTTTCAGGATCGTCTGCTGGCGCTGGGCGATTTCGTAGGCGGCGACGTAAGCGCGCCATGCCAGTGCTACGTCGGATCGCATGCGCAGGGCGTTGGCGCGCGGAAGAATCTTTTCCAGCGCCTCAATTCGTTGTTGCACGACACTTTCCGACCAGGACGAAGCCGGCAAATCAGGCAGGTTTTCGGGAAGATCGACGTCGGAGTAGGTCGCGATCAGTTGCACGCGCCGAAGCAGTTCAGCCTGGGCCGTGGCGCGCGCATATCCTGCGTTGGCAGCGTCAATGTGCGCTGTTTCCCTCGCCAACTGCACTCGTGCCTCCTGCAGACGACTCCAGTTGCCGATCCGAGCCATGCGGGCGGCGAGTTCGCCAGCCGTCTCGGCGGCATGCAACGCAGCTTCCCTGTGCGTCAGGACCTGCCTGGCCGCAACAGCGCCGATCCAGGCCTTTCGTGCTCCAGCCGCCACCTCCAGGATTTCGTCGATATCATGGACGCGCCGACGCACGCTCGGGTCGATATCGAGCAAGTGGCCCGTAGCCGCCTGTTCGACCGCTTGTGTCCCCATCGTCGCCAGAGCCGAGGCGAGTTCACGGTGTGCATTCCACGCCTCCCGCACCGCGGCCTCCGGCGTTCCCAGCACGATACGTCCCGCAGGATCTCCGGGACCGGACGCGCTAGGGAGATTGGACCGCTCCCACTTGAGTACGTCGGCGTGCCCCCGCGCGTACTGGCCGACGGTGTTGTTTGCATCCCGCCAGTCGCCGATACCATCGGGTGAAACCGATTGCCCGAATGCGGCCGCCGAAGCGCCGGCAAGCAATCCGGCCAGTAGAAAACGCGGGGCGGAGCAACAAATCATTTCCCGGATCACGGTCACTCCTCTCTAAAAAAAGGCGTGTGAGCAGACTCGTCGCCTATCCTGCTGCAAGCAGCTTGCCTGAGGCCGTCTGACATAAGGCTGACGCCCGAATTACATTTCTGTAATCTTTTGCGACCGGCCGCGAAAACGAAGGAAAATCCCCCAGCCAAGGGCAAACAAGGGAATTCGATGAAAATTCTGGTAGTTGAAGACGAAAGCAAAACCGGCACGTATTTGAAACAGGGGCTGAGCGAAGCCGGCTTCGTGGTCGATCTGGCCGGCAACGGCTTCGACGGCCTGCATCTGGCGACCAGCGAGAGTTACGACCTGGCGGTTCTCGACGTGATGCTTCCCGGTATCGATGGCTGGCAAATCCTCCAGGGCATCCGGCGCGCGGGGAGCGACATGCCGGTGCTGTTCCTCACCGCCCGGGATCAGATCGAGGATCGTGTCAAGGGGCTGGAACTCGGCGCCGACGATTATCTCGTCAAGCCTTTCGCGTTCTCCGAACTGCTGGCGCGAGTCAGGACGCTGTTGCGGCGCGGAAGCAAAAGCAAGGAGGCCGACGTGCTGCGCGCCGCCGATCTGGAACTCGATCTCCTGCGTCGTCGGGCGACTCGTGGCGGGCGGCGCATCGACCTGACGGCCAAGGAATTCGCCTTGCTCGAACTGCTGCTGCGACGTCAAGGTGAGGTCCTGCCGCGTTCGCTGATCGCCTCGCAGGTGTGGGACATGAACTTCGACAGCGACACCAACGTGGTCGAGGTCGCCGTGCGCCGCCTGCGGGCGAAGATCGACGACGATTTCGAGGTGAAGCTGGTGCGTACCGTGCGCGGCATGGGCTACGTCCTCGACGTGCCGGAGGGCACGGCGTGAAATCCGTCGGCCGCGCGTCGATCACGCTGCGCCTGACGGCACTTTTTGCCACGGTTTCGACCCTGGTCTTGCTCGCCCTCGGCTACCTGATCGGCAGTACGGTCGAGCAGCACTTCGTCGAACAGGACATCGATGTGCTGTCCGGCAAGCTCGACCTGACGCAACGCATCCTCGAAAAGGCGCGGTCGCGCGACGATCTGCTGGCCGTTCCACAACAACTCGATGACGCACTGGTCGGGCATCACGGGCTGTCGGTCGTCGTCGCCCTGCAGGATGGCGAACTGTTGTTTGCCACCAGCGGTGCGGAATTTCCCGATGGATTGCTGTCCGGCGGCCCCGTGGGCGATGTCGCGCATCCGCGCGCATGGCGCACCGCGCGGGGAACGCCGATGCGCGGCATCTCCGCGAGCGTACCGACTGGGATCGCCGGGATGCCAAAGGCGGTGGTCGGCGTGGCGACCGACATCACTCACCACGAACAGTATCTGGCCGGATTCCGCCTTACCTTGTGGGCCTTCGTCGCTTTCGCCGCCGTGCTGAGCGGGCTGCTTGGCTGGCTGGCGGTGCGTCGCGGCCTCGCACCGTTGCAGGCGATGAAGCGCGAGGCCGAAAACATCACGGCGCAGCGCCTGCACGCCCGTCTGGCGCTCGATGCCGTACCGGTGGAACTGGTCGATCTGGCGGTCACGCTGAACGCGATGCTGGCGCGGCTGGAGGATTCGTTCCGCCGGCTCTCGGATTTCTCCTCGGATTTGGCGCATGAATTCCGCACGCCGATCAGCAATCTAATGACAGAAACGCAGGTGATGCTGTCGCGGACAAGGTCGCCCGATGAATACCGCGATGTGCTTGCCTCGAACGTCGAAGAGTACGAGCGGCTTTCGCGCATGATTGCCGACATGCTGTTCATTGCAAAAGCGGAAGATGGACGGATCGTACCCACCCGGGAAACGCTTGAACTGGCCCCTCTGGTTGGCGACCTCGTCGAATTTCACCGGCTGGCGGCCGAAGAAAAGGAGGTTGAACTCACAAGCGAGGGCGAGGGGGCGATCCAGGGTGACCGGCTGATGATCCGCCGGGCGATCAGCAACCTGCTGTCCAATGCCATCCGCCATACGCGGATCGGCGGTCGTGTCACCGTAAGCATCCGTCGCAATGGCACGTGCGTCGAGGTCGATGTAACCAATATTGGCGAGACCATCGCTTCCGAGCATCTCCCGCGGTTGTTCGACCGTTTTTACCGAGCCGATCCGTCGCGCTCTGGAGAGGGCTCGCACTCCGGACTCGGACTGGCCATCGTCCGGTCGATCGTCGAGGCACACGGCGGACAGGTCGTCGCGTTCTCGGCGGAAGGAATGACCACCTTCAGGCTGACGTTCGCACGTTGATTCTTGAGACGATGAGTCAGATGGTTTGGTATCGTTGCGCGGTTTGCGACAAACCCATCTGACTTCAGGAGCATCCCATGAGCGTGATCGGCAACTTTCTGTGGTTCATCCTCGGCGGCGTATTCATGGGGCTGGGATGGTGGCTGGCCGGGGTGCTGGCATTCGTCTCGATCATCGGCATCCCGTGGGGGCGTGCCTGTTTCGTGATCGGCACATTCACCTTCTTCCCCTTCGGCAAGGAAGCCATCGACCGGGAGGATCTTTCCGGTCAGGGGGACATCGGCACCGGAGGATTCGGTACCCTTGGCAACATCATCTGGTTCATCCTCGCCGGCTGGTGGCTGGCGCTCGGGCACGTGATGTCCGCGATCGCCTGCTTCGTGACCATCATCGGCATTCCGTTCGCCGTGCAGCACCTGAAGCTGGCCGGCATCGCACTCGCGCCGATCGGGAAGACCATCGTGGACAAGGAAGTCGCCTCGGCGGCACGCGGCCGCCGGGCTGAAGCGGAACTGTCGCGTATCAGAAAAGGATGATGAAACCGCCCGCCGGTGCGCTGGCGGCTCACAGGACGACTGAAGTCACTCCTTCCCGCAGCATTGCTTGAATTTCTTCCCGCTACCGCAGGGGCAGGGGTCGTTGCGGCCGATCCTGGGTTCGTCGTTGCGGATCGTCGCGACACCGCGCTTTGCCAGCCAGAAACGGTAGATATCGACCACCGCCTGCGGGAGGTCTTCCTCGCAGTCCTGTTCGATTTCGGCGCGCTCCTCGCCTTCGGGCCATTCCTCGCCGTGTTCCCTGGCGGCAGCCTCGGCTTCGCCGGTCAGCACCATCAGCGGGAAGAGGCGTTCGTCGAGGTAGTTGATCTGCTCCTCTGCGTCCTCGCTGCGATCGTCTTCAAGGCACTCGAACCAGTCTTCCGTCGCTTGGTCGACACCGGCCAGGTAGGCCTGGCACCACGGCAGGTAGTCGCTTGGACTGTCCTCGGACTCATCCTTCGGGTAGAGCAACAGCACCGGCGGGTTGCCGGCCGCCAAGTCGGCTTCAAGCGCCTTGGAAAAGAGCCCGATGATCTGCGCAGCCTCCTGGCCGGCATCGCTGTCGAGCGCATCTTCGCTGCCGAGGATGTCGACCAATCGGTCGTCCGGGTCGATCTGCGTGGGGCCGGAAAGGGCTGCACAGAGGTAGCCCTGAAGTTCATCCAGGCGCATGGCTTCTTCCAGCGCGGGATCGTCGAGCAGAAATTCCAGACGATCGAGCAGTTCGTCGGCCAGAGGGGAGGGCGTTGTCGCTTGTTCGGTCATGGTGCTTACCCCCGTGCGTTGGATTGGGTGTCAAAATCGGGCTGCCCCGTTTTGGGACAGAGACAGGTGAATTCGGGGATTTCCATGTGGATGTGGAAATCGCGGTGCGGCGCGGGATTGGGGAAGGTTTCGAGCGTCTTGGAAGGCTGGGGCGTCATGGCTGAATCGGTGGGTGGAACAAAATGCTATTATAGGCGGCCCGGCGGGTGGGTGTCGCCGTCATACCTTGTTTTCGAGACCTTAATTTGTACGCAGCCTTCCTGGCTGCGTTCTGTTTAATGCGCCTGACAAAACTGAAACTCGCCGGCTTCAAGTCGTTTGTCGACCCGACGACCATCGCTCTTCCGGGGCAACTGGTCGGCGTCGTCGGCCCGAATGGCTGCGGCAAGTCCAACGTAATGGACGCCGTGCGCTGGGTGTTGGGCGAGTCGAAGGCCTCGGAACTGCGCGGCGAGTCGATGCAGGACGTCATTTTCAACGGCTCGGGTACCCGCAAGGCGGTGTCGCGCGCCTCCGTCGAACTGGTGTTCGACAATTCGCTCGGGCGCATCGCGGGGCAGTGGTCGCAATACACGGAGTTGTCGGTCAAACGCGTGTTGACCCGCAACGGGCAGTCCGAGTATTACATCAACAATCTGCACGTCCGGCGCAAGGACATCACCGACCTGTTCCTCGGCACCGGCCTGGGCCCGCGCGCCTACGCGATCATCGGGCAGGGGACGATTTCGCGCATCATCGAAGCGCGGCCGGACGAATTGCGGGTCTTCCTCGAAGAAGCCGCCGGCGTCACCAAATACAAGGAACGGCGCAAGGAAACCGAAGGGCGGCTCGCCGACACGCGGGAGAATCTGACACGGGTCGAGGACATCCGCACCGAACTCGGTTCGCAGATGGAGCGTCTCGAAGGACAGGCGGCGATCGCGCGGCAGTACCGCGAATACCACGACGCGATGACGCGCAAGCAGCAACTGCTCTGGCTGCTCAAGCGCAACGAGGCGCAGGCCGAACGCGAGCGGTTGGCGCACGAGATCGACGCCGCGGTCACGGGCCTCGAAGGGCAGAATGCCGCCTTGCGCGAAACCGAGGCGCGGCTGGAGGAAACCCGGGAGCGGCACTTCGCCACCAGCGACGGCCTGCACACCGCCCAGAGCGCGCTGTTTACGGCCAACGCCGAAGTGGCGCGGCTGGAAGCGGAGATTCGCCACCGCCGCGAATCGCAGCACGAATACCAGTCCCGGCTGGCCCAGCTTGCCGAAGACAAAATCCATTGGGCAGGGCAGTTCGAAAAGCTCGAAACCGAGCACGAGCGCTGGCAGGAACTTCTCTTGCTGGCCGACGAGCGCGTCGAACAGGGAGAGATGCGCCTCGCCGCGCAGCAGGAACGCCTGCCGATGGCCGAGGACGCTTTTGCCGCGGCGCAGGACGAGGTCGGCACGCAGCGCACCGACCTGGCGCAGGCCGACAAGCGCTTACAGGTCGAGATCGCCAACCGTGGTCATGCCCAGCGCTCGCTGCAGATTCTCGCCGGCCGCCGCGAGCGTCTGCAGCAGGAGCGGGGCGCATTGCCGCTTCCCGACACCGAAGCGTACGAAATCAAGCAGGAAACGCTGGCCGAACTGCGCGAACGCATTGCCGACGCACAGGAGGAAGTGGCGAACCGCCAGCGGGAGCTGCCGTCGTTCGACCAGCAACGGCGGGAAATCATGGCACGCGTGCAGCACGCGCAGAAGGACCGCGCCGAGGCGCACGCCCGTCGGGCGGCGCTGGAACAGCTGCAGCGCCGCATGCAGGGTGACGGAAAACTGAACGACTGGCTGCACCGGCATCGCCTGGACAACCGTGCCCCCCTGTGGAGGTCGCTGCACGTCGAGGCCGGCTGGGAAGACGCGGTCGAAGCCGTGTTGCGCGAGCGCCTGAACGCTCTGCCGGCCGAAATGGTCGATCCGCAGTGGAGCAAGGACCGCCCCGGCAGCAAGCTGACGCTGCTGCTGCCGCAAGCGGTGATTGCCGAGCCGGGCGAGGGCAGCCTGCGCGCCCGTATCCGCTGCGACAATCCGGTGCTGTCGGCGGTGCTCGACGAATGGCTCGCCGAGGTGTTCGCCGTCGCCAGCCTGAGCGAGGCGCTGGCGCGGCGGGAAAGCCTGAGTCCGTCCGCCTGTTGCGTGACCCCCGCCGGCGACATCGTCACCCGGCAGAGCGTCCTGTTGTTCGCGGCCGATGCGGCGGAACACGGCCTGCTCGAACGGCAGCGCGAAATCGACGGGCTCGCGGAGACGATCGCCGGACTGGAGGAACGGGTCGAGGAAGAGCAGGGCCGTCTGGCGGAACTCGAAACACGGGCGACGGATGCGCAGAACGCCTTGCAGTCGGCGCGGAAGTTGCTCGACGACCTGCAGGAACAGGCGCACGCCATCCAGGTCGAGACGCTCAAGCTCGCGCAGGCGCTGGATCGCTTCCGCGAGCGGCAGGCGCAGATCGATGCCGCGTTCGAAGAAATGGCCGCCGAGGAAGAGGCCGAGAACGAGCGACTGTTCATCGCCGAGGAAGCCATCGAAACGCAACGCGAAGAAATCCGCGAACTGCAGCAGACGATGAGTGGTGCCCTCGGGCGCCTGGAACAGGCCGAGCGCGCCTTGCGCGACGAACGCGAGCGCGTCAATGCCGTCGAACGCGAATTGCGCGAAGCACAATTCTCGCAGCGCGAATGCCGCGGCAAGATCGAGGAAACCACCAACAACCGCGCCCTGGCGCGCAAGCAGATCGACCGCATCGTCGAGGAACTGGCGCGTTGCGAGGAAAATGCGGTGGCCATGCAGGCGGAGGATCTTGAGCCCAAGCTGCAAGCCGCGCTCGAACAGCGGGTCGCCTGCGAAGAGGCGCTCGCTGCCGCCCGCGACGCGCTGGAGGCGGCCACGAACGAATTGCGCGGGCTCGAAGAACAGCGGATGCGGGTCGAGCACGGCCTCGAACCGCTGCGGGAACGGATCGGCGAACTCCGGCTCAAGGAACAGGCGGCGGCGCTCAACGTCGAGCAACTGGCGGCCCAACTCCAGGAAGTCAACGCCGACGAGGCTAGCCTGACGCCCGAACTCGTCGGGGTACGGCCCGGTCCGTTGCAGGGAGCGATCACCGGTCTGCAACGCTCGATCGAAGCACTGGGCGCGGTCAACCTGGCGGCGCTGGACGAACTCGAATCCGCACGCGAGCGCAAGGGCTTCCTCGATGCGCAATCGGAAGACCTGACGCAGGCGATGGAGACGCTGGAAAACGCCATCCGGCGGATCGACCGGGAAACGCGTGATCTGCTGCAGTCGACCTACGACGCGGTCAACCGCAGCTTTGGCGAACTGTTCCCGATTCTCTTCGGCGGCGGCGAAGCGAAGTTGATCATGACTGGCGAGGAAATCCTCGATGCCGGCGTGCAGGTCATGGCCCAGCCACCCGGCAAGAAAAACTCGACGATCCACCTGCTGTCCGGCGGCGAAAAGGCGCTGACGGCGATTGCGCTGGTATTCGCCATGTTCCAGCTCAACCCGGCGCCGTTCTGTCTGCTTGACGAAGTGGACGCGCCACTGGACGATACCAACACCGAACGTTTTTGCGCGATGGTGCGGCGCATGTCGGCCAATACCCAGTTCCTGTTCATCAGCCACAACAAGATCGCCATGGAAATGGCACAGCAACTAGTCGGCGTGACGATGCAGGAATCGGGCGTCTCGCGCATCGTCGAAGTAGACATGGAAGAAGCGCTGCGGATGCGCGAACAGATCGTTTAGGACGAAAAATGACCGAATTGCAGATGGGATTGATTGGCCTGGGCGCGATTGCCGTGGTGGGCGTAGTGGGATACAACAAGTGGCAGGAAGTCCGCCAGCGCAAGGCCGCGGAGAAAGCGATGCAGACCAGCCATCCGGATGTGCTGCTGGATACGCTGCCGGACGATGGCCCGCCTGCTCGGGATGACGAGGAGGACTTCCCGACTCCCGCGTCGCTGCCTTCGGGCTCCGACATCGTTTCGCCCCAGCACGTGCCGCTTGCCCGCGAGCGGATCGAGCCGGTTCTAGGTGACGTGCCGTTTTCCGCGGAACCGGCGATTGCGCCGGTGCATGACGATGATGTGCCGTTGGGAGACGATGCAGCAGTGCTTACGCAGTCTCCAGATGTTTCTCGCGAACCGCATCAAGAAGAGAAGCCGACTCCTGCGCAACGTCGGGCTGCTCCAACCCGACCCGTACCCGAAACGCAGTTTTTTTCTCCACAAACCGATTTCATCGCGGCGATCGACGCGGTCGAACCCGCTCCGGCAGCCCGTATAGCCGAAGCCCAGGGAGGCATTCAGGCACGCGTGCGCAAGCCTGTCCGGTTCGTCGGCTACAACGAGGAGAACGGCGAGTGGGAGCGTGTCTCCGGAGAAAGCTCCGCCGAATATCGCCATCTCCGTGTCGGCCTGCAGTTGGCCAACCGACAGGGTCCGGTGACCGATGAAGATTTGTCGGTGTTCTCCGTCGCGGTGCAGGATCTGGCCGATCAACTCATGGGCCTCGTCGAGCTGCCGCATCGCCAGCCCGCGCTGGAGGCTGCCGCGAAACTCGACGCGTTCTGTGCTGGCGTCGATATCCAGATCGGCATCAATGTCATCAGCCAGGGGCAGGCTTTCCCCGGCACAAAACTGCGCGCGCTGGCCGAAGCAGCGGGCATGACACTCGACTCCGGCAAGCGTTTCGTGCGGAGGGACGACGACGGCAACATTCTCTACGTCTTGCTGAATCAGGATCCGTCGGGTTTTTCCGCCGAAACGATCAAGACGCTGAACGCCCAGGGACTGACTTTCCTTCTCGACGTACCATGCGTTGCGCACGGCGAACGTGTTTTCAACCAGATGGTCGATACCGCGCGGCGTTTCGCCGATGTCCTTCACGGCGCCCTGGTTGATGACAACCGGCGACCGCTCTCGGAAAAGGCGCTGGAGCCGATCCGCAAGCAGATCGCGCAGTATCAGGCGACGCTGGCGGAGCACGACCTGCCCGCCGGGAGTCTGCTGGCCCGGCGCCTGTTTTCCTGAGCGGGAAGCCACCGGGATGGACGTTGTAGATCAGCTGAGGAAACTGCGCGCCGAGATCGAGAAACACGATCATCGCTATTACGTCCTCGACGATCCGCTGGTTTCCGATGCCGAGTATGACCGGCTGTTCCGGGAACTGCAGGCACTCGAAGCCGCGCACCCGGAGCTGGTGACACACGATTCGCCGACGCAGCGGGTGGGAGGCAAGGCGCTCGACTCGTTCCGGCCGGTGCGTCACGTCGTGCCGATGCTCTCGATCCGCACCGAGACGGACACGGAAGCGACCGGCGCCTACGCGTTCGATGCGCGGGTGCGCAATCTACTGGGGTTGGGCGACGGGGATCCGCCGGTCGAATACGCTGCGGAGTTGAAGTTCGACGGACTTGCGATCAACCTGCGCTACGAAGCGGGTGTGCTGGTGTGCGCCGTGACGCGCGGCGACGGCGAAACCGGCGAGGATGTCACGGAGAACGTGCGGACCGTCAACCAGGTGCCGTTGCGCTTGCGTGCCGACAATCCTCCGGATGTCCTCGAAGTGCGCGGCGAGATTTACATGAAGCGCGCGGATTTCGAGCGGTTCAACGCCCGGGCGCTGAGCAGGGGTGAAAAAACGCTGGTCAATCCGCGCAACGGCGCGGCGGGCAGCATCCGCCAGCTCGATTCGCGGGTCGCCGCGACCCGGCCACTGTCTTTTTTCGCCTACGGCCTAGGCGAAACCAAAGGATGGGGCGTTCCGCCAACGCACAGCGGCGTGCTGGACGCCCTCATCGCATTCGGCTTGCCGGTGTGCAGCGAACGTGCCGTCCTGAGCGGCCCGGAGGCACTGGCCGCTTTTCACGCGCGTATCGGCGAGCGGCGCGGACAACTGCCGTTCGACATCGACGGCGTCGTTTACAAGGTCAATTCGCGGGCGCTGCAGCAGGAACTCGGCTTTGTCTCGCGCGAACCGCGCTGGGCCGTAGCGCACAAGTACCCGGCCGAAGAAGCGACGACCGAGGTGCTGGGTATCGACGTGCAGGTCGGCCGCACCGGCGCACTGACCCCGGTTGCGCGCCTGGCACCTGTTTTCGTCGGCGGCGTCACCGTTACCAACGCTACCTTGCACAACGAGGACGAAGTCCGGCGCAAGGACGTGCATGTAGGTGACACGGTGGTGGTGCGCCGCGCCGGCGACGTTATCCCCGAGGTAGTGCGCGCTCTTCCCGAGAAACGGCCGATCCTCGCACCGGAGTTCGTCATGCCGGTTACCTGTCCGGTCTGCGGATCGCACATCGTCCGGGCGGAAGACGAGGCCGTGGCCCGTTGCAGCGGCGGACTGTACTGCCCGGCGCAGCGCAAGCAGGCCTTGCTGCACTTTGCTTCGCGGCGGGCGATGGACATCGAAGGGCTTGGCGACAAACTGGTCGAACAACTCGTCGACAATGATCTTGTGCATACCCCCGCTGATCTTTACCGACTGGACCGATCGACGCTTGCCAATCTCGAACGGATGGCGGAGAAATCCGCCGACAACCTGCTGGCTGCGATCGAAAAGAGCAAGCAAACGACCCTTGCGCGGTTCATCTTCGCGCTCGGCATCCGCAACGTCGGCGAAGCGACGGCCAAGGATCTCGCCCGGCATTTCTGCAGCCTGGAGCGCGTACTGGCTGCGAGTGAGGAGGCGTTGCTGGAGGTGGCGGACATCGGCCCCGTGGTGGCACAGTGTCTGCGGCAGTTCCTCGACGAGCCGCACAACATCGAGGTCATCAAGCAGCTTCGCGCCGCCGGTGTCGCCTGGCCGGAAGGCGAGCCGCAGCCGACCGGCGGACCGCTCGCCGGTAAGACATTCGTTTTGACCGGTACCTTGCCCTCGCTTTCGCGGGAACAGGCCAAGGCGTTGATCGAGGCCGCCGGTGGCAAGGTGAGCGGATCGGTTTCAAAAAAAACGCACTATGTCGTCGCCGGCGCCGAGGCCGGATCCAAGCTCGAAAAGGCTGTGTCGCTAAATCTGAACGTCATTGATGAGGCACAATTGCGCTCTCTCGTCGACCATTGAAAGGATCAAAGAATGAGCCAGGTCAGAAAAGCCGTATTCCCCGTCGCCGGTCTCGGCACCCGCTTTCTTCCGGCAACCAAGGCCAGTCCGAAGGAAATGATGCCGATCGTTGACAAGCCGCTGATCCAGTATGCGGTCGAGGAGGCGGTGGCTGCTGGCGTGACCGACATGATCTTCGTTACCGGCCGGACGAAGCGGGCGATCGAGGATCATTTCGACAAGGCGTACGAACTGGAAAGCGAACTGGCGTTGCGGCACAAGACCGAAATGCTTGAGTTCGTCCACAACATGCTGCCGAAGAACATCAATTGCATCTACATCCGCCAGCCGGAAGCGCTCGGCCTCGGTCACGCGATCCTCTGCGCCAAACCGGTGATCGGCAATGAGCCGTTCGCCGTCCTGCTTGCCGACGACCTGCTCGACGGGAAACCTCCCGTCATGAAGCAGATGGTCGACGTGTTCGACTACTATCGCTGCTCGGTGATTGGCGTGCTCGATGTGCCGCTGGCTGAAACCCGCAGCTACGGTATCGTCAAGTCGGCATCAGTCGCCGAGCGAATCGAACGGATCGAGGCGATAGTCGAGAAACCCAGGCCCGAAGAAGCGCCATCGACCCTCGGCGTGGTTGGGCGCTACATCCTGACGCCGCGCATCTTCCATCATCTGGAGAACGTGACGCCCGGATCCGGCGGCGAAATCCAGCTGACCGACGGCATCGCCTCGTTGCTACGCGAGGAGCAGGTTCTGGCCCATCGCTATGAGGGCACACGTTACGATTGTGGCTCGAAACTCGGCTATCTGCAGGCGACCGTCGAGTTTGGCAAGCGTCATCACGAAGTCGGCGAAGAATTCGCCAATTACCTTAAACAAATGGAACACGAATGACAGATATTCTGGAAGCAAGGGAGATTCTGGCCAACGCGGAGGTCATCCATACGGCCGAAACCGTATCGGCCGCGGTGAGCCGCGTGGCAAGGGAAATCACGGAAAAGCTGGGCGAAACGAATCCGCTGGTGCTTTGCGTCATGAGCGGAGGTGTGCCTTTCGCCGGCCAACTCATGACCCAGCTGGAATTCCCGCTCGATTTTGACTACATGCACGTCACCCGCTACGGCAAAGAAACGTCCGGTGGGGCTCTATCATGGCGTGCGGCCCCCTGGACATCGGTGGAGGGGCGCACAGTGTTGATTCTCGACGACATTCTCGATGAGGGCCTGACCTTGGCCGCCATCGTCGAGCGCTTGCGGGAACTGGGTGCGAAGGCCTGCTATACCGCCGTTGCGACCGACAAGCTGAACGGCAAGTCAAAGCCCATTCAGGCGGATTTCGTCGCATTGACCGTGCCTGATCGTTTCGTTTTCGGGTTCGGCATGGACGTGCGCGGCAAGTGGCGCAACCTGCAGGCCATCTACGCGATGAAGGAAGAGTAAGCATGCTGGCAGTCATTGGCGGAAGTGGATTGACCCAACTGGCGAATCTTGACGTGTCGCACCGCGAGGTGCTGCGTACTCCCTACGGCGAACCGTCCGGAGCGGTAACCTTCGGGCAGATTTGCGGTCACCCCGTGGCGTTTCTCGCACGGCACGGATATGGGCATACCATCCCGCCGCACGAGGTGAATTACCGGGCAAACATTTGGGCGTTGTGCAAGCGGGGGGCGACCGCCATCGTTTCGGTTGCCTCGGTCGGCGGCATCCGGGCCGACTTGCGACCAGGCGATTTGATCATTCCGCACCAGATTCTCGATTACACCTGGGGGCGGAAAATGACCTACCATGAGGGGCGCGACAGCGCGGTTGTACATATCGATTTCACCGAGCCCTACGATGGAGGCTTGCGTGCCTTGCTGATCAAGGCGGCCGGATTCGCAGGGATTGCCGTCAAGGACTCGGCGGTCTATGCCGCTACGCAAGGGCCCCGGCTGGAAACAGCGGCCGAGATCAACCGTTACGAGCGCGATGGCGCCGACGTGGTGGGGATGACCGGCATGCCGGAAGCCGCTCTGGCGAGGGAACTGAACGTGCCTTACGCGGCCATCAACGTCGTATCCAACTATGCGGCGGGCAGGGCGGACAGCCTGAACGGAATCAGTTTCGACGCCATCGATGCCGTCCTGCAGGAGTCCATGGGGCATGTACGCTCCATCATCGAAAGTCTGGTCGGCTGTGGCGATCCGTCCTGTTCTTAAAATGGGCGACCCGCGTCTGTGGGAGCGCGCTCGGGATGTAGTCGACTTCGATACGCCCGCGTTGCGTGGCCTGCTTGCCGACATGGAGGACACCATGCGGCACTTTGAGGGCGTCGGCCTCGCTGCGCCGCAGATCGGTGTCGGACTGCGCGTGGTGATCTTCGGTTTCGAGGCCAGCAAGCGTTATCCGGACGCCGAGAGCGTACCGCGCACCGTCCTGATCAACCCGACGCTCACGGCGCTATCGGAAGAAACGCAAGAAGGCTGGGAGGGGTGTCTTTCCGTTCCCGGCCTGCGCGGTGTCGTTTCCCGCTGGCAGCAACTCAGGTATCAGGGCTTCGACCAGTTCGGACGTCCGATCGACCGGACCGTGAATGGGTTTCATGCCCGCGTCGTCCAGCACGAATGCGATCATCTTGATGGGGTGCTCTACCCGATGCGCATGACCGATTTCCGGCAGTTCGGCTTTACCGACGTGCTTTTTCCTCGACTCGATTCCAACGCCGAATAAAACACGTCCGCGCAACAAGCGCTTCCGCAACAATATAAGGGTTGTGCAGGCGCTTCCCGAAACCAGTGCGCTGCAGCGGCACTATGACTTCAGTCGATTCAAGAGTTCAGTTTCGAGCTTGATACGGCTGGAAGCCTCCCCAAGATCACCGTCGGTGATCAGGAACGTGTCTTCGACGCGTTCGCCGAGGGTCACGATCTTCGCGGTATGCAGGTTGGCGCCGTGTGTCGCGAGCACCTGGGCGACCGTGTAGAGCAACCCGGGCCGATCGGCGGCGCTGACGGAGAGAACGAACTGCGCTCCTTTCTCGTCGTTTTCGATGGTCACCTGCGGTTGAATCGGAAAATGCTTGACCTGCCGCGATATCCGTCCCGAGGCCGGTGCTTCCGGTGGTCCCTGGTGGATCAGACGGTCTTTCAGTTCATGCTCGATGTAGTTGATCATGCTGCGATCACTGTCGCGCCCGGTGACGTCGAGCATGATGAAGCTGTCCAAGGCGTAGCCGTGTTTCGTCGTGTGGATGCGCGCATCCAGGATGTTGTAGCCGGCCCGACCGAAGAAGCCGACCAGGCGCGCGAACAGATCGCGCTGGTCGCGGGTATAGGCCATGACTTCGATGCCGTCGCCGTGGGGGTTGAGACGCGCCTTGACGACGGGCTCCTCGCTGTTGATGCGGTAGTGCAATGCACGCGTGTGCCAGGCGATTTCCTCCGAGGAATGGCGCAGGAAGTAGGCGGTATCCAGTTGGTTCCAAAGCTGCTCGTGCGCAGACTCGTGGATGCCGTGATAAAGCATCAGGCGAATCGCCTCGGCCTTGCGTTCCTGGATGATGCCCTGCGCTGGAACCTGGCCACCAGAGAGCAGCAGACGCCGTGTCTGGTTGAACAAGCCTTCCAGCAACTGGCCTTTCCAGGAGTTCCAGACTTTCGGGCTGGTGCCGCGAATATCCGATACGGTCAGCAGGTAAAGCGCGGTGAGATGGCGCTCGTCCTTGGCGGTCCTGGCGAATGCGGCGACAACGTCCGGGTCGGCGATGTCCTGTTTCTGTGCGACGTTGGACATCACCAGATGATGCTTGACCAACCAGACGATCAGTTCCGAGTCTTCCTCCGACAACCCGTGCTCGCGGCAGAATTCCTCCGCGTCGATTGCACCGAGCTCCGAATGGCCACCTCCGCGCCCCTTGGCGATATCGTGGAAGAGGGCGGCGATATACAGGAGCCAGGGGCGCTCGAACTCGCTGATCAACTGGCTGCAGAACGGATACTCGTGAGTGAAGGCAGAATCGGAAAAGCGGCGCAGGTTGCGCAGTACCTGCAGAATGTGCTGGTCGACGGTGTAAACGTGGAACAGGTCGTGCTGCATCTGCCCGACGATCGTCCCGAACTTCGGCAGGTAGCGGCCGAGAATGTCGAACTGGTTCATGCGCCGCAACTCGTGGAGTACCCCGCGCTGCTGCTTGAATATCTCGATGAACCGCTCCTTGTTTAGCGGGTTGTTGCGAAAATCGTCGTCGATCAGCTTGCGCGCCCGCCACAGCGAACGGATCGTCCTTGCCGTCAGACCTTTCAGCTCCGAATGCTGCGCCATGATCAGGAATGTCTCCAGCATGGCTTCCGGATGTTCGCTGAACACCCGCTCGTGGGTGACATCGAGCAGCTGGTGCGCATTCTGGAAACGCTCGTTGATCGGTTGCGGTTCCTGCTCAGGCGGAGGGAAGATTGCGGCGCCCATGTTCTGCAACAGAATCGTATTCAGTTGCATGATCGTCTTGGCCGTGCGGTAGTACTCCTGCATGAGTTGTTCGCTGGCTCGCTTCGCCGGCGTGGCTTCGAAACCGAGTTGTTCGGCCAGTGCCGTCTGGTAGTCGAAAAGCAAGCGGTCTTCACGTCGCCGGGCATGGAAATGCAGATGAATACGCAATTGCTGCAGAAATCGCTCCCGTCGCTCCAGCCCCTGCTCTTCCTGATAGGTAATGAACCCGTGCCGCTTCAGGTCTTTCCAGCTGTTGCCATATCCCGTCGCCTGGGCGATCCAGAGAATCGTCTGCAGGTCACGCAGTCCGCCCGGGCTGTCCTTGCAATTCGGCTCAAGACTGTAGGGTGACTCGTGATAGCGCCGGTAGCGTTCTTCCTGTTCGATGCGCTTGGTGTGATAAAACACCTGGGGATCGAGGTGGTTCTTGAATTCCGAAACCATCCGGCAGAACAGCGCATAGTTGCCGACAATCAAGCGTGCTTCGACCAGCGCCGTCTGCACGGTCAGATCACCCTCGGCCTCCTTGAGACAGTCTTCGACGGTTCTGACGCTGTGGCCGATTTCCAGTCCGACATCCCAGAAGAGTCCGACAAGTTGTTCCAATTGTTCCGCCAGCACGGCATCCGGGTCTGTGGGCAACAGGATGAGCAGGTCGATATCCGAATAGGGCCATAACTCGCCCCGGCCATAGCCGCCAACTGCTGCCAGCGCGAGGGCGTCGGAAAAATGCAGTTCCGCCCAAAGATCGCGCAAAACTTCATCAACTAGGTGACTGCGTTCGTAAAGCAGCCGGGCCGGATCGGGATCCCGGTTGTACTGCTCGCACAGTTCTTGCTGACCTTTCTGAATCCTCGACTTGTAGCGGGAGAGTAAATCTGATCGGGCTGCAGAATCGAGTTTCATGAGGTCATTCAATCCATTCAGGCGGCGGGCGCATCCCGTCGGAAACAGTGAGAATCTCGTAGCCCGTGTCGGTGACAAGAACGGTGTGTTCCCATTGCGCCGAGAGGCTGTGGTCCTTGGTGACGACGGTCCACCCGTCGGCGAGCGTACGGATCGCGGCCTTGCCGGCGTTGATCATCGGTTCGATCGTGAAAATCATGTTCGGGCGCAACACAACGCCGGTGCCGGGCTGTCCGTAGTGAACGACCTGAGGATCCTCGTGAAAGCTGGCCCCGATCCCGTGGCCGCAAAACTCGCGCACTACGGAAAAGCCAGCCGCTTCCGCGTATTGCTGGATGGCGTGGCCGATATCTCCGAGATGGGCGCCGGGGCGCACTTGTTCGATTCCTTTCCACATGCAATCGAAAGTCACGTCGCACAGCCGTTTCGCCTGGATCGAGGCTTCACCGACCATAAACATCCGGCTGGTGTCGCCGTGATACCCGTTCTTGATCGTGGTTATATCGATATTGACGATGTCCCCGTTTTTCAGCTGCCGTTCGCCGGGAATGCCGTGGCAGATCTGATGATTGACCGAGGTGCAGGTCGATTTGGGATACGGCTTGTAGCCGGAAGGTGCGTAATTTAGCGGGGCGGGGATGCAACCCTGAACGTCGACCATATAGTCATGGCAAAGCTTGTCCAGTTCGCCGGTGGTGACGCCGGGTTTGACGAAAGGCGCAATGTAGTCGAGCACTTCGGCCGCAAGGCGACAGGCGACCCGCATTTTCTCGATCTCTTCGGGTTTTTTCAGAATGATGCTCATGGGGGCGGGGTGGCCAGTGCAAAGCACGAAGGATAAAGGAACGGGCTGGCTTAAGCAATTTTGCGGCCAGCAAATGTTTCGACAGCAATGGAGCTTGCCGCATCACGACGAGTCGCCGTGATGTGCGCTGTACGCAGGGTGCGGTTATTTACAGCTCGACTCGAGGAACTTTCTCGCTTTCGCAATTTCCTGCTCGCGCTGGGCATCCTCCATGAAATATCTTTCACCTTTTTCGTCACGCAAGGCAATACGTTCGCCGGATTCGAGCATCTGGAGCTGTCTGCGGGCATTGTTGCAGTTCTCCTGCTTTTCAGCCGCAGAAGCCTCTTCCTTGCGGTTTTTTTCGGCGATGTCCTGCGACTCCTTCTGCCTCTGCTTGAACTCCATCTCGCGTTCGGCGAGCGACTTTTGCGCAGGGCTGGTCGATGGCGAACTCGCGCCAAGAGTTTTTTGCTGCTGGACGGCGCCGACGGGAGGTTTGTCGGAAATCACGGTTTTTCCGCTGGCGTCTTTCCATTGATAGATCTGTGCATGTGCCGAAAAGGCAAAAAAAGCCGCCGCAGCGAGAAGAGCAAATCGTTTCATGGCCGTCCTGAGTCAAAGTGCATGCTGTATAATACGTTTTTGTGACACCGGATTATAGGCCATGCGTGTAATTCAAAAGGCACTTACGTTTGACGACGTCCTGCTGGTTCCTGCTCATTCCTCTGTTTTACCTCGCGATGTCAGCCTCCAGACGCGCCTGACTCGCAACATTTCCCTCAATATGCCGCTCGTTTCGGCCGCCATGGACACGGTGACCGAAAGCCGTCTGGCGATCACCCTGGCCCAGGAAGGCGGCATCGGGATCGTCCACAAGAACCTGTCGCCGAAAGCGCAAGCGCTGGAGGTGTCGAAGGTGAAGCGTTTCGAGTCAGGGATCCTGAAGGATCCGATTACGGTTCCACCGACCATGTCTGTGCGCGACGTTGTCGAACTTGCCAGGTTGCACAAGATTTCCGGATTCCCCGTGCTCGACGGATCCGTCGTCGTTGGAATCGTGACCAACCGGGATCTGCGTTTTGAAACGAGTCTCGACCAACCGGTCCGCAACATCATGACGCCAAGGGAGCGTCTGGTTACCGTCAAGGAAGGCGCAACCGTCGACGAAGGCAAGGCGCTGATTCACAAGCATCGACTGGAACGTGTACTGGTCGTCAACGATGCATTCGAGTTGCGTGGATTGATCACGGTCAAGGACATCATCAAAACGACCGAGCATCCGGACGCGTGCAAGGATCCGCTGGGGCGTTTGCGCGTCGGCGCGGCGATTGGCGTCGGCGCGGGAACCGAAGAACGCGCCGAGTTGCTGGCCGAGGCCGGCGTGGATGTCATCGTGGTCGACACGGCGCACGGGCATTCTCAAGGTGTTCTTGAGCGTGTACGCTGGGTCAAGAACAATTTCCCGTCAATCGAGGTGATTGGCGGAAACATCGCTACGGCAGACGCTGCAAAGGCACTTGTCGATCACGGAGCCGACGCGGTCAAGGTGGGTATCGGCCCCGGTTCGATCTGCACGACACGGATCGTCGCGGGCGTTGGTGTTCCCCAGATTACGGCTATCCAGATGGTTTCGGATGCGCTCAAGGAAACCGGCGTTCCGCTGATTGCCGACGGCGGGATTCGTTACTCCGGCGACATTTGCAAGGCCATTGCCGCAGGCGGGCACTGCGTCATGCTTGGCGGACTGTTTGCCGGCACGGAAGAAGCCCCCGGCGAAGTCGAATTGTTCCAGGGGCGCTCCTACAAGTCCTATCGTGGCATGGGCTCGATCGGCGCAATGGCCGATGGCGCCGCCGACCGCTATTTCCAGGATGGTTCGGCCAACATCGACAAGCTGGTTCCCGAAGGTATCGAAGGCCGCGTTCCCTACAAGGGTTCCGTCCTGGCGGTGATTCACCAGTTGATGGGCGGTTTGCGCTCTTCGATGGGTTACCTCGGTTGCGCGACGATCGATGACATGCACCAGCGTGCGGCCTTTGTCGAGATTACGTCGGCCGGCGTGCGCGAATCGCATGTCCACGACGTCCAGATCACCAAGGAAGCTCCAAACTACCACGTCGAGTAATCCTTTTATTCCCCTCCGATGGGCGGCTTGCGAGCCGCCCTTGTTCATTCAAGGCACGAAAATGGCTCACCAGAAAATCCTCATTCTCGATTTCGGTTCCCAGGTCACTCAATTGATTGCCCGGCGGGTTCGCGAACAGCAGGTGTACTGCGAATTGCACCCGTACGACGTCAGCGAGGATTTCGTGCGCGAGTTCAATCCGAATGGAATCATCCTTTCCGGCGGCCCGAATTCGGTCTACGAGGCGGAAGAGTGGCGCGCACCGCAGGTCGTTTTCGAGCTGGGTGTGCCGGTGCTCGGAATCTGCTACGGGATGCAGACGATGGCGCAGCAGCTCGGTGGCAAGGTCGAAAGCTCCGGGAAACGTGAGTTTGGCTACGCCGAGATCAAGGCGCAAGGTGAATCCAGCCTGTTTCGCTCGATCCAGGACCGCGTTGCACAGGATGGCAGCACTTACCTCGACGTCTGGATGAGCCATGGCGACAAGGTGACCGAGATGCCCTCTGGTTTCAAGGTGATCGCCGGCAATGACTCGTGCCCGATCGCTGCGATGGCCGACGAATCGCGAAAATTCTACGCCGTCCAGTTCCATCCGGAAGTGACGCATACGCTCAAGGGAAAGGAAATCTTCGCGCGTTTTGTTCACGAAATCTGCGGTTGCGGGCACGACTGGAACATGCCTGACTACGTGGAGGAAGCAATCGCCAAGGTACGCCAGCAGGTTGGATCCGAAGAAGTCATTCTCGGTCTCTCCGGTGGTGTCGATTCCTCGGTCGTCGCGGCCCTTCTGCATCGCGCCATCGGCGACCAGCTTACCTGCGTGTTCGTGGACAACGGCCTGTTGCGCCTGAACGAAGCCGAGCAGGTCATGCAGACCTTCTCGCGCAATCTTGGCGTAAAGGTCATCCATGTGGATGCCACCGCCCAGTTCATGGGGCATCTCGCCGGAGTGGCCGACCCGGAACAGAAGCGCAAGATCATCGGGCGCGAGTTCGTCGAGGTCTTCCAGGCCGAGGCCAGCAAGCTGCCCAACGCCAAATGGCTGGCGCAAGGCACCATCTATCCGGACGTGATTGAATCGGCCGGATCGAAGACCAAGAAAGCGCATACCATCAAGAGCCATCACAATGTCGGTGGATTGCCCGAGACGCTGAACCTCAAGCTGCTCGAACCGCTACGCGAGCTGTTCAAGGACGAAGTCCGCGAGCTCGGGATCGCACTCGGATTGCCGCACGAGATGGTCTATCGCCATCCCTTCCCCGGACCGGGGCTGGGCGTGCGCATCCTCGGCGAGGTCAAGAAGGAGTACGCCGACCTGCTGCGCCGTGCTGACGCGATTTTCATCGACGAACTGCGCGCCGCCGATTGGTATGACAAGACGAGCCAGGCCTTCGCGGTCTTCCTCCCGGTCAAATCGGTCGGTGTGATGGGCGACGGGCGAACTTATGAGTACGTCGTCGCGCTGCGCGCCGTGCAGACGCAGGACTTCATGACTGCGCACTGGGCCGAACTGCCGCACAGCCTGCTCGGCAAGGTGTCCAACCGGATCATCAATGAAGTGCGCGGAATCAACCGCGTGGTTTATGACATTTCCGGCAAGCCGCCAGCCACGATCGAGTGGGAATGATTTACTGACGGAATCCTCTGCGGTCACCGAACGATTTCGGTGACGTATTCGCGGGAAGCGATCAGCCTGGCCCACGCCAGCGGGCTCAGGTCGGAATTGGCATAAATGCCGGCAGCGATGGTAGCCGTTGCCGTGACTATCGGCGGAATCAGCAACAGCAAGGCTGTTTCCCGCCAGCCGGCGACGGGAATGTGCTCAGCGTGCCATCCGGAGCGATTGCAGCGGAACCAGGTGCGCCAAAGGATGGGGAGAAAGTACCCGGCATTGAGCAGACTTGAGCCCCAGAGAACCCAGACCACCCAGCCCATGTTCGCGGCGACTGCGCCGTCGGAAAGCCAGGCCTTGCTGACTGCCCCGGCAGTGAACGGGGCTCCCATCATCCCCAGCGCCGCAATGGAAAAGGCCAGCGTGGTTACTGGCATGCGCCTTCCTGCGCCATCCATCTCGCTGACCTTGTGAATGCCGAGGGTTTCGGCATAGTTTCCGGCACAGAAGAACAGCGTGATTTTCATGAGGCCCTGATGCACCAGGTGCACCACTCCCCCTATCGTGCCAATGGGGCCGAATAGCGCGACACCCAGAACAATGTAGGAAACCTGGCTCACAGTCGAGAAAGCCAGACGCCTTTTTAGATCGTCCTGAGAGAGGGCGCGCAGACTCCCCCAAAGAATGGTGATCGATGCGGCGATTGCAAGCGGTGTGAGCAGACCGAGTGACTGGGCAAACTCCACACCATAGATTTCGTAAACGATGCGGACGATGCCGAACGCTCCAGCCTTCACCACCGCCACAGCGTGCAACAAGGCCGAAACGGGGGCTGGCGCGACCATGGCCTGCGGTAGCCAGCCATGCAACGGGACGATGGCCGCCTTGACGCCGACACCAGCAATCAGCAGAAAAAATATCGCCTTTAAGTAAGTGGACCGCGAATCGTCAAATGCACCAAGGACACCTCCGTGAGCGAAGTCGGTGTGTCCTAGCAGGTTCTGGACCAGAACGATGCCGGTCAGCAAGACCGTGCCTCCCGTCAGGGTATAGGCAAGATATATTCGTCCGCCACGCATGGCGGCTTGCGTTCCGCGGTGAACGACGAGAGGGAAGGTGGAGAGGGTCAGTAATTCGTAGAATACAAAGAACGTGAACAAGTTGGCCGCCATGGCGATCCCCATCGTGGAGGTCACGCACAGGCTGAAAAAGCCGAAAAAGCGTCGGCGAAAAGCTGAGTGTTCGAGGTAGCCGATCGCGTAGAGCGTTGTAAGCAGCCAGAGCACTGCAGACAGGGTTATGAACAGGAGACCCAGGGCATCGGCCTTGAACGCGAGCTCCAATCCCTCAAGCACAGCAAAACTGACTCCAAACTCATCTCCAGCGCGGACACCTGCAAGCAGGATGAAAATCAACACCAGTTTGACCACCGCACCGAGGATATTCAACGTGGTGCGGGTACGCGTTGCCGATTCAGGCATCAGGAAAATCAGCACCCCCGGAATCAACGAGGAAAAGAACACGGCTAGAGGAAGCAGTTCGCCCGATGTCATCATGGTACCTGGCCAGGAAGCAACGCCATCAATTCGACTCCGCGAAGCCCAAGCAGAACGCTGCCGGCTGCCAGCGCGAATGCCGTCCATTCCTGAACGCGCGGTACTGTAGCGATTTTTACCGATGAGGGGGAAAGCAGGAAGGCGAAACTCAAAATTCGGAAAATATAAACGGCCGTCAGCAAGCCGCCGGCAAGTGCGACAACCGGAATGATCCACAGATCGCGAGCCATACCCGCTTCGATCAACTGCCATTTGGCGAGGAAACCGGACGATGGCGGAAGTCCCATCAACGTCATGCCCGCGAGGCCGAAGGCAAATAGAGTCAATGGCAGGCGTCCTGTCATTCCAGCCAACCCGGCCATCGTATCCTGCCCGGTCGCCTTGATCAGCACGCCTGCAGCGGCAAACATCGCAGCCTTGGCCGCGCCGTGGGCGCAGGCCTGCATCACCGTTGCTCGGATCGCGTCCTGCCCGGGCAAGAGCGGGAACACGAGGAACAAATAGCCGAGTTGAGCGACAGTGGAGTAGGCGATGAGCATTTTGATGCGAATCGCCTGGATAGCCCGCCAGGATCCCCACAGGATAGCTCCCGCACCGAGCAGGGCTGGAATCCAGGCAATGTCGTCGGCGATCGATGCGAATAGCTCTGTCCAGAGGCGGAGGGTCAGATAGAACGAAGCCTTGACGACAAGCGCAGAAAGCAGGGCGGAGACAGGCGCGGCGGCTCCGCCATGCGCGGGTGGCAGCCAGTAATGGAAGGGAAAGAGGGCGGTCTTCAGCATCAGCCCGAACAGCATAAGCAGGCCAGCCAAAGCAAACGCCTGCGGCGGATTGCTGCCGACCAACGGGATCAGCGTCGCAAGCGACACCGACCCGAACGCGCCGTAGATCAGGGCGACTCCGAGAAGGTAGGCACCCGAGCCGATCAGTGTGGCGAAGAGATAGCGCAAGGCTGCGGAGATCTGGGCCTTTCCGCCTCCGATGGCGACCAGGCTGACTGCGGAAAGACCGACGATTTCCAGGGTGACATAGATGTTGAACAAGTCGGCCGAGACGAACAGCGCGTTGAGGCCGGTGATCAGGAATCCGGCCAAAGGCCAGAAATGACGGCTTTTTGAGGCGTCCTCGGAGAAATAGCTGCGGGCATAGATGGTCAAAGGCAAGGACACGACTTGCGTCAGTAGCAGCATGGCCAAGGCCAGTCCGTCCACTGTCAGGTCGATCCCGAGCGGCGCCCCCCAACCGCCGACGCGGTGAATCACCGGAACGGCAACGTGCCATGTTGCCACCATCCAGACGACGAGAAACGTCTGGATGGCACTTCCGACGACGCCGAGCCATGCCCCGATACGTTCGCCGGTTACGAATGCTGCCGCTGCCCACGCCAGGGGAAGGACGATCAACCAGACGACGAAAGTTACCGGCTCAACCATCATCGATCTCCGTCAACTCTTCCTCGCTGTCTTTCACTTCATGCTGCTTGCGCAACAGGGCAAGCGCGAGTGCCGTGGCGGCAACGGCGACGACAATACCGGTCAGTACCATCGCGTGCGGTACCGGGTCGCTCTCGCCGCCTCGTTGCGCCAATCCGACGAGAACGAGGAAGGCGCCGCTGCCCATCAGGTTGAACGCCAGAATGCGTCGCAGCAAGTTGGCGACGAGGATCGTTCCAGCCACGCCAAGGGTGAAGATGAGAGCCCCGACGACGGCAAAAAGCAGCTCGCTGCTCAAGGCGCTCCCCCGTTGTCGCGTGACAGGAAAAGGAACAAGCCCGCAAGTATTGCCGCCAGCGACAGAGTCAACCCTGATTCAATCAACAGGATCAGCAATCCCGCCTGCTCGGGTGGGTACTGCAGGAGGCTGCCGGCGGCCAACAGCGCAACCGAAACGCACAGAAACAGAACGAATCCACCGACCAGGATTACGCGACGAGCCAAGGGCAGCAACTGGGCATTCCAGGCGGACAAAAGCCCGGAAAGATGCAGAAGCACCATCGCCGCCGCGAGTACCGCTCCGGCCTGAAACGCCCCCCCGGGCCGGAATGCGCCGGCCCATAACAAATAGCCTCCGACGACGATCACGGGTGGCGTGGCGATGCGAGCCAGTTTTTGCAGCATCGCATCGGCCGGTTGGTTGGGAGGTGGCGGCAACATCGGCCCGGCGGCCATAAGACCGATAAGCGCGAGGAGAAGAACGGCGATCTCCAGCAGGGTGTCGTAACCACGGAAATTCAACAACACGGCAGTAACGGGATGAGACACCCCGCTTTTGGCCATGTTGTCCGCAACGGCGATGCGGAGATTCACCGGGCTTGAGGGCAGATCAACGATCGCGTTGATCAGCAGCCCGCCGAAAACCAGTGCTGCGGCGATGACGATGGCGCGCTTCATTGGCGCCTCCGTGCGGTTTTCGCCTTGCGCAAAGCCCCCAGCGCATCGAGGAGAAGAGCGCCTGTCAGTCCCGCCCCGATGGCGGCCTCGGCAAGCGCGATGTCCGGTGCTCTCAATCGGCACCAGGCCAGAGTCATCAACAGACCAAAAACGATGAACATCACCACCGCCTGGTCGAGACGATTCGCGGTGATCGTTCGCCAGGCACTCCAGACGAGCGCTGTCGACAGCAGCAGATCGAAGGCGAGGGCTGCGCTCAAGGCTTCCCTCCTCGCCAGGGCTTGACGCCAAGGACATCGGCACGCCGGGCGATGGCGTAACTGACGCCGGCGCTGGCCGCAAGGACGAGCGGCCAGATTAGCAGTAGCTTCAAGGCCGCCTCCAGATTCGGAGCCTGCAAGGCCAGCGCAAGAAGAATGCAGCCAAGCCCGAGGTTGTCCGCCTTGGCAAGCGCGTGCAATCGGCAATACACGTCAGGAAAGCGCAGCAGGCCGACCGTCCCCGCGAAGTAAAAAAAACCGCCGACGCACAGTAGCAGCGTACTTGCTGTCGAGAGCATTGATTAGCCTCCTTTATCTGCGCCAGGAGCGGCGGACAAAAGCAATCCCGGTGATCGCCGCCAGTAGCGCGAGGACCAGCGCGACATCGACCAATTCCCTGACTCCTTCTGCATATGCCAGGAGAACGATGATTCCGACGCCGGTTGAGCCGAACAGCAGCGCGATCAGCATCCGGTCGGCAGCCGTCGGGCCGCGGGCTGCAGCCACAAGGGCCACGACGAGGTTACCGAGAAGGAAGAAAGCGAGAGGCATTTCGAAACCGGTCATTGCGTCACCTTGAACACTCGCCCAATGGCTCGCTCGATTTCGCGCGCTTCTTCGGCGATGGGGAGACGTTCATCGAGGACATGCAGCCGCAATCGATCATCAACCAGTTCCACCCCGAGCGTTCCCGGCATCAATCCAAGCGTGTTGACCAACAGGATTCGCCCTCCGCCAGGCGGGAGTTGCAGCCGCATTTCGAGAATGCCGGGGCGAAGTGCCGTTCTCCCCTCAAACGCTGCCAGAGCAACCTGAATGCCGCCTCGCACCGAGTTCCAGACGAAGAGACAAATGAACGCAACGAGACCGGCGAGACTCAAAGGGACCGTGGAAGCGGGAAGAAAGCGCAGGCTGATGATGACGGTGGAGACGACAGTAATCGCGCCAATTCCCCAACTGTCGATACGCCCTTCGGAGAGAATCCACCAAAGGGCGATGGCGAGCAGACAGCGCACAATGATCGTACGTAGCACTCCGAACTCCTGTCGAGGACAGTACTTTTCCGTCATCCTGGACGATATACCGATGGCAATCTTGCCAAGTGCCGAAAATCTGCCACGCTACCAGCCAACGAGCAATCCCGACTGCTGATGCCCGATTGTAATAAGACCAATAGGGACGTGGTCAAATGCAGGCTGCCTGTTTGTGATTCAGGATTTCAAAAAGAGTTCTGGCCGGGATCGGCTGGAAAAAATGATATCCCTGCATCGTCGAGCAACCGCAGCTTTCAAGGTAACGGGCCTGCACCTCTGATTCGACGCCTTCGGCAATGAGATTCAGCCCCAACCCCTTGGCGATGGAAATGATCGCCAGAACGACCGGGAAATGCCCATCCTCGCGCTGGATTTCCTTCACGAACGACTGGTCAATTTTTACCGTGTGGATAGGGAAGCGGTGAAGGTAGGAGAGTGAGGAATAGCCCGTCCCGAAATCGTCGATCGCCACGCTGACACCAATCTGGCACAAGCGGGTCAGTTGCTCGTTGACGTGCTGCGGGTTGCGGATGCAGATGTTCTCGGTGATTTCGACCTCGATCTGCTCGGGAGGAATGCCGTATTGGGGCAGCACCTGGCGCATGCGTTCGGCAAAGTCTCCCCGGTCGAGATACTGCGGCGAGACGTTCATCGAGATGCGAATCGGTGCGAGCCCGGCCTGAGCTCTGTCGCGCATATCCTTGCAAACCGCCTGAAGCATCCAGTCGGTGATCGGAATCATCAGTCCGTGCTCTTCAGCGAAAGGCAGAAACTCGCCGGGCGATAGCACACCTCGCTCCGGATGATTCCACCGAATCAACGCTTCCGCGCCCGAAATGCATCCTGTCGCCACGTCGACTTGCGGCTGGTAATACATGACGAGCTGATTCTGCTCCAGAGCCCGCCGGATGCTCTTTTCCAGCGTCATCTCGCGATATGTTGCGTCGTACATCGCTTCTTCGTAAAAGGCGTGGCCGTTCTTGCCCTGCGCCTTGACGTGATACATCGCCATATCGGCATGGCGCAAAAGCTCATCGATCGATTCGCCGTCTTCCGGATAGATCGATATGCCGATGCTCGCCGAGATATGAAACTCGCTGCCCTCAAGCACAAACGGCAGCCGGAAGGTCTCAAGGAATTTCTCCGCGATGACCTTCGCGTCGTTCTTTTCGCGAAGTTCCGGCAAAACGACGGTAAACTCGTCACCGCCGAGCCGGGCCAACGTGTCGCCGCGTCGCAAGCAATTTTTCAAACGGGTGGCGACCTGCTGCAACAACTCGTCGCCCTTCACATGTCCCAGGGTGTCGTTGACCAGCTTGAAGCGGTCAAGGTCAATGAACATGACCGCCAGTCCGCAACGATTGCGCTTGGCCTGAATGACGGCGAGACCCAGGCGATCCTTGAAGAGAACGCGGTTTGGGAGATCGGTGAGGATGTCGTGGTACGCCTGATAGGAAATCATCGCTTCGGCGCGCTTGCGCTCCGTGACGTCCCGCGCCACGCCATAGGTCCCGAAGAACTCGCGCTGTTCGGGGTCGGCGCCGACAGCGTACATGCCCATCGAGTTGAACGAGATGGTCATCAGCGTGTTTTCGAAGGTCAGATCCAGCTCGTTGCCCAGATTGCTCTTCAGGCGCAGTTCAACGTTCCGCGATGCGCGCTGCCCCACCCGCCGCTCGTTGAATACGTAGCGCGCCCGCTCAAGATCTTCGTCATGGACCAGTTCCGAATAATGCTTCCCAATCAGCTCAGCTGGCGAGAAACCCAGGAGTTGCTGGACGCGATCGTTGATGAACGTGAAACGTCCATCCCCGTTGAGCGTATAGATGATGTCCGGTGAACTGTCGACCAGATAGCGGTACAGCTTTTCCGAGCACTCGAGTTGCCAGGCAATGTGGTGATTTTCGTTTTCCAGCCGCTTCTGTTTCAGCGCGTTGTCGACAGTCGTCAGCAGTTCTTCCCGGGTATGCGGTTTGCGCAGGTAGTCGTAGGCGCCGCGTTTCAGCGCGCCAATGGCTGCATCGATCCCCGTATCGCCGCTCAAAACAATGACTTTCGTGTCGATACCACGAGTATTGATGACATCCATGATCTCGTGCCCGCTGTAGTCAGGCAGGCGAAGATCCAGCAGGGCGAGGTCGAATTTCGTCTTTTCCAGATGTCGAATTGCCTCCGAACCCGAAGATGCCGTCACCAGTTGATAGCCCCGTCCCTTGAGCAACTCGCACAGGCTGTTCAGCAGCATCGGTTCGTCATCGACCAGCAGCAGACGCGGACCATATTCTCCCGCGACAAAAGTACCTTGTGTCAGCCCGTTTCCCAGCGCAACTACCAGAGCGGCAGAATCTTCAGTCGAAATCACGTTCATGGTTGTCTCACGCTGGATGTCCGTCAGGTGTCCTGATTCAGGCTGCCGCGAACAGGTAGCAACAATTCAAAGCGGGTCCCCCGGGCGCTGCTTCGGCAGGAGATCAACCCCTGATGCTTCTTGACAAGGCCGTGCACGATACGCAGGCCGAGTCCTTGATGTCCGCGACCTTTCGAGCTTTTTATGGGATGGAAGAGATGGCTCAGAATCTCCGGGGGAATTCCGGGACCGTTGTCGATGACGCAGACCTCGACATACAAGGTACCGTCCCTGTTCACGTGGCCATTGTTGACGATCTGGATTTCCCCGGTCGAATGAACGGCTTCGACGGCATTCTTCACGAGATTGACCAGGATCTGTTTGAGTGGATCCGGGGCAATATCGATTTCCGTCGGAAGATCCTGTGTCTGGACGACAATCTTTACGGAGGCGGGGGCGTACTCGGTATCGCGGAACAGCCGCGCCACGTCGCGGATAACCCGATTGACTTCGGCAAAGGGAGCCGGCGTTTCCGGTTTCAGATCGGCGAGTCCGCGAACGATCTGGCTGACACGGTCGATTTCCTGGTTAAGTATCGATATTTCGTTGGAAACCAGTTCCTGCTGTTCCAGCTTGCTGTCGAGCACACTCAGGTAATTCTTGATGATCGACAGCGGGTTGTTTACTTCGTGGACGATCTTGCGCGAGGCTTCCTGGTATTCCGCGACGACATCGGCTACCCGTCGTGAAGCCTCACTGTTTTCGTCAAGCGCCTTTTCCAACGCTGACGCGGCCTGCTCCCCAAACGATTTCAGGAATCGCTCACGCTTGCGCAGCCCAGGCACCTGCCACGCAGCGACGCCGCCAACCAGCACTCCGAGACACCGGCTCCGGAAGACAAGAGGAAGGCAAACCAGCGAGTCGCAACGGAGGATGCGCAACAGTTGCTCTTCACTGACACCAAGGGGGTTGCCATTGGTGATGATAAACGCCATTCGCCGCTGCATCGCCGCCTCCGCAACGGGGCCGCCGCGCGACAGTGTGACGGTGAATTCCTTCAAGCGTTGCTTGTCTCCACCGAGCGGCACGCCGACAAGTTGTTTTCCGTCTCTGTTCATCAGGAGGGTGGCTGTATCCTCGAAATCGAACAGGATTCGCGCCGAACGCGCCATCGCTTCCAGGAGCTGCGTCTCGCCCTGCCGGGGGGTCATGAGGCGTCCGGCCTCGGAGTTCAGTACGAAATTGAGTACTTCTTCCGACAATTCCTTTTGGCCGGCCTTGGTTTCGGTACTGGGCGGTTCGCAGGCCGCAGGAACGCCGATTTCCTCCACGCCGGCCAAGTCGATGCCAAGATAGGCGGCCGCCTTTTCAACCTTCTCACTGGCGCCTGAAGCAATGCGCGACAGGTCTTCCTCGTTGATCTCGCACAACGACGCGGCCGCCTGGACAGAGGAATCGTTGGTGTCGTAAACACTCATGAGATGGGCGAGTCGAACGATCCGAATCAATGGATGGGTGTTCTCCAGCCGAGAGACCGCGTCGTGGTGATAGAGCACACTGTCGGAAAGGAATGAATCAAGGTTCCAGCGTTCGATGAGCCACGCACCTGCTTCCTGATGAGTGATCCTGAAGGTCTGTTC
>Ga0302250_1000606_pt1 | contig 33007 bp, 40 predicted proteins | sample AAG_RA_Asp_MG_FD_193536 | JGI IMG/M metagenome (GOLD analysis project Ga0302250, IMG submission 193536) | Enriched activated sludge microbial communities from anaerobic digester in WTTP, New Holstein, Wisconsin, United States - AAG_RA_Asp | ecosystem: Engineered > Bioreactor > Anaerobic >...
CACTATCCTTCTCATGCTCGATGAGCAACTCGAAATACTGCTCAGCGAACCTCTCCAAATCCTCTTGGCTGTGATCGTGCCTTGTTGCGAGGTCAATCGTGATATTGCGTGTGATGTTCTTGGCGATAAAATCAAAGTCCTCTTTGAGCTTCTCATATTCCACGACCATGAAATTCACGCTGTGGTTCGGATTTTCTCTGACCAGCTTCAACATCCACGCTTCCGCCTCTGCCTTCCCCTGAGGCCCGCCATATTTCTCGTAGCAATTACCAAACGACCACGTGATCCCAATATTACGATGCCGTGAGAAAAACTCATACATGCGCTCGTTGATTAACGCCCCATTGGTGTTCATGTGAAAGAGCATCTGCGGATACTTATCCATCACATGCTGGATAACCTCAAAGTTGACCGTCGGCTCCCCGCCCCAAAAATAAATAGTGAACTTCTGCGCCAACTGAAGTTTTGAGAAGCAAAAGTCGAGAATGTCGTCCGCCGTCTTTTTTGACATCTTCGCAGGCCCGAGTGTTGATACCTTATTGCGCTCAAACAAGCCCCTGCGGTAACAAAACGAGCAATTGGCGTTGCATGCGTGCGTTAAATACAGATACACTGACTTGTAAACTGGAATCCTCATGCACGCCCCTTGTGGTAAAAAACATCAACGCCAGTTTCAATCGCCTTCTTTGCGATATACTCATACGTCGCTGTCTCAATACGGTTCGCCCAGCAGTGATTCGGCGCTGGCTTTAACGGATTGCCGGTAACAGTGTAATTCTCCGCCAAGCACATCGCCCTTGGACAACACCTAATATCTCCTTCAAAACAAACCTCACAATCCCGGCAATGCTCATAAAGCTCATCAATCCAATCACCCATCTTTTTGAAAAAGAAGGCCGTATCGTTAAATCCACTTCGAACATCGCCAATCTTAAACTCCGGGTAATTGGCGAAGAAGTCGCAGGGATAAATCTCGCCTTTGTTGTTCACGGCAAGATAGAGATATCCGCACCCGCAAAAAGTAGGCGGCACGTCCTTAAGCGGCATACCCTTCATCTTGCGGTAAATGTTATTCTTTAATGCTATGTCCCATTGGCTCCTGCCAAACTTCGGCTGGCCGCTGAAATAGACGTAATCCGCAATGCGCCTGAAAAGATCCTTGAACTGCTTATTCTTATCTTTAACCATATCCCAATGCCGGGCTGACGATACCCGCACGATCGGGATGCCGTATTCATACAGCCAGACAATCTCCTCATAAACAAATTCCCTGTCCGGATCATCAACCACATAATGCACGTCGCCTCCATTTGATATGACCAAATCAAGCAGAGGTTTCGCCTTATTCAAATATGACTTCCCGAACTTGCTCCGCAACGCTGAAATACTCACGCTTAAATTCAGATGATATTTGTGTTTTAATACCCAATCTCGAACGTCCTGATCCTCGAGCAAGATTAAACCATTCGTTGTCACGACATAGCGGTACATGCAATAGGTATCGCAAAGATATTTGAGCATCGGGAAATTCAAGAACGGTTCACCGCCAAAGATGCTGAACTTAATCTTGCGCTCATCAAACGTCTGTGAAACCCAATCCATCGTTGCGTCAATAACGTCCTGTGTGATACCGGTGTTCTTCTGCCTGAACTCTTTGGGCTGATAGCAATAGTCGCACCTCAAATTGCAATCTTGCGTCATGAGAAAATACACCGTGGTGTATTCCTGTTTGCCGTTTGTTATCGAGTCGATATTAAACATCCCCTCATCTTTGTACTGTTTGATAACATCCCGGCACTGCGCTGGCAGGTCACCAACCGCTTTGCTATTCTTAAGCTCAAATACCGACATCTATCCTCCAGATCAATTTGCTAAGACCCGTTTCTATTTCCTCAATGTCCATTCCCAGTCGTTCCTGAAAAACTTGCCGATGAGCATCACTCAAAGTAACAAGATGTGAAGCGTATAGGTTATCTCTATGCGTCCCGGAGATAAGTAAAACGAAGTTGGAAATATTGCCATTCTCGCCCTCAACGCCCAATTCTTGATAAACCTGACACAAGGCATCAATAAAAGCCTGCACACCCATAAACCGCTTGTGCGTGAAGCATTGAACGCTTAAATCGTTAAGATTATTTCTGCTCCAATAAATAAGCTCGCTCACGGTGTTTTCATTTTCCATGAGAGCCGCTTTGAATGACGCTTTGTCCGCTTTTTCCTGATCCTGCAACATATCAATCACCATGAATAAGGGTTACATTTACAATTCCACGCCGTGTGGTCATGCCCGCCTGAATACTCACATGATCCCCAATTTGATCCCGGCGGTGTATACACACACCAATCCCATGGCACATATCCATCCCATGCCACTGGCGGGTTCGCTGATTTATAAGGATGCTCAGCGCTGGACGGCAAATTGATACTGGCGCAATTCCAGTAATGATTTATTGAATGAGAACATTCGGAATATTTATGGTCATCACACGCCACGCCAGCGTGCGAACACGTCGTATAGTGATATCCACAATCTGCGCAATACTGGCACTGCTCAGTCTCACAAATACAGCCGGTCATTAAAGCCTGAACTTTCTGCATCGCCTGCCTAAAGTGAATACCCCTGACCTCTGTTGAAAGAGCCGTAATCGTGGGATCAGTAAAGTCCATGCATCCTGAACTATCCTGCGGGCAGTAGCCAGATTCGCCCCTGCCTGATTTACAGGCCGCAAACTCCGACCTCAATTCGTCCACATGAACCTTTCTGATCTCCGTGACTAAAGCTGTGATTGTCGGGTCCGTAAAAGACGCTTGCGTAAGCCCACGTCTCACAAACTCTGAGTTGAGGAACGACCGCAATTCATCAATATGAACCTTACGCACCTTTGTGGACAAATCCGTAAGAACCGGGTCCGTCCAAGCCGGTGTGTTCGATGAGCATTGTTTTGGTGGCATCTTATGCGCCATGCTTCTCCTTACGAGGCGTAAACCGCCGTCCTATCAAAAAATCCTTTTGTGCCTGATGCGTTCGTTCCGTAATATTTGTTATTCCCGGGCGATGCGGCGCCATTCTCAAGTTTCGCTGTCGACACCCCACCGTCTTTTAACTGCAACAAGTCACCCGCTGATACCTGAAACATCGCTGTATCAATAAGGCCGTCTAAATATTCCGGCGTCGTATCACTCACATCAGCCTTCAATTTATTAGGCGCATTCTCTGTCGGCAGGACACCCGCCGCTGAAGGGATACTGCCCAAGCCCGTAATCGCCGATCCATGAACTTTATTGGCCGAGGTTATCTGGGCGAGTTTCGTGTCCTCAATGCCCGCACCCGGGGCGACCTTATCGTTCGTGATCTGCAACGCCGGGTCCGTTAATAGCTCCAACGCTTCCCAATTCGCCCTACAGGCGGGCGGGAAGTTAATCAAAAGCATATCGTTCTCCGGTTTAGCCTTGTCCCAAGCCATCGCCCACCTCCTTCTTTCTATAAGACTCAGCGACCTCGTTGAGGTCGTAAAGCTCAACCCCGTGATCCCGTAACATCTGAATCCAACAGACGTCATGCAAAGTCATCTGCCGTGCGTAATTCTCAGCCTGTTCAGAGCAAGTAAACACAATCGGTTTTCTTTTAGGCATGCGCAGGATAATGTCGCCCCTGACCGACACGTACGCCATATCGTCAGGTATCTCCTTCTTGCATTTACTACAGATCAACTTGTCCATCTTCAACTCCTTCCGACTGGTTTGCGTGCTTGGTAAATTTCTGCAACAAACCGTTCAACGTCGATTTATTAAAAGTTGCGTCTTTGATCCCGACACTTTTCATCCGACCAATCACGCCGCCGTCATTGACCTTATATAAAATGACTCCGTTCAAGAACTCACCGTTCTCAAACTCAATAACCACTTTGTAAGGAATCAGCTTCTTCGCCATTCAAAACCTCCTAAATCCCATGACTGTGCCAATCAAACATGCCTGTCTGCGCCACGCCTTGGGCGTCATATAATTTCACCGTGAAACTCGTAATATCTTTTCCCACGAATTGCGAATAAATCCCGCCTCCGTTTCTTATCTCAATATGAACACTCGGCTCCTCGTGATATGTCTTTCCGAAAAGCACCTCTTTGCCGTCTACCGCTGAGGCAACCGTGTCATTGCCATAATCATCAACGTCCGGGAGATCACCGAAATACTGAAACGTAGAGCAAGTGATCTCATCGCCAACATTCTCCCGATACAGCGTCAACTCGATCTGAAAATAGCGACAATAATAATCACCGGGCTGGTAATCTTCCCAATCTTTCCACGTAATGCCGTCCTCCGAAGTCCTTATGCGGAAACTCGCCGCTCTCAATGTCTCCTGCCCGGTGAAACGATACGATGGACTGTCGTTAAATTTCGTTACACCGTCGCTATCAAACCGCCTGCCCAGAGAAGTCGAAACGATCACATCGATCCCGATATAAACGCTTGCCACATATCCAAAATCCCTAACCGGTGTGGTATACGTCCCGGACATAACCCCGTCCGTTATCACAATAGATTCGCCCTCTTTTTCAATGTCAACCATTGAGCCTTCCCACAGCGACTGTTCCTGATACTCAGCGATAATATTTCTGAAGGGAATTTCCGTGATTGTCACAACCGCCTCTTTTGCGTTCACGGAATAATTGCCTGACGTGTCTATCGCCTTAATCCAATAGCTCTGCCCGATGCCTCGCTTAACATCTTTGGTGAGATAATGCGTCCCCTGCTGAAGCGAAATGAATTCCCCGCTATCCCAATCAAGACCACGCCTGAGCTCATATCCCCAGACATCAACATCCGCTATAGGCGTCCACCCGAAATAAAGCATGTCCCTGTTACGATTAACCAAAAACGACGGTACGTCTGAAGGCGGGGCTGACTTTCCCACAACAGTGATCTCGCTCTCCGGCGCATTTGCGAGAGAACTCTCCTCATTTAATGAATCAAGCGAAGTTACCTTGATCTTATAGGTATGTCCGTCAACAATGTCGCCGATAATGCGAAACTGCGTTCCGGTGGTCTCGCCTCTCGCCCGCCAGCTCTGGCCGTTGTCGTCGCTTATATAAATCTTCGCCTTAGCGTAGGACTTGACGAAATGATCCACATACGCCGGACGATCGAACCAAACGTCAATTGCGTTCTCGATTGTTCCGTCTGTCTTTTTCACAAGCGATTCAGTTAAACTGAGATTATTGACCGTGGGAATCTCGCTCGATAACGATGAGTAATTGTTCTGCGGCAAGATAATATCCGAATCGTCATACACCGCTTCGTTATACTCAAGCGCAGATATCTGAACCTCGTGCTTACCCTCACGCTGAACTGACACCACCCGGAAATCTTTCTTCACCTTATTTGTCTCGCCAATAGCGTAAACATCAAACGCTTGCGGGTTTGCTGGGAATGCCTCACACTCAATCTCGCTGTGTGTTCCCGTAGGCGAAGTGATGAGCCGTTCCTCAATCGTGTCATCGCTAAATCTAATCTGTATCTTGTAAGACTTGCCGTCCTCAATAACCATCGTCCGGTCTAATTTGATCAACGTTGATGAACTGCCGTCCTGCACCCTGCCGGAGAAACCCCACTGCGGAACGTCATGGGAAATTGAAATAACGTCACCCGCCTGACAAGCCACAGCGTCAATACCCGCCTTAAACGCAACCGACCGGTTAATATAGCGAGCGACTTTCAATGCGTAGCGTGCCGCACGTATTGCGTAACTCGCCCCCGTGGTAAACAAACGAATCTGGCTCTTGCGCATCGGCTCACCTGAAGCCAGTGATTCCTCATCGATGTAGGCGATTGTTTCCTGCTGGTAGTTTTTCTCCTTGTCCGTGAATTGAACCTCGATCACGTTCGGCACTTCCTTCATGGTTTTCCAGCTCTGAGCGAATGAGTCTTTGACAATATTCCCCATACCAAATAACTGCGTGGGTAGGGCGGGCTTATCAATCTTGAAAGCGAGCCCTCCTGCGCTGTATACCGGCATGGCGTTAAACGTGGCGCACAACTGAATCAAAATATCAAGCGCCTTGTGATTGCTATCCACGACCACATCCATTCTGAACCGTTTCTCAAACCCGCCTTGACCGTCCGGAACTTTCTCCTCGCAATACTGCGACATCTCAAGAAGCGAGGCGTTGTCCAAATTGTCTGTGAGAATAAACTCTCCAAGACCATATCTTTTATTTGTCACGAGGTCCCGCAGACACCAAACCGGATTCGCCGAGTATTTCAGAACGTACGTTGAACCGTCCCACGAGAGAAGCGTGTCGTCCACAAGCAACCGATAATCACTCCCGTCCCAGTAATAGTCCTCCCAATCAACCGGCACGCCTGCGTTTCGCACATCCGGAATTGAAACCTTCTTGCCTTCCACGATCGCCGTTATATTCGGCGTCGATCCGCTCAACTGGTCTGTCGCCAATAAATGAAGTCCGAGTAATGCGCTATTGGGATAAACCAAATCGTCTGTCTTAATCTCATCGATCTGAAATAGCGTAAGATCGCCCTGTTTTAACGGCTGAAGCGAACTGTCCTCACTGGTGCGGGTAATGCGAATATCGTATTGCCCGGGCGTGAGCCCTGTCTTTCTGAACACACGGCGAACGCTGGTACGTGACTGCCCTGAAATAGTGGTCTCTCCCAAGTCGATATAAACACTTTCCGAATGGATCTTATACTCAACCCGGTAAGTCACGCTCCAGCTTTGAATATCCCCGGAACCTGAGTTCTGCTGATATAATCCGTTGCTAAGCCTTAAATGAATCTCGAACGCCTCAACATCCGAATCGATTGTGGTATATACATACGGATTGTTCTGCGTAAGATTGGCGTTAACCGGATAAACATTGTGCAGATCCTCGAAGTTAGAGATCATGCTTTGATAATTCACGCCAAAACGTTTCTCCACGGAAACGCCGTCAAAGTTCCCAATCGGATTATTGTTTAACTCTATCTCCTCGATCGACTCAATCTCCCCCTCACAAAGAGCGAGCAGGATATTGAGATAATGTTTATCTCCGTCCTCCCATAAAAACTGATTAACGATATTGCCGCCTATCCGATGCCTGCCGTAAACCACCGCCACCGGAACGCCGACCTCCTGAATGGTCTGCACGCCGTCCCAGCCATAGGTTGGCGAACCCTCATCCATTCCAGTTCCCGCTCCCAGATTGAAGTCCGGCATCTTGGGCTGGTTCATGTATTGATAAATCGAATAACCCATGGAAAGCACAAAGAACGTGAACAAAAACGGATGCGCCACGGCCGCCGCCCAAACAGCGGAAATAATCCATGACACGACAGCGACAATCGGCGCTTTTACCTCCGACACAACGACAATCTCGTCACCGTTGTCAATCCGCACGGATAAATCCTCAATACGTTTTCCGGTGACAATCACCCGCTTGTCCTGATAATCAACACCCGCCTCATCAAGATAATCCCGCACGCATTTGCTCCGGGAATACTTAAACTCCCGGACTTCCGCATCCTCGGTCTTAAACGGATTAGCTATGTTACGAATTATGACCATGCTCTTAACCTGTAAAACCCTTCTATCTTTTTAACCCACGAAACATCATCAAGCCGTGAAACGATCACGCCCTGACGGCAACAATGAATAAACCGCCGATTGCTTAAAACCATTCCGGCATGATTAGCGATCCCTTTTGAATTAACAAACAAGATGCCGTCTAAACACTTCGGTTCAACTACCTTCTCCCAATCATGGGCGTAGTTATCTCTGAAATAGTCTTTGCCTTTAAGCCCCCAGATTTTGCTATATTCCAAATCCTCCACGTCAAAGAGGGAAACGCCTAAATCAGCGTACGCCAGCTTGAGAAAACCCCAGCAGTCAAGCCCGTCCATCGTACGTCCTCTGTGACGGTAAGAAACGCCGAGATACTTCTCAACCATGAGTTTCTCTACATCACGTAAATCCGTCTTGACGGCACTGACGGAAACGCCCCGAACCGCTGGTAATTCTCCAGCTGTTTGCAACGTTGTTTCGTCTTGTTGCATGCGCTCTCTCCTCCCACATACCCGCATTCCGTTGACTTGAATTTCCAAGCGCAATAGTTGCGGGCATACCTTCGTGCGGGCAAATCCACCCCTAACACGTCAAATTTGCCGGTCAAAGTGAACTCAACGTTCTTTTGATCAGCTGAATAATTATCGATATAAAACACGTCATCCATGTTGGCGTCTGGGTCCGACAACTGATCCGCCCAAACCATGCGAATGATGACCTTCTTGCCCCTGAAGTCATACTGCTCAAGATAAAGTTCGATAAGCCTCGAGACGTTGGCCAGCCTCACTTTCACCTGCTCAATCTGACCCTGATTGTTCTCCGATATAAACTCATGGGTTATCGGGAACTTAGAGTAAAGAACGCCGTCATAAGTGACATCCTGATCGAAACTAGCTAAACGCAAATCGTTGACTCCGTCATACGCCTCAAGCGTGTAAAGAAATATCGGGGCGTTTTCCTGCTTCGCTTTTTCCTGTTTGAATGTCTGGTCAACTTCTCGGGGCATCACTTCACCTCTTGCAAATCAAACTCAAAGTCATAAACCTCATGCGCCTTCATGGTGAACTTAAAACTGTCCTCCACAAACCGCACCGAATACTCAACCGAATCATTCGGGTTTGTCCATGTGAACGCCATGAACGCCCCGTATTTACTTTTGAAAAACTCCCGCACCGCCTGCATATCCGCCTTTATCCGGCTGTTAAATCTCAATCGCCACTTGCGTAAAGGAGTCGCCCATTTACGTCTGCGTTGTTCCGCACCGCTTTCAAACTCTGAAATGAGCGTCTTATACTCCAGCGTCTCCTCAAAAACAAAATCTGGCAAATACGTGAAATCGCTCATGCGTAACTCCTGATCACGGAACGAATCTTGCCGTTGTTATAAATGTCATCGGCGATGGCATTCGATAACATCTTGCGGTTACGCCAGACGTCTTGAGCGTCCCACGCCTGAATAACCTGATTGACGTTTATGGTGATCCCCTCACCTTGGATAGATTCGCCGTTATTAAGCGCCCGTAAATTATCTGATCCGCCTACCGCTCGCATACCCCTGCGGGAAAGCACGCCCTCGCCTGTCTGTGCTATGATCGGCACCTCATCGGGAGCAAGCCCGGAATGAGCCCGAATAAACGCCCGGTTGCGTCTTTGAATCGTGCCACCCTGATGAAACAGGCTCGCCACAGGCACGCCGAATATCGTGCCGCCAGCGCCAGCCATAGCGGTAAACATCTTAATAAGCAACAGCTTCGCTAATATGTTTGCGATCATCTGCAAGACCGCTCTGCCGAAATCTGCGAACACATCTTTGATACTGCGAAGTTCCCCGGTAAACGCCTTAAAGAAAAAGTCCGAAAATGCGTTCTGCATATTCCGAGCGGATTGTTTGGCGAACTCCTCCATGGCGTTAAATTGTTTTCCCGCTTCCTCCGCTCCCTTGCCAACCTCTTTCGCCACGTTTTTCAAAATATCGGCGGTCTTATCACCGGTGTCCTTAACCTTGGCGAAGACAAGGTCATACTGGGCGATCGCCTCTTTTGCGCTTTCCTGAGCGGCAAGATTAAACACCTGTCTCGCCTCCTCGAGTCCTTGCGTTAATCCCTCAACATTGAACTGTATTGTGTTGTCCTCTAACGATTGCGAGAACCTCTCAACCTCAGCCGCCGCTTGCCTGTACGTCTCGCCGACTGAGCCGGGAAGTTTCCCTAAAAGTTCGTAGAATTTAATTAGCGGCACCATGAGCTTCTGGAAAAAGTCCGTCCCAAACGCTAAAAGCCCATTAAGAGCGTTAATGATTCCCTGAATAAACGCCTTCACCGCACCGGCTCCGTATTCAAGGATCGTAAAAATACCGGTCACCAACTGGTTGGCGAACCCCTGCAGAAAACCGAGCACCTGCCACAACACTTGTCCCGTTGATTCTAAAAAATCATTCCATTTCGATTTAAGCATCTGAACCTTTTCGTAACTGGTCATTAACTCAAGGTTCACCGCCTCAAGGTGCGATTTGCTCCTCTCTAAAATATGATTGGCGAGTGCCTGCGCCATGTGATACTTCTGCACTTCTTCCGTTGTCTTGCCCGTAGCCTTGGCGTATTCCTCAGTCGCATCTTTAAGCGATAATTGAAGCCCGTACGACCTGCGCAGTGTAGTGACCAATCCGCCGGTGACTGCGCTTGATATATTTTGAAACGCTTCTTCAGTTGTCGTGCCGAATATCCGTGCCTCAACTCGAGCCTGCCGCATGAGCGCCGTTACCTGATCCATATTCAATCCCTGCGCCATGAGAGCCGAAGCCTTATCCGCCACGTTTGAGAAATTAACCGTCTCATTCGAGGCTTCCATCAACGCCCTTTTCATCTCCCGAGAATTGATGCCAACACTCTCGGCCATGCGTTTGAAACTTTCCTCTATCTGCTGGGCTTTTGCCCCCATCTCCATAAGATCCCACGCCTTGCGAAGCGCTAAAATGCTCGCCGTAATAGCGGCGGTAATAGCGAGCCAGTTCTGCTTCCAAGAATGAGCGAACCTCTGCAGATTGCCACGCACGCCCTCAAGGCGTTTCGTCGCCTCGTCACGCAGACGCAATATGATTGACAGCTCTTTATTCGTCATCGCTTAAACCGACTCCTTCTTTTTTCCCGCTCAAGCTCTATCGCCTGAAGCTCTTTCTCTATGACCTCGAAAGCGTCTAACATTTTCGCCGACTGCTCGATCCAACTGCCTTCGTTCGGCAAATATCCCTGCTTATAAAACTGAAATGCCCTTAAAAAATTCGCCGACTGTCTTGTGACGATTTTAAAAGGGCATCCTCGGTACTGCTCGCCGTATAGTTCCCAGACTTCCTGTCCGGGCACTTCATACTCGCATTGAATCTTTCTCCCGCTTAAACAACTGCGGCAGTTCATGGTGAGGTCGCCCAAATGAACCGCCACGGTCAGTTTTTTTGCTCGCCCTCCGTAAGTTTTGACTCGTTCAGGATCACTTCCGCAAGTTCCTGCCTTAGCTCGTTCGGTAACATAGCGATAATCCTGTCCGGAACGACATTCCTCATCTTGCCTGCGTAATGAATCGTGTCGAACTTAAGCTCGATCGGCTTTTTGGTCTGCGGGTCAAGGAAGTTATCCATCCCCTTGAGCCCGAACTTAATCGCCGTGATCTGCCGCTTATTCCAATTAAGCCTGACCTTGGCTTTGTCATTGGGATTCGTTGAACTCATCTCATAGGTACTGCTTTCATCGTCAACCTCAGCCCTCAAAACCGGATCCAATATCCCGATATGAAACACAGTGGGATTTTCCTTGTCCGGGTCCAGCTTGGACACGTGCTCTCGTGTAGCGTTAATATCAATGCCTGTTAACATGAAACACCTCCTGTTTTATAAAAGTAATATCGCCAGTTCGTCATCGCCGGGCTCCATTGAGCCGGTTAAATCAAACGACGTCTGCGCCAGTTGAATACCATCACGATCGCCATCATCGACCTTGTTATAAATAATCCCGGGTGCGTAGAACCTGAACTTATTGCCTTCTGTTTCCCCATACGCTAAGTCAACCGCCATCGGCGTGTTGCCAAACCACTTAGAGAAGAAGTCATGCGTGGCGACCGGAACCATCTCGGGATTAAACGACCCCTGCATGTCACGGCCGGTGATCATGAAGGAAAGGATCCCTTTTGCGTCGTCAATCTTGTCTTTTGAAGCGAGCGTGTTGGCGACATCGATCTCCATCTCGCCGATATTAAGCGACACCCCATCGCAAGACATTACGGCGTTCAGAAGCACCGGCGGCACTGTGCTGTCAAAACTGACACCCGTCAGCATGGGCACATCCGCAACGCCCGACTCAACGCCTTTAAAACTAAAGTCCAAAGTCGCCGGTTCGCCGATCTTGAAATTAAACTTCACTGTCCCACGGCATCCTTTAAGAACTTTTCTGATTCCGTCCTCAAACAATCCCATGGTCAATGAGATCACAGAACTGCTGATCGGCTTAATCTCAAACCCTGCGCTCTCGGGATCCGCTGTCGCTGTTGACGTAGCCCCGGACGTTCCTCCTGTTATGGTTTCCCCGCTCTCAAATATGCCGCTTGAAGCGATGAAATAAAGCGTGGTCGTTCCATCAACGGTTTTAATCACCACTCTGCCAGTCGCACCAGACATCCCGCCGGTTATAGTTTCGCCATGCAGATAAGGCCCTGAGGCGATTGCGCCAATCGCTATCTTTTTCAAAGCGTTAGAGGCGAACCCGCATGCTTTGATTAAACGCAACCATTCCGGCTCGACACTTACTGAACCCGAACCTTTAAGCTCAATACTGAAATCAATTCCAGCGGAACGCTTCCCCGCCAGCTTCCCCATCTTCGTAAGCGAAGCCCGCACCGGGTCCCGTTGGTACATCTGCGGATCGTAACTCGCCTTTGGCGAGAAGTTGACCAGAATGCCTGCGTCAGCCGCCAAAAGGGTTTCCGCAATACCCTCGACAGCCTCAATCTTCGCCGCAAGCTGGCGTTTTCTTATAAGCATTGACATCGTCGTTCCTCCTTATTAATTCTTTGCCGTTGGATCAGACCGTAAATGACGATAACGAATCCTTAACTCCATAATGATCCCGGCGTATGGTTGCGCCTCTGTCGTCTCAAACGGAGTTGTCCCTAAAACATCGGTATCGATTGCGTCCCCTCCACGAGTCGAATCCAGTAAAATCGCTTTTTTAATATCTCCCTGCAATCTGTTCAAATACGTGTCGGTCGGCACGGCGTCGTTCTCGTCATTGATAAAAAATACGTCTAAATAAACCGTCAACACGCATTCCTCGAATGGATGCGGCGAACTCGTCTCGTCCTCATCTCCCGGACTGATAACCGACATCGGCATATCCACCATGCGGTTGCCGTGCATTGACCACCGCTGGACTGTCTGCGGCGTGAAATCAAAGTTGTAGCCGTTAGCGACCGTCACCGCCTCAAGCGTGGTTTTTATGTTTTGAAGTATTCGTTCTCTTACCGTTTCCATTAAATCTTCCTCAAAGCGTTGGCGATCGACTTATTCAAAATGTCAATGCGGTAATTCACCAGCCCATCCCACGTCCTGTAAAAACCAAGCCGGGGTTTTATCCTCACCTGTCGTTTTAAGACGTAAAGCGGCAATATCTTCTGCGCCCGCTTCGTCACCCGTGCGAGAAACGTCTCGCCTTTCCACCGCATAGCTCTGATATTTTTTAATTCTTTCGGACGCTTGTATCTGGCTCTTAGTTTTCCCGCTGGGGTAAACATCTCACTGCGTGCCGATAAAGGCACAGCCAATCGCTTGCCTCCCGGGTCTTTTACCGTGCCGCCTGTTTCATGAAGTTTGGCGATCTTTGACTCTGAGAAAATCTCAATGCCCATTCCCTCAATATCTGGCGACACAAAGAACACACGTTTGAAAGTGCCAAAGAGCCCATGTCCTGACGCTCCCCGCACTCCCGGAGGCCCCTGAAGCTGTTGTTGCCTGAACCGTTTCAAAAAACCTTTACCGATGCGATCCAAGCCATCCGCAAGCTCAAATTTAAGAACTCGGGGAGCGATTTTTATCGCCCGGTCAAGCGCACGAGTATCAATCTCTGTGGTTAACTGCACCATGCCTACCACCCCACCATGAGGTACCACATACCCTCGTCACGGTTTATGACATCGTTAATCCTCGCCTCACGATCGAAGCCATCCGTGTCTTTAAGCGTTATGCGGTCATCTTTTTTATTTACCGTAGCCACGCCGTTTGTCTCATCGTTGGCGATGTAAACTTCCGCCTGCTTCTTCAGCGAGCGATTGATGTTTTCTTCCGCTGGCGCAAGTTCATATCGCACAACAACGGCTTTGAGTACCTTGGAAACACCAGCACCTGTCGTGTAGGTGATCTCCTCGGCGAACTCACCGCTGTTTAAAAAACAACCGACAGCGTCCTTCGGCATCTGTTCTTTTAAGCCCATAGACACTCCTTAATCGAGGGCCCGGGAGCCGTTAAGCCCCCGGGTGAACCTCAAATGTTAAGCGTCTACTTTCATCAGATGAGCGAAGTACGGGTCGACGATCATTTCGTCCACATGCTGACGCACTCGGAAAATGTCGCTTCTGGCCGCATCGTCACGATACTGCTCAACCGTGGCGTTCTCCGGGCTGTCCCCCGTCCAAAGGAATGTTCTTCCCACGGTCGGATCGGACAATCTCTGACCCTCGCCAATAACTGCCACCATGGCGAAGTCATCGCTCCAGATATCCGCTCCTTGAAACGACTTGCCTTCCTTCGCTGTGTTATATATCGCCCTTCCGACAATGATCCTCTTAACGCCGAGAATATCCGCCATGGCGTTCAAAAGTTCCGCTTCAGTCAGTCTTGCGACGTACTGAATCGCCCCTTTGATCTTGTCGTTATTCAGAAGCCGGTCGATATTCGCCTTGCTCATGATTAGCGAACCGGGTTCCATCCCGCAGTTTTGCCTCACCTGCTCCCGAGCGGATCTCACCTGTGCGATAACATCACTCGAAGCGTTATCCCACGGCTCACCCGAGAAGTCGGTGTAAAGTTTTGATCCCGTAAAAACAGCGGTATCGAAAACTTTTGAGGCAATACGCTTTTCCTGCGCCTGCAGAACCCTGCGTGTCACGATCTGAACGGTTGTAAGCTCAGCATCGAAGTCCGTGGCGTACATTTCCCGTTCGGAATCGTCAAGAGGCCCTTCCAGACCATGCTCCTCGCAGGCGTACTGTCTATCTTTCGCCTGAAACGAATCACGGTTATAGTTGCCTCGAGGCGCACGTTTGGTATCCGCCTCACGAGTGATGCTCTCCCGTGTGATCGCCGGAAAGATACTCGCTTTCTTTTTGGTTTGAAAAATAGGCAAAACCTTTGTGCCTATAAACTCATCCTGCGACTGGATAAACTCCAGCGCCGCTTCCCCTAACTCAAGTCTCGGTACCGCTCTTGTTCCTTGATAGTCTGGCATTTTTTATTCCTCCTTTTGATTAGGCAAATAGCCCTTCGATGACTTCCTCATCGCTTGTCGACGCTTCCAGCGCTTTTCCGATAATAGAGCCGCTCACGACTGCGCTGATCTTGCCGTCATTAGCTCCGTAAACATCACCACCTGCGCTGATTACTCCGGCCGCAACCATCTTGAACGTCCTGCCGCTGGTCTTTAAATCAACGCTGATATGCTCGCCCTGCGCCGCCTTTGCCGCTGTGATTCCGATACAATCCTCACCTGCGTCTGCGTACTCAACCTGCGAGCCGCTTCCTGCGCTTAACTTCACCCGGCGGTAGGCTTCTAAATCCTCGCCTGCCACAAACGCTTTTGATCCGATATTAAATTGAGACATTTTTCTACCTCCTCCTTTATGGTTATTGCCTTTTATCCGCTGTCGCTTTAAGAGCGTCTGTCATGCCGCACCCGTGTTCTTTCTGATACTGCCGAGCACGCTCCAAATGAGTCACCTTCTTCTTGGATACTTCCTCGCCATCAGGCCCGACAACCGGCGCTGACGCTTTCTCGATGTCATCAAGCCGCTTCTGCTGAAACTTCACGACCGATTGATCGAGCGTAAGCCCCTGCTCAACTGACTCCAATGCGAGTGCGCTCATACCCTGAAACGATTCCGCTTTTTTCAGGATCGCAACCGCCCTGCTACGTTCCTCCTGAACGCCAGCGTCAAAGCCCTGCTTATGAGCCGCATCAAAAATATCCTTTCTCTCCTCTTTTAACTTTTCTAACGTTAAGTCATGCATTGCTAACACCTCCTCTTTAGGTTTCGATTGCACTTCTTTATTCAAACGATATCTATTCAAAAACCCGATGGTTTTCTCTACCGCATCAGGATTGTTAAGGAATTTATCCAAGAAGGCTGTCATCTCCGCTGACGGCCTCACGCTTTCGGAGAAAAACGGCATGCCAAAAAGCCCGTTGTTCGCCGCCGGATCGTCCACCACATCAACCGAGAAAAGGTTGGTGACACGAATGAACGGCGGTAGTTCGTTTCCATTAGCGTCCAAGCCCTCTCGTTTTTCCTCATCCCAATAAATCACCATTGAGGCGCCAAACATCTCCGGATCGCTCTCAGCGAGATTAAGCACATACCCGGCGAGATCTCCGTCCGGCGTTTCAAAAGCCGTCTTATCGATGTGTAGATCCGCTCTGACGATGTCGCCATCACGCCTAAAATTCCGCACCCTTCCCAGAAAGGTGCCGAGAGCGGTACTACTCATATTGGGATGACCAAATCTTGATTTGACTCCCGTTTTAACTTTGTTCCCAAGTTCAACAACAGAATCAAGCGAGATATCGTCAAACTCGCCTCGGCTGTCCTTCGTAACGCCTTTCGTGACCACGGCGAACCCATTGATAACCGCCGAATCTCTATCGATTTTGACGTTGCCGGAACGTGCGACATCCGCTCTGAATAAATCTTTTTTCATTTATTCCTCACCTCCACGACCAGCGTCTGCGCTGTCTGCATTTGCGCTCTTACCATCACTTGAATCAGGTTTTTGATTGAGCTCGAGCCCGAGCTCTTTGATTTTTTCTTGTTCTCTTTTTCTTTGCTCAAAACATTCCTCCCAGTCTTTCCCTTGCGCCGAATATAAATCCGAATACGTGATAATCCCGTTACGGATACCTACCTCCGCCGCTTGGGCTTCTTTCAGCGGATCAACCCATTCCCAGCCCGGCGTGATCCACGAAGCGTTGACCCAATATTGTTTATTCTCGTAAAACGATATCGCCCCCAACTCACCCCTGAGATACACTTCCTCTAAAACCATCTCCCAAACCGGCTGGCAGAGTTTGCGTGCGAGCCATTCCTGTCTGACCTTGAAATACCTGCGTGCTTCAAGCAAAGCCGCCCGTGCGCTTGAGTAATTCGTCTTTGAGAAATCCTTGGCGACTAACTCATACGGCAAGCCCAAAGCCGCCGAGATCGCCCTGAGCATTTTTTCCACAAACGGCTCGAACGTGGCCGAGGGTCGTTGCGGATTAAACGAGGTTATAGACTCACCCGGAAGTAGATGCTTTATCATGCCCGGCTCTAATGACTCCAAATATTGCCCTTGAAAGTTGCGGTCATAGCCGGTATTAAGATCCATCGATGCTTCCGAGGTGATAAATATTGAGAAACAGGCCGCAATCCGTGCGGCGACAAGCTCCGCCTCGGCGTACTCCGCCAAATCTTTGAAATACGTGAGAACCGGCGAAAAGAACGGAACCCCACGAGTCTGTCCGGATCGCTGAACCGGGTATAAATGAAATACGTTCGGTCTGCCGAACTCATTGCGTGCGGCGATCTCAACGAAGTCTCTCTCGTCCGCTTTTGTGAAGCGATAATCACCGGGGTGACTTTTTTGAATGAAGTAAGAAACCGGCTCGCCGTTCTCGCCGATCCTGACTCCGGCTCTTATGGTTTTATCCCCACGTTTATCAGGCGGTGTGGCGAGTCTGTCCGCCTCGATAACCTGCAACGCAAGCGAGTAAGGACGATTTTTGTCTTTAAACATAACCGGGATAACAATCGCCTCGCCGTTCTCAAGAATCTGCCTGTCAACCAACTGCTGGATCTCGTAAAAATCCATGCGGTTGCCTGCGTCGGCGTACGGAAGCCACAGCTTCCATGACCGTTCGGCTTTCTTCTGAAACTTGTCCGCTTTGCTTTCAGAAATCCCAAGCGCCTCTTTATCAACCCTGCTCTGCGGTCGGATACCAGTGCCAACAACATTCGTTGTCATGGTATTGGTGATACCCGAGGCGTGTGCGTCGTTACGGTTTAAATCACGGCTACGCTCTCTCAAATCCGGCAAATCAGGAATAATGTCCTGATCAGCGGATCCACCGCCCGGGATCCAAGACGAACGCATTCTGTTTTTTTCCGCCCCACGATAAGCCCCGAACTTGTCGGATAACTTGATCGCCTCACGGAACATCCGTCTCTTTAAACCAGCCTTCGGTGAGAAGAAACCGACCAAACCATCTAACCCATTCGCTAATTTTTCTTTTATGTTCATACCGGATTCTCAAACTTTGCGTATGACGTGCGAGAACTTCCGGCGGCGATTTCCTGCCGCAACGTGTCTCGCAGTTTTATAAGTTCCGCCAATGTTATGTACTGCAAATTGCGGCCGCCGATCGAATATGACTGCACAGCTCCGCCGGTCATTCGTGCGTTAATAGCCGTCTCAACGTTCTCAAGCATTTCCTGTTTTGTTGGTGCGCTCATAACCTCTCCATCAGCCCAATAAAAAAACCCGACTCCCCCTTAGCTAAGGAATCGGGTTTTTATTGCTTATTGGGTGCGGCGGCAGTGATCAGCTGTCCCGCTTTTAATTTTCTAATTCAAGTTTATCTCATCTCAAATCTTTTTCAATTGGGTCGTTACTACAAAATAGTAATAATTATTTTTCATCATTTGCCTCAACGGATTTGAAGTTATAGCCACAATCCCGACAGACGTGATACCGAATCGGTGGTGTGCTCGAATAACATCTCACATCTTTGCTTTTGCACTTCGGGCATTTCAAAGGGATATACCTTACGCCATAATCCTCGCTTTCATTCACCGGTCGCCCAACAGGTCGTCGTTCTATATTGGTTTTTTTATCAAGCCAGTTTTCATGTCTATTGAGCCATCTGCCGCCCATTAAATCCACGCCCCTTCTCTTTTGCGAATCCAGCTGGAACGGCTGTGTTCCTGCCTTATATCTTTATGAACCGTACGCTCGTCTCTGCGAAGATTGAGCGCACGGATTATGTCAGCGGCGGCGATGGCGTAAACCTCCGCATCAAGATAGTGATTCGCAACCGAGGAGCGTTTTTTCTGCCAGACTTCCTTCGCCTTGCCTGTATTTCTGTTTCTTACCAAGACCTTATGTTCTGCGGTAAACTGCGAAAGGTAATCATCTGAAGGGTCTTTAAACAAATGCCATTTCGCCGGATCCTTACTCGCCACGAGGCGACTAATCTTGTCCTTGTACTGCGTGACATTAAGATTCCACAACACAAGACCATTTTTGATAATACTTCCCGTGCGTGAATTGATATCGATCTTTGACGCACGATAAAACCTGCCATCCGTTAATTCTTCCTGACCCTTGATCGCCTTCGCACGATCGTGCCATTGCCTGCAGAAGTAATACACCTCGTCAGTCCTAAAACCAGAGTCAACGCACGTCATGTAAACCGGTAGCGTCTCTCCACCCGAAAACTTCCTGTATTCAGTCTTAAACAACACCTCAACTAAATCGTCCCAGTATTCCAGAGAACCGCACCGAACAAGCCAAGACTGTTCCTCATAACCCCAACCACGAATCACGTAATAAAAATGGTCTTTTTGAACGTCCACACCCGCTGTTAATACAACCGCATCATCCGGCACAATTCCCTCAAGATAATCACAGGCGTGCGCCTTTACCCGATCAACTGTGGTCTCCTCAATCTTTTCTTCCCAAACCTCGGCAAGCCACGAGTTGACAAAGTTCATCAACAGCTCAATAAAGTCTTTTGATTTTAAAAACTCTGCGGCGATATCACTCCAATTAAGCCACGGCGAGTAAAGCGAATTGATCCAAAACCCCCGATGTTTGCTCTTAATCCCCTCTCCCCAAATCTCGCCCTGCTCGTTTATCTCACAATCTCTCGGCACCCACTTCCCGTGAGAAAGAATCTGTTGCTTTTGATAATCATCAATGCGCTTCTTACAATGCTCGCACTCATACCACGCAAGCCGCTCGTTCCTGATCCTCTCCGCCGACCTCTCATGCTCCGGCCATTTGATCTGACCGAAAACCAGTATCTGATACCCGCCGCAATGCGGGCAAGGCACGAAAAACCTGCGCTGGTCGGATTTCTCAAACTCACGATAAATGTAACCGTCACGAGTTGTCGGCGTTGAGACCTTGACCGTTTTTTTATTCCAAAAAGTTTTCTGGCGCTCTGTGGCGAGTTTAATCGGATCAGCTTCACGCCCCGAGAATCTCGGGTATTTATCAATCTCGTCCAAAAACAAATACCGAATCGGCCGTGATGCGAGATCCGCCGGGCTGTTCGATCCAGCAAAGAAAAGAATCATCCGGTCAAACCGATATTCGAGTTTTGTCATATCGTCTGCGTTTGACGGCATGCGATTGCGAAGAACCGGTGAGCCATGAATCATCGGAAGCACACGGTTATATGAAACGCTCTTTGCGTCATTTTCTCTCGGCAACACCACCAGCGTGGGGCCCGGGTCCTGATCTATCACATACCCCAGCATATTGAACATGCCCTCGGTCTTGCCGACCTGCGAAGCCGCCATGACCGTGATCTCCTCGACATACGGATCCGTGAAAGCGTCCATAACACCCTGCAGATACGGTGTGCGCACGGTCTTCCATCTGCCCGGCTCGGCTGACGTGACTGGATTAAGATAACGATATTGATCAGCCCACTGGCTGACTGTTATCTTCGCCGGACGCTTCCACGCCTGCTGTTCCGCCTGCGTCCAAATTTGTCTGTCCTGTTTCAGTGTTCTCATTTACAACCCCTGCGAATTCATCAATAATTTCTGATATCGCCTCATAAAGAATGACTTCGATTTCTCTCGGCTCCTGCATAGAAAGAACCGGGGCGAGCCGTGTCGGTAACGCCAAAAACGCCCGCTTAACAGCTATGATCCTTGAAATGCGCCCACGCTCAACTTCCTCACTCGAGACAAGCTCGCTCTGAGCTTTCCTCAACTCAATCTCAAGAAGCGTCGCTTTATACTTCCTGATCTTTTCTTCCCAATATGCCTTGCCCTCACCGTCGCCGGTCTTTTCTCTTTCCTCGAACCACACCCTAATCCGCTCAAGATCGTAATAACCGTCCTTGGTGACCGGCATGCCCTCATTACGCCAGCGATAAACCGTGCGCTCAGACACGTCCATGAACTGCGCCACTTCCTCTGCGCTTTTAACGACAGTCGGTGCCTCCGGTTCTTTTTCGAACTCCTCAAGCTCTTTGATCTCCGGCTTCGTTAACGGCGTGCCGCTGTGCAGTTTCTCAATTAAATGCAAGTAGCGTTTCTTCCGGGCGATGTCCGCTAAATTCTGTTTCGGTTTTACTTCTTCCATTAAGCTCTCACCGCTTTCTTACCGGTATATTCTTCCCAGCGTTTGACAGCCACATCCACGAAGAACGGTTCAAGCTCCATGGCGAAGCACTTGCGATTTAATCTCTCTGCGGCTATGATCTGAGAACCCGATCCGCAAAAAGGCTCAAAACAAATATTCCCCACCTGCGTATGCACTCGCATAGGTATGGCGAAGACCTCCGTCGGTTTAACCGTGGGGTGTTCCGCAATCGAACTTCCCCGCTTCTTGCCTTCCCAATCAAGTTCCCAAAGATCGGTGTGATACTCCGGGGTAGTCGGATCGCCTGAGCGTACGAAATCAATCGACCAAACGCTTCCGATAGATTTGTCCTTCGGCCGGTAAGGCGGCTTCTGACCTTTGACCCACATCAAAAGACACGGCTCGTGCCGCCATGAATAAAACGAATAGGTCAAGATCACGCACGGCTTAACCCATATGATTTGCTGATGAATGAGAATATTTAATTCCTGACATACACACTCAATCTCGCTTCTGCGCTTCGATGCGTGCCAGAGATACAACGCCGTATGTGGTTTTATAAATTTCAAAGCGACCGAATAAAAACTTCTCATGAACGCCGATGCGTCCGGGATATCAACTTCGTGATAAACGTTCGACCAGTCCCTGCCGCCATTGGGTCTATCCTTGCCGGTGTAATCAACGCAATACGGCGGGTCGGTCGCCAACAAATCCGCCTGCTGTCCATCCATTAAGCGAGCGACATCTTCTTCCTTAGTGCTATCGCCACATAACAACCGATGATCACCGAGAATCCATAAATCCCCGGGCTTGGTGATAAGATCCTTCGGCGGTTCGGGTAAATCATCAGGTAAGGTTTTTCCAATACCTTTATTCTCCTGCTCAAACTCCCGCACCTGATCCCTAAGCTCCTGCATACGCAAAGCAAGATATGCGTCCCCATTCTCCGTGCGCAATTTCTCAAGAAGCGGGATGATCGCCGCTGTCCACTGCCCGGTGATTTCTTGAGAGTTAAGCGTGACGTTCATAGCCATTTCGGCTATCTCATCCACATCAACCATGATGACCGTGACTTTCTCAACGCCCGCTTCCTGCAAAATCTTGTATCGCTGATGCCCTGAGATGATTCTCATGTTGCGCCGGTTCACCACCAAGAGATCCACCATCCCGAATCGCTCAAGCGACTGCCGAAGCCCCGCTAACGCCTCGTCCGAAATCTCTCTCGGGTTATACGGAGCCGGTTTCAGCTCTGACACACTGACATCGCAAATGTCAGGATTGACATTAATATTTGCCATCGAAATTCCTCCTTATTTGCCCATTCCTAAGCGTATTCCCCCATGAAATGCGCCTTTTTGAGCCTTTTGTGACCATTTTGGCCGCCTTGTTTTGACCCCACTGACACTGACACACATTTTAAAATTTTGTATCACTCACAAAATGCGCCTCGGCTGACCCTCGGCCAAGCCGCCCCCAGAAGGACCCGTACTATTACACTCAAGTTTTGCATCTGCATAAGCGACTACATCACGGCATACCTCTATAAATTCCATCTCTAAAAGCGTCCCCTTAGCTTTATTAACTTCGGTTCTTACAAGCTGAGCATTATCTTTGGTATGCGTACCTCCACGACTTAGAGGTACTATATGATCCATAGCGCAGTTATCAGGAGTTAATGGCCGTCCCGTTAATGCACATTTGTAATTTTGTCGTTCGAGAATTTCCTTTAATTCTTTAATCCCCAAATTATTTATGTTATGCGTCATGAAAAGCTTCCCCCTCTTATTCTTCGCCCCCTATCTCGCCAGCCCGTGCGAATAGTCTCTAGTGTTTGTTTCCAGCCTTTGATTCTGCGTTTGTCTAAAGAATATTTGAGACAGTCCCGTAGTCGCTCATCTATAGACTGATATTGTTTTTTGGGCATATCCTTCTTTTGTCCCCTGCCATCTGTTTGATGATTAAATTTTCTCCAAGTATTGCTTATCCTTGATAATTTAAGATCCCAAGGATTAACCAAGCGATATATCTTGTTTCGTGAATTATGTCTTATCCTTTGGAAAGCCATAATCCATTCGTTATCTAAAACGTAACGCATATCGTCAGCACTCCTGCGGCCGTCCAGTAAATTGCGTGCCGTACGTCACCACCACAGGCATACACAACACCTGCGGCGAAATCTAAAACGATTAATATGATCGGGAATAATTTCTCCATCGCCTCTTCTTCCTCTTGCTTCGTTCTTCAATCTGTTTTCTTTTACGGGCTTCGTCTTCAAGGACAATTGTTCCCTCAAACAGATCAACTGCGTACTGCACCTTGCCCCAATAGTCCTTCTCCTCATCCGTGAACTTCGCCCATATTGCGTCCATAGGGGCTACCACCCGCTCATTAAACTCGTCCTTGTCCTTTTGCGTGGCTGTGCCTTCCAGCATCTTCTTGTTTAGCCAGCGTGAGCCGTCAATGAACCGTTTATATAGCCTTTTGAACTCCTCATGCTTATCCATACAAAAAACTCCACCGTAGTTTTCCCCTTATAAATCAACCACTTACATAAACCCGGTGGAGTAAGTGGAGAGATTTTGCATTTCTCCTGTACATATATATAAAAACCAAAATTTTTCTCACACACGAGTTATAGATAAAAAACTCCACTTTCTCCACCACTCGCCACAACTTATTGTCAATAAACGACTTATAGCGGTGGAGTTTTTGAGGCATAAACTCAATATGGCCGATCATCGAAATCCTCCCCCTTGGGCACTTCCCGGAGCTTCAACCCTCGCCAGTAATACCTTCCTTTAAGCCGCCCAACCGTGCCTCTATCCTTCTGATACCCGTGCTTCTCCATGTAATCGTTAAAGTCCTTCTTACGCATGAAAGCGTCCGAGTTTTCCTTAAACGAATCATAAAGCTCAGAAACGCCGACCACTTCCATCTCCCCAAACTCACAAAGCTCATCCAAGAACGCACCGATAGCGTCCTCATCTGATTTATAATCCTGAGTTGCGCACTGCACGATCTGCGGCGGCTTCATGCCTTCTTTCTGCATCTTTAAAAAACCCTCGACAGCCCAGCGCAATATCCCGGGCAGTTCCGGATACAAAAACTTCTCTGCGAACTTCTCAATCTTGTTCGCACCCTCAAACTTATGCTCAAACGGAATAAGCCGGATACGCCGCCATATGCCATCATCCGTTCCCTTGATCGTGGGTTTATAGTTCGTGGAAAGGTAAATCTTGCCGGTAGGTTTAAACTCGAAAAACTCCTGCCTTAAAAATCGTGCTGATATAGGCTCTTCGCTAGTGAAGCGTTTGACTAACGCCTCATCAAGGGTCTTTGAGCGTTCAAGTTCTGATGAGATGATGAACCTTGCGCCCTTAAGCCTCGCCACATCATTCGGGATCTCATTGCCCCGCTTAGCGATTAACGTCGATGTGGGCGTTATTGCGGCGTAACTGCCGAGAATCTTATAAAACGTTTCAACAAAAGTTGACTTACCATTCGCACCGTCGCCATGCAGGATAAAAAATACCTGTTGCGACACATCGCCTGTAAGCCCGTACCCAACAGCCTTCTGAATAAAATCGATCAGCTCTTTATCGCCCTTAAAAATAGTGTCAAGAAACTTCATCCACTCCGGGCATTGCGCCTTAGAGTCGAAATGCGTGTTACAAATCTTCGTGAGAAGAAAATCCGGGCTGTGCGCCGACATCTTACCCGTGCGCAAATCAAGCACGCCGTTCTGACAATTTAATAAATACGGATCAGCGTCGAAATCATCTGATCGCACCGACATCCCCGGCCAGCTTCGAGCCACGTTCGCCATGGCTCTGAGTTTCGCCTCGTTGCCTGAGATACGCATGTGCTTGATAAAATACTTCTGTTCTTCCTCATCCATCTGCTGAAAGTAATCATGAAAAGCTCTAACGGTGTCCCGAGCCAATGCCGTGATGATGTGAATCTCATCGAGCTTCCACGCCCTGCCGTCCCAAACGTGCCACCCGCCGAGATTGTCGCAATTTCTGATAAGCCCGGCATGCCGCTCAACAAGCCGCTTGGAATTCCACTCGTCGTTCCACAAACCCGCTGGAACGCTTGAATGATCCTGACGCTTGACCTTAAAACCGTATTTTTTCTCCGCTACTTTAACGGCACGCTTAAACAGTTCGCCTCTTAACGCCCCGGGCTTGGCTTCTTGGCACTCAATAATCCCCTCAAGCACGGCGATGAGAAGAAGCGTGCCGCCGCCCGAATTACAGCGGAAACATTTCCAGACGTTCTTCTGCGGATGCACAACAAGGTTCATCCCGGTCTTTGATCCATGAATGGGATGAGCGCAAGCGTACTGGCCGGATAATTTCTTTAACTCAATTCCGTTCTTTTGCAGAACGGACATGATGTCCAAATCTTCCGGCTTAATGCCGTCATACAACTGCTTGTCATCAACCAAGAACTCGGCGAGCGGGGCTAATATTTCCTCACGGCTAATGCGTGTTATTCCTAAATCACGAAGAAGCTCATACGGCGTTTTTGTGTCCGGATGAATTGATCCGCACCCGACAACCTGAGCGCCATTCGATATAATCTCGCCGAAATGATCCTTGTCCTTATTGAGGACTATCTTGTGTGTGATCTCGGCGCATAAAAAATAATAATGATGCCCGCACTTCGGCGTCTTAACCGTGAACGTCTTGGGTAAATCCGACTCGGCGATCTCGCTAATGCGTTTCTGATCAGCATCGAGAACGATAAGCTCGCCCTCGCCGCCCATCACGCCGTAATTATTGCCGGTGTTAAACCACGCCTCGATATCTGTAAAACGGTACGGTTTCTTCTGCCATCCTGTCTCAAGCGGTATTTTCGTTTGACCACGGAGTTTGAGGAAACCATACCGGTTATCACGTAACTGCTCCGGTATTGTCATAAAACACTCCTATAAAAACAGGGGTGAGGACAAAATGTCCCCACCCCTTATCCTCTTTAATATGGTCTTTCTTCCTCCGTGGTATCCTCAACGTGAACCTGAATATCCTTCGCTTTAGCGGCGAAGTCTTTCCACAACCGCTCGCACACGGCGAAATCCTCCGGTGCGGCGTCACCCACAGGCGCCACCCTTAAAACAGCGTACGTCCCGATGTCGTTTGACTCCATCTGCGAGGTTAAACGGTACTTGCGGGAAAACATATCCCCGCCTCGGAACTTACCCAGCGATAACAACTGTTTGCCCGTGCGATAACTCGTCTTTGCGAAGCTGACGATCACCGGCATGGGAACGCCCGGGAAGAACGAGAAGAAGTTGAGGAACGTCGTCGCTATCGGCTTCTCGCCGTTAGGCCCGAACTTCGTCTGCGCCTGAACCTGCGGGTCACTCGGGTCCGCTGAGCGCCAAATAATCGCTCCCGGCTCAAAGTCCGAATCAAAATTCGGATCATCCTTACTTCTCGGGTTAAAACGAATGTAATTCTTGAAGGAGAATATCGGAATAAACTCCTCCGGCAACGCCTCCTTCGTGAGCGAGTTTATGATCGCCCCGATCTTTATACCGGGCAATCCTTCCTGCATCTCAGGCGATAACGCCTGAATAAGTTTGGCTCTCGGGATGATCAAGTCCTGCTGATCAACGCCGGATTCAAAACCTCTCTGTTCTTTATCCGCCTGCATTAGAGAACCTTCTTGCTTCTTTACGATTTCCTGACTCATGTCATGCCTCCTTCGTTTTTCAGGCGTAAAGCCTGATTGTTGGTTTTAAGTAATAACTGATGAACTCCGGAACCTCGACCCCTCCCTCTATGCACTCTTTCGTGAAACTCGAAAGGGTCTGCGGCATGACAGTTGTTTTAATAAGATCCTCACGCTTCTGCTCTTTAAGGAAATCAAAAAGCCTGTCCATGTTCTCCTGCCGACAGCTCGCATAAAGTTTCGGTTTATGAATCTGGGCGTATCCCATGCCCTCATACTTCGCCGTGGATACCGCACCATTCGCTTCCAAAAACTCAATGAGCCGTGATTCCGCTTTCTCGTATTCCTCCTGCGACTCGTCCAACGCCGCCTTCATTTCTTCCCGGCGTTCTCGGGCGCATTTGAACCGATACAGCAACTCTCTTTCTGTGTCTTTCTCCGGCATTATTTACCTCCCTTTATTTCCTGCGCCATGCACGACTGAATATCCTTGTCGTAAATATTCATCGTGTCGTAATGCCGCTCCTTATCCAGCGGAGCGACCTTGTAAAAGACGCCGCTCTCAGTCTCAGTGATGCTGATAACCTTGACGGCAATGAGAAGTTTTTCTCCGACCTTAACCATTTAAATCACCTCCCTCGTTAGTAAGTAGATTCCTGACCTGATCCACACTACGACACACAGCCACACGCCCACCGGCACGTTTAATCTGTTCAAGAACGTAAAGCTGTATTCTCGTAGCCTTGTTATTCCCGACCTTAAGCTCAGTCGCAAAAAAGCGTCCTTTCCTGCAGATAAGCACGTCCGGGATTCCCGCTTTCCATCTATCCGATGTTTTGTAAACCCACGCATCGCCAAACTCCTTCCTAAGCATTGCGAGGACTTTTTCCTTTAGCTTTTTTTCTGACGATTCCATAGACCACGTCCTGTAATGACTGTTTGCGTTGCAGAACTTTCAAAAGCTCCTCGTCAATCGAGTCCTTCGCCACCAAGTAAATGTACAAACAACTTTTGCTTTGCCCAATCCTGTGAATGCGATCCCTCGCCTGAGCGTGCGCCTCATACGAATAATCAAGACTGAAAAACACCATCGCCGAGCAGTTCACGAACGTAAGCCCGTGCGCCGCTGACCGAGGATGAGCGATCAGATACCGCACCTCATTGTTTTTGAATTTGTTAATTGACTCATCTCGGTCGGGTGTCTCCGAGTAAAGAGTGGTGACCTGATTCGCCCCGTACTTATCGCTAATGAGTTTTTGAATAGCGGTCACCTCATGATGAAACTGCACCCAGATAATGACCGGCTGACTGCCCAACTCCTCAAGCACTTCCTCAAGCTCTTTAAGTTTTGAGGAACTGCCGATCTGAAGCGCCGCCCCTGTAGCTGAATACAAAAACCCGGCTGTCACCTGCCTCAACTTCATGAGTTTTGTGAGAGCGATCTGCGCCGTAACCTCGACCCCATCAATCTCTGTGATAAGCAAATCTTCCATTTCCTTATAAGCCTTGCGCTCCTGCGCAGAGAGTGCGACCTCCCGGCTTTCATCAATCTTCTCGGGAAGATCCAACGCCTCCTCTTTCTTGACCCAGTGCGTGAACGGTTTAATCTCGCTCATCAATAGTTCCCTGTTCTCATCAGTGATGGCATACTTCCAACCTTGACTGAAGATTTCCCGAATCTCGTCCTTGCTCATGTACCGGCTTCCCTGCCGCATAATGCCGTTACGTTCCAAATGGAAATATGTATTGCGAAATGCGTAGAACGATTTATGAAGCAACTCCGGCTGAACGAAATTCATCTGTCCCCAAAGCTCAAGCTCGCTATTCGGCATCGGGGTCCCGGAAGCTATCAACCGATAAGGAAAACAACCGGTTAACTCAAGAAGCGTTTTTGTGGTAACGCTCTTATTATTTTTAAGGCGAGAACTTTCATCGAGAATGCACATGAATCGGTGCTTCCATATAAGTGACTCCACGAGCGGCAAATTCTTTTTCGAGATAAGGCACTCGTAGTTAATCACCACGATGTCCGGCACCTCACCCTTAATCTCCTTGAATGGCGCATAGGTAAAATCGGTAAACTTCTTGATATCCTCACCCCACGCTGAATTTACTAAGGAAAGTGGACAGACAACCAAGAGCCGAAGCCCGGGGTGTTTTCCTCTGTAATAGCGAAACACCTCAAGCCCTGTGAGAGTCTTGCCCAACCCCGGATCGTGGAAGATCGCACAACACCCATGATTGCGGATAGCGAACTCAACGGCTTCTTTTTGGTGCCTGTAAAGACTCACTGCTTTCTCCTTAACTCCTTGCAGTTGGCTTCCCGCAATCTCATGCGGTTGTACCAACTCAAGCGCTTATAAATTTCCTTTAGTCCCCGAACTACCTTCATTGCGCACCCTCTCTACGGTGAATGACTGCTCGTCGTAATCCTTAATAAGAAGCCCGGTGAACACCTCGGCTATATGCTCGCCAACCGGGCTGGACACATCGATAACGACTTTGTTGTCCGCCGCAAGATACGCCGCATTGAGCCTAACCTTCGCCTGCCCGAACGTGCATTCGGCGGCCACGACCGCAAAGGCGATCTTTTCCTCAATCTGCTCACGGCTTAAATTTCTGTTGAATTTGAACCTACAAACCTGCATCGTTTTTTCCTCCAAGGCGTACATTCCGGAAAACTTCCAAAAGTGTCGGAACTCTTTTTATTCGAGGTACTCCTGAAGGTTTCCCTGCTGGAATATGGATTTGATACGCTTGATGTCCTCGTAGAGAGTGCTCCGGGGCGTCTTAAGCAACTCGCTGGCTTCTGATATGCTCAAACCCTCCTCACCCAAAAGGCGGCACAGCTCCCGCTGTTGCGGGGTCAGCTTTTCAACAGTCCGGGAAATATCGATTTTGAGTAAAGCGGTGATATGAATATCCGAGACGTGGCTTTCATCTTCTGAAAGCTGGTCTAAATAGGTAGGCGAGCCTTCCTCATCTGAGATTGGCTCGTTTAATGAGACGTTGTTTATTCCGGCTTTGCGTTTTCCCGCTGTGCGCTTTTCGATAAGCCGCTGGAGTTTATGCTCCACGACTCTGGACATGAACGTCCGGATATTCGCACCGGCGGCGGGATTGTAGTCATCTTTTGAAAAATGCCAGTGAGATAAACACTCCTGAAGAAGATCCTCGAACCCCTCCAACTCCAAACATTTCCACTGCTTCCTGAACCTTTCAATTACGTTTTTCGCTACTCCGATTTCCCAATCTTGAAACAGACCTTCGTACCTTGGACTCATCATGAGACACCTCCGCTTTCTTTTTTTTGCGGTGTCTCAAATGAGCCCAACTAAAGGATATCTCTTTTAACCCCCTCACAAAATCACGGAGGGCTCCGTGATTTAGGATTTCCGACGAGAGTGCGCCCCGGATATATCAACAAGCCCGAGCAACTCCTCCTGCGTGGGTTCACGCTTAAGGATCCCTGCGATAACCTGTGTAACGGCTTTTGCCAGCGTCTCCCCCTGCGTTTGCTCATCAACCACAGTGCGGGGCTTGTCGGCATACACGACCGTGATTCGATCGCCAAAGCGTTTCTGAAACTGACTAACTAACGGTTTGCCCATTTGGTATCACCTCTAGGGCGTACATTCCGGAAAACTTCCAAAAGTGTCGGAAAATCCCGACAAAAAGCCCAAAAAACCGGAATATACAATTAGGCAGAACTAACAGCTGACGGGGTCTATATAGCTTGACTTGTCCGAGGGGTTGTTATAGGGGTGTTGTAAAGAAAGGAGAACCATGATCGCACCAGTCCAAGATAAGAAAAGAAAACGATTTATTATTTACACTCGATGCTCTACCGATGATCAGGCGCAAGGCGACTACACCACGCTGGACGCCCAAGCGCACCACTGCAAAAACATGATGGACGCCTTCGGCTACGAGTTGGCAAGTTTTGGGGATAACGGCGTGGTAAACGACGATGGTTATTCGGGAAAGGATCTCAACCGCCCGGGCATACAGGCGATCTTAAAAGACATTCAGAAAACCAAATCTTTTGATGGGATTATCTTCTTCCGCCTCGACCGCCTCACCCGCAACCCTCGTGATCTTTACAGTATGATCGATATTTTCAAGGCGCAAGAAGTTGACTTCTTATCCGTGCGTGAGAATCTGGATAGCTCAACAGCTATCGGCCGGGTTGTCATCGGCATTATTGGTCTGCTCTCCGCTTTCGAGCGTGAACTGACCGGCGAACGTGTCAAAGCCTCACAAATCGCCCGGGCAAGACAAGGCAAGTGGGTTGCCGGTAAACCACCGTTTGGCTACAAACAAGTCAAAGACGGCGAACCTCTGCCAAACGGCAGACAGCCCCATAAAAATGAAATTGATGAAACAATAGCTCCTCACATACGGCGCATTTTTGAGCTGGCCGCTGATAACAAAACTTTGAGCGAAATCGGACATACCCTCATACAAAACGAAGTCCCGACCGCCAAGAAGATGATCTGGCGCAAACAAACGGTCGCCAAAATCTTGAAGAACCCGTTCTATAAAGGCACGATCTCTTATTCCGGAGAACTCCACAAAGGCAACCATCTCGCCATTGTTGATGAGGAACTATGGGATAAAGCGAACCGGGTGATCACGGCAAACCTGCCCGGTCATAGATTTAAAAAAATAGCCAAGGATTATAACCAGCGTTTGAAAGGATTACTGCGATGCGGGAAATGCGGTAGCAGTCTCGTCTGCACCATAGCGCACAGTCATAATGGAAATATCTTTTATTATTACGAATGTAGCCGGGCGAGACAAAGACTCGGGTGTGACACCAAGCGGATATCCGCTACGGCGTTTGATGAAGCAGTAATTGCCTTCTTTAGGCGAGCGTCAAAAGATCAGGAAATAATAGTGAAGGCGATGGGAAACGCAATTAAAGATAATGCGACCAAACTGGACATCTACGAAAAAGAAATCAAAACCCTCCAAAAGAAACTCGATAAAGCCAAAAAAGCGGCGGCTAAACTCTTAAACCTCGCCATAGAGAAAGTGATCTCGAAAGGCGTCACCTACTCTGAGAAAATGGACGCCTACGAAAAAGACGTCACCGTTTTGGAAGATCAATTATCGAAGGCTTTGGCACGCCGCAGAGCCGCTGACATGTCGATCCACTCCAGCGAATACTTATACTCAAACCTGCGGTTTGCCATGGCGCATCTGGACAAAGCCCCCGCAGAAGCCCAAATAACCCTGCTAAAGGCCCTTATTAAAGCCATAGACGTCCATGATGACCATGTGATAATGCGGATGTACATCGGGGAACCCTTCGGGGAACTAACCTGCCAAATTGACCCTAAAAAACAGGAAACCCTGCCCGTTGCTGTTACCAGCACCGAACAGGGTTCGCCTGAGCGTCAACAATGGCGGAGAGGCAGGGATTCGAACCCTGGGTGGAGTCGCCCCCACAACAGTTTTCAAGACTGCCGCTTTCAACCGCTCAGCCACCTCTCCAGCGTTACACTCGCAAATCCACGGTAATGCCACCTCAATACCGGTTAAGACTACCGCTTTTCCCGCCCGCTTTCAATGCTTATTGCGGCGGGATCCCGTTTCATTATTTCGTATACAGAACAACGGGACAACCGCTCAGCCACCTCTCCAATGTTACACTCGCAAATCTACGGTAATGCCATCTCAATACCGGTTAAGACTGCCGCTTTTCCCGCCCGCTTTCAAAACTTATTGCGACGGGATCCCGTTTCATTATTTCTTATACAGAACAACGGGACAACCGCTCAGCCACCTCTCCAGCGTTACACTCGTAAATCCACGGTAATGCCACCTCAATACCGGTTAAGACTGCCGCTTTTCCCGCCCGCTTTCAAAACTTATTGCGGCGGGATCCCGTTTCATTATTTCTTATACAGAACAACGGGACAACCGCTCAGCCACCTCTCCAATGTTACACTCGCAAATCTACGGTAATGCCATCTCAATACCGGTTAAGACTGCCGCTTTTCCCGCCCGCTTTCAAAACTTATTGCGACGGGATCCCGTTTCATTATTTCTTATACAGAACAACGGGACAACCGCTCAGCCACCTCTCCAATGTTACACTCGCAAATCTACGGTAATGCCATCTCAATACCGGTTAAGACTGCCGCTTTTCCCGC
>Ga0302250_1000608_pt1 | contig 32981 bp, 19 predicted proteins | sample AAG_RA_Asp_MG_FD_193536 | JGI IMG/M metagenome (GOLD analysis project Ga0302250, IMG submission 193536) | Enriched activated sludge microbial communities from anaerobic digester in WTTP, New Holstein, Wisconsin, United States - AAG_RA_Asp | ecosystem: Engineered > Bioreactor > Anaerobic >...
TACTTGCGCGGGCACAAAAATTAAAATCGATAAAAACTTAAAGATATTGGAAACGTCTCATAAACAAGGCATTCGGCGTTTGATGGAAGAAGTTTTTTGTTGTGGATAGACCAGTCATTTGATCTCTATTTTTATTTTTTAAGAATTTTGACAATTAGAAGGTTATTTTTATTCAAAAAATTTTTAAATCGTATGGATTGTTTGCGTAAACTGATGATTTTCATTGCTTTTTGCAAATGATCCACACAGATTGATGCTATTCATTGCTGCCAGAAATCATCTTGACCGCTACCGGCAAATTGCACGGAACCGCATACATAAACCTGCCGCCGTTATTTCGTTTTCATACAGATAGCCAATAATTATTTTACCCTGTTATCAATGCGGTACCCTTCCGATAACTTAATTTCTTAAGGGATGTCCCCTTCACACCTTGCCTGGGTCCATGCATTTTACAATCTTTCTAGGCCCTCTATGATGGGCTGTGCCCAAAACGGGACCACTTTCCAAGCATCGCGCATTTGGCCGTGCAACAAATCCGTATGCGGTTCTAATTGTCGCAGATGCATCCAGAAGCGGTTGGTGTGGTTTCGCTCTAAGGTATGACATAGCTCGTGAAGTAGAACATAACGCATCAATGCTGGTTTAAGAAACAGCAATTTTGTATTCAAACTGATGACGCCGGTGGCGGAACAACTTCCCCATCGGGTACGCTGATTCTTGATGGATATGCTGCTAAATTTTAATCTGTTGTCATCTGCCAGTGACTTCAACAAAGGAATTAATGCCTCTTTGGCGTGGCGCGCCAACCAACGTCGTAAGGCTGCTTTGCAGCGCTCTTTATCTTCCACCGCACCATAAACTACAATGCGCCCCTGACGGTCGGTGCGCGCCCCCACGGTTTTGCCCCTGGTTTGCCAATATTCAACCCGCCATGTTTCGGCAAGGGCAGGCAAAGCAAACGCTTCGGGACATGCTGTTTCTTTTTCACCCAACAAGTGACGAACCTCGTCAAATTGTTTAAGATGAGACAAAATCCAGCTTTGCTTTTCTTTCACCAACTTGACAATTTTCCGATAGTTTAACCCTTTGGGTGCAATGACCGTCAGACCGTCACGCGCAGTCATTTTTAGACGCAGACTTCTGGCTTTTACAGAGATCCGAATCTCGTAAGCAAGTTTCCGTCCATCGGGCAGATCGATATGCGCCGTTTGCGTCATTCGGCATCTTTCCTTCCCGGCTTGTAGTGCTTTCTTTTGAGGATATTCATCAATGTCCCGATAAACTCCATGGCATCGCCCGTCAAAAGTCCCAGCGGCGAGAAATTTTGGGCAATCAGGAGCAGCAGAGCGCGAGTAAGATCCGGGTCGATCGAACCGGAATTCCACCAGCCGGGGAAACAGTATTTGTCGGCCTCAGCCAGTATGGCGGCGGCCACCTCCGCGGCCTGCGACTCGGAAAGAGCCGTATTGCGGGCTTTGATCTTCAGCGCCAATTGCTGACCAATGGGACGTTTGGCCTCTTCCATCGCCGCCCGCACAGCTTCGGTGAGCGCTTCCAGTTCCGCAATCAGCGCAATACCGGCCAGTGTGCCGGCCCGCTTTTCGTCTATGATGCGTTGAAGCTTCTCGGAAAGAAGGCGGAAGGTATCGTCTTGATCCAGACGGATGCGCAGTTCGGCAGTCAACATGGCTTCGATATCCAGCGCCTTGGCGTCCGGTTTGGAGTCTTTGATTTTGGTCAGGAAATTTTCATCCAGCACATAAGTAGGAAATTCCTTTTCCAGCTCCTGCACATCAATATGCTCGCGGATCAGTTCACGAGTGCGGGCAGCATCCTCTGCCGTGGCTTCCAGCGCTGCATCCGGGTAGAATTTCTTTTGATAAAGCATATAGAGCTTGGTTAACCAGGCATAAGGGCGAATGTAGTCGCGCAACTGCTCGTCCGGCTGCAAGGCTTCAAAGAGCACGTGCAGATTTCGATAACCGGCGTCAAATTGTTTTTCGGCATTTTCGTCGTCGCGCAAAATCTTCATGGCGGCGATGAAGGCGGCATGAGAACCATCGCGCGGCACCGTTTCCTCGGGAAATAGCGTCCACAGCGCATCGAATTGATTACGGAAATGTTCTCGGATGCGTTCGAAGGGAAAAGCTATATCGCCCAACTCCTCGGGCCGGTAGTTCAACGCCTCATTCAGATTATCAAAAATGCCGTAGTAATCGATGACAAGGCCGTTCCCCTTCAGCTCATTGTAAGGCCGGTTTACCCGTGCAATGGCCTGTAACAGAGTGTGGTCGTGCAGGCTTTTATCCAGATAAAGAGTTTGCAGGATGGGTGCATCGAAACCGGTCAGGAGCATATCGCATACGATCAACAGCTCCACTTGGCGATAGGGCTTGTCCTGGTGTTCCTGCTTTTCGGATTGAGCGGGGATAAGAAATTCATTGAGCAGCTTTTTACGGTTGGCCTCCCCAAGATACAACGCCTTAACCTCGTTCGAATCATCCTTGGGGGCTTCCGAAATAACGGGCATCACGACCGCTTCCCCCAACCTGTCGCGTAGCGCCTTGGTATAAAGCTGCACGGTTTCCTTGTCCTTGCTCACCAGCATCGCCTTGAAGCCGTTTGGACGCACATGCTCGTTAAAATGCAACGCCACATCATCAGCGATCTGTGCAATCCGTTTATCCAGCCGCAGAAGAACATCGAGCGTCGAAGACTGGCTGACCAGCTTGTTTTGCTCCGCCTGCGGCAGATGGCCGAATTCCCGTTGGAAAGCCAAATCCAGCTTACCCCCCTGGAGTTGCCAATCGGTCATGCGCGGCTGCCAGTGAATGGGCTTAACCACGCCGTCGCGCAAGGCGTCGGTGATCGTATAAGGGCGGCCCATGTAGCGCTCGATAGTGCCGTCATCCTTCACCTGTCCCCAGGCCACCGGGGTATTATGATCATCCTTTTCAATGGGCGTGCCGGTAAAGCCGAACAGTGACGCGCCGTCCACCGCCGCGCGCATGTAAGTGCCCAGTTCCCGCTCCTGGGTGCGGTGTGCTTCATCGGCCATAACAATGACATTGGAACGACCTTTTGTAACATGGGCGGGCATTCCTTCAAATAAGTGCACGGTCGTGAGGATCACTCCCCGATAGTCGCCCGCCAGTTTCGCTTCCAGGTCGCGTTTATTGGCCGCGACATGCACGTTTTCAGTGCCGGTGGCCATCAATTCGCGGTTCATCTGATCGCCAAGCTGTTCCCGGTCAACGAGCAGGATTACTGTGGGCTGCTTAAGTGTCGGGTCTTCCCACAGGCTGCGGGCGGCATAAATCATTGTCAGCGTTTTGCCCGAGCCTTGGGTATGCCAGATAAGGCCGCGCCGCTTTTCCGGCGGCAAGGCCAGGTTTGTGGCCCGGCCGAGGATATCCCGAACCGCCAGATACTGCTGATAGCGCACGACCACCTTGTCGGTTTTGCCGTCCCTGGTGACAAAAACTATGAAGTGGCGGATCATATCCAGCATATTGGCGCAGTCAAAAAGCCCGTAAAGCGATACTTTCATCTCGTCGAATTCGTCAATATCGTGCGGCCAGGGATCGCGCCATTGCAGCCAGAACTGCAACCGACGCCCCGGTACGCCGTACATCATGCGGGTTTCGTTCACCCCTACGCCATATGCATTGGTATAGAAAAGCTGGTTGATCTCCTCGGAATACATGCCCAGCTGCCTGGCGCCTTCCCGCCAGTCCGGTTTGCTGCGGCTGGCGGTTTTGGCTTCAATGACCACGACGGGAATCCCGTTGATCAAAAGCACAATATCCGGCCGCCGGGGAGAGACGCCTTCCACGGGGAACTGATTGGTCACCCACCATGCGTTGGCTTTAAGATCGTCATAGTCGATCAGTCTTACATCTTGCGATTTTTCGGAAGGATCGAACTGGTAGTTGACGCCGTTTTGCAGCCAAGCCAGCCACTCACGATTGTCCCGGCAGGCGCGCAGTTTCGTGATGACGGCATCCACCCTTGCTGCATCGGTGAGGATGGAAGGGTTAAGTTGTTTGAGCTTTTCCCGCAGCAGCGGCAGCAGCAAAACCTCTCGATCATCGGGGCGCAGGGCCGTCATCTCATCGCGGTTATGATAGGTCCAACCGAGCGTCGGCGTTTGCAAGTGTTCGATGATCTCCCGTTCAACGGTCGTTTCTTCGTTGAACAGGCGGGTTACGGAAGGGGCGGCGGATCGGGATGTTTCAGACATTCAAGACTCCTTCAGGAATGCGAATTTTGCCGGTGAGCAAGTTTTGAAGGAGAGATTTTTTGACTTGGTGGAGGGCGATCAACTTTTGTTCGCTCGCAGTTACCGAACTCTCTCCCGCCTCCAAAGAGTCAAGGATTCGTCTTTGCTCTGTGGTTTCGGGAAACTGGACCAATAGATTCCTTAGATTTCTTCGGTTAATTGTATTCAATCCGCTACTGGTGTTGCAAATCGCACTCCAGTGCCGCTGCACTCGCTCGGAATTCAAAACGTATAAAAGGAACTTCGGCAGCAATTGTTGCACATCGGACCGAACTCGAAAAAGATGATTCTGATAGGTTGTCGGCTCATCAAAACCTTCAAACATAGCCGTTCGACCAATCTCGAAGGAATTGGCGTGCCCTTCTACAACCAGCAAATCACCATGCGCTAGAAGCCGCGTCTCGCGCTCGACTTCTGACAACTCAAGGTAACGAGGCTCTTCGGATGACACTATCGCCCTTTGAATGTGTGCAACCGTTAAATACCGGCAAGGATTATCCTTAGGCACCCTGTCTTGATTGAGGGTAATTCCAGAATCAATAACGGCAACGAATTTTAAAGGGGCTACATTCCAATTATGCGGCAGTTCACCCGCCTTTGTTTTTTGTTTAGGTAGGTTCTTTCTTCCCAACCTCCCAGTCAGTAAAGCATTTTCGAGTGCCCGCTTCAACTCCCGCGTCGCCTCCAGTTCGGCCTTCGCCTTTACAATGGCGTCATCGGCCAGCTTTAGCACGGCGGCAATACGGCGTTGTTCGCTGACGTTTGATGGGAAGCGAAGCGGAAGTTTCTTGACAGCACCCCAACTGTAATTGGCAAGGCCAGTTGTTTGTTGCGAAGTCTTGCTAAACCATTCATGGACAAGTTGGATGCGCATCCAACTTGCCAGAAATTCAGGGAGCAGTTTGTCATGATCTTTCGATGTCATACCCATGAGAAACGAAGCAAACACCATTTCTCGGTCTTCATCCATGAGCACAGAATCACCTATACGGTCTTGTGTCCCATTGGACCCCACGAATAAGATCCAACCTTTGGTTACGGCGGCCTTTTCTAAAGCATCCGGCGAAACATCACGAAGATAGAGCAAATCGGTCAAATCAAGACGATTCTGGACATTTGGAATGCGTACAACCGGCACCGTACCGTCTTCAGAGCATTCAATTTCGCTCTCTTTGGTCCATGTATAGCCACGCCGTAGTTGAACCATCTGTGCAAGAGGTTTTTCTATCCAATCCTCTGGTAATGATGTGTCATATATCTGTATCATTCTTGTTCAATTCCCAAGCTGGCAAATATCTGTTCAAGTTCAGTTAAAGCTATCTTCGCTGCCGTTTTTGCGACATTTAGATTCCGTACAGCATCAGGCAAAAGAATCACTTTCTCCGGCTCAAAGGTATCCACATACCTCGGCAAATTGAGATTGAATTCGTTTTCCTCAATTTCAGCCTTATCCACCAGGGCAAAGTAGCGCCGGGCTTCTTCCGGGTCGTTCAGGATGCGGCGCAGGTCGGCGGCTGCTTCGTTGAGGTGCGCGATTTCGCGCTCGGCTGAAAGTGTAATTTCCTGCTCGCGGCTGTCGCGTTCTTCCTGCAATTTATGCAATTCCTTCACGGCCCGGTTGACGTGCTTGGAGCGCAACTTGATGGCGTCGATAAGCTTTTTGCGAGCGCTATCATAGGTTTTCCTGGCTTCCGAGAGTTTGCCCTTCCAGGCGGCTTTATTGCTTCTTTCCGCTTGGTCGATTTCCCTATGTATTTGAATGACCGCAGTCTTGAGAGGGACCAGTGGGGAAAACCAGAGATGTTCCGGTTGGATGGCTTCGTTAACGGACTTCGTCTTCAAATCCAGAGCATCCAGTTTTGCCTGTTCGGCTTCAAGGTCCGGCAGAGGGGCCAGCACGGGGCCGAAGGCGTCTTCGATGTCGGCCAGGCGCGAATCGCGTTTTTCTTCCTCTTCGCGGATCAGTTGCGCCGCATGGCTGTCCACCAGTTTTTTCGCTTCTTCCAGATCGCCGAAGGCGCGCCAGGGAACCAATATGCGCATCAGGTCGGAAGGTCGCAGCAGGTTTTGGGGGTTGGATTTCTGGAAATGACGCGAGGCCCAGATCATCAGGGTCTTGCCTTTACGATTGTCAGCCTTGTTCTTGTTCAGGAACAGTAGGCAGGCGGGAACACCGTTGCCGTAAAAGAGTTTGGAGGGAAGCACCACGATGCATTCGATCAGGTCCGCCTCCACAAAACCGCGCCGGATGACGTATTCCGCATCGGCTTTCTGGTTTTGGCCGTCTTCCTCTTCGGTCTGTTCCGGCTGGCCGCGAAAGAGCACGCCCTGAGACATGACAATCATGCCTTTTCCCGCTTCGTTGGCTTCCGGGTTATGATCTTTAAGCGACTTGGCGACTTGCTGCAGCCAGGCCCAGTCGCCGTTGGAGGCAGGCGGCATGCCATAAGAGAGACGGCCGAACTTATCACCGGCTTTAACGGTATCGTATCCCCAGTCTTCCAGCGAAAAGGGCGGATTCATGATGACGCGATCAAACTCTTTGATCCGGTTTGCTGCGGAGAGGTGCCGCGGGTCGCGCAGGGAATCGCCCTGCTTGTGGTCCCAAGCCGGGATGCCGTGCAGGATCATATTGATGCGCGAGATGTTGTAGGTGGCGACGTTGGACTCCTGCCCATGCAGAAAAAGCTGGCGCACATCGCCGCCGTGTTTTTTCACATAACGGAGGCACTGAAGCAGCAGACCGCCGGACCCGCTGGCCCAGTCGCAGACGCTCATGCCGGGCTGGGGCTCCAGCATTTCGGACATCAGAAAGCCCACTTCAGCGGGGGTGTAAAACTCGCCGCTGGACTTCCCCGCCTTGCTGGCAAAGTTGCGGATGAGATACTCATAGGCGTTGCCGAAAAGATCATCGGAAACATGGGCGCGGTCGAACTTCTGACTGCCGATGTGATTGATGAGATTGACCAGCTTGTCGCGCGGCAGCTCATCCTGTTTGTTGAAATCAATTTTATTGGTAAGGATGTCGTCGAAATTGCTCTGACGGTGAGCATTGGCACGCTCAATGGCGAGCATGGCGTCATTGAGCGCCTGGCCGAGTTGCCCCTTGGCGGTGCGGGCGACCTTATCCCAAGAAGCCTCTTCAGGAACCGTAAAATGATGCAGCTCCTTTTGCCGGGCAAGATAAAGCGCCTGTGCTTCGGCAATCCCGGTTTTCTGGAGTTGAGCCATCTGCTTGCTCACATCTTCCTCAAAGCAGTCATTGATGCGCTTGTAGAACAGCAGGGCAAAAACATAACCGCGAAACTCGGAATGATCGGCGTTGCCGCGCAGAATATCAGCGGCCTTATCGAGATAGATTTCCAGTTCTCCTTGGGTCATACGGCGGGTCGGGCGAACCATAATGGGTGTGTCCAGTGTAGCAAGAAGTTCTTTTAAATTCATTATATTCCTATTCTTTATCGATTGCCGGGAATGATACTACTTCCGAAAAACATTGCAAGAAAAAATGGTTGATCGAATGACAATAAAAAACCCGCTATTTCTAACGGGTTTTTGTACTTCCCTGAACTGTATTGGATCATGTCATGGTGGAGGGAACGCCGACCTACCGCAAAACAGCCTCAAAGCCCGCGCACCTCGTAACTACTTGATAATAAACGCCGAAGTCATCTCACACAACCATTTCCCGACAACCCGACCAGAGAAACGATTTTCTCCCCTGATTTCCCGGCACCGGACGAGGGTAACGGGTTTGCAGTAAAACCGGATACCTGGCGACGAGCCGCAACAACTTCGAATCCGGTTTTCGGACGCCGGTTCGGTTCCCAAAACGGGAATCGAATTGGCCTATGCCTGCCCGCCGAAAACCGTGCTGATGAGGTAGGCCGTATAGCCCACGTAACAGACCAGCAGCACCGCGCCCTCGATGCGGTTGATGCGCCCCGGTCCCCTGAATCCATAGCCGATCACGAATAGCGACAGGGTCAGCGCGGCCATCACCAGCATGTCGCGGCTGAAGACTTCCGGCCCCACTGCCAGCGGGTGGATCGTACCGGCGATCCCCACCACCGCCAGGGTGTTGAACAGATTGGAGCCGAGGATATTACCGAGAGCGATATCGTGTTCGCCCTTCCTGGCTGCAATGATTGATGAGGCGAGTTCCGGCAGCGAGGTACCCACCGCGACGATAGTCAGGCCGATGATCAGGTCGCTGACCCCGAACCCATGAGCGATCTCCACCGCGCCCCAGACCAGAATGCGGGAGCTGACAATCAAAAGCGCCAGCCCCACCACCAGCCAGAAGACCGCACGACGGATGGGCATGGCGCGAACGTCCAGTTCCTGCTCCATCTCGTTTCCCAGTGCATCCTCTTTCTTCCGCAGCCCCTGCCAGATGGTCCAGGTCATCAGGCCACCGAACACGGCAAGCAGCACGATGGCATCAAGCCGGGTGATCTCGCCATCCCAGAGTTGCCATGCCGCCAGGGCGGTCACCACCGTGAGAATGGGCAGTTCCTTGCGCAGCACCTGCGAATGTACGGCGATGGGGCTGATCAAGGCCGTCACCCCCAGGATCAGGGCGATGTTGGTGATGTTCGAGCCGTAGGCGTTCCCCAGCGCGATGCCCGGGTTACCCTGCGAGGCGGCCAGCGCCGACACCACCATCTCCGGCGCGGAGGTGCCGAACCCGACAATCACCATGCCGATCAGCAGCGGCGGCATGCCGAAATGGCGAGCGGTGGAGGCCGAGCCCTCCACAAAACGGTCGGCGCTCCAAACGAGGAGCACCAAACCAAAAATTACAGCGATAAAGGCCAGTGTCATACAGAACCAAAACTCCCTGAAAGCAGATGCATCGGATTACCCTTTGGGAGGATATGGATCGTTTCCGTGGCTGTCCTTATTCTGGATCTTCCCATCCTTGCCATGGATGTAGAACTCGGTGCCTTGGTTCTGGCTGATTTTGCGTCCGGCATCAACGGCATCCTGCTTCTTGTCGAAGTGACCGCTGCTACGGGTCGCGCCGTCTTTCTTGACGTCCCAGCCGCCGTCGGCGTTGGGTACAACATGATGTGATCCTGGTTTCTTTGGCATCGTCGCCTCCTGTCTACTTGTGAAAATTTCCCGAAGAGATCTGCAGTATGTACATCAACCACGAATCGGTTCTGATGAGAATGGCCCTGAGTTGTTCATCGGTCAGCGCAGTCTCCAACTCGTGAACCCGATTGAACAGCTCGATCATCTTCACCAGCGCCCGGGTATCGTGCATCAGGAAATCGGTCAGCGGATCGTTGTTCAGCTCCCGGCAAACATAAAGAACCCTGGCTCGACGGGTAGGTTTACCCTCATGAAGCAGGTCCTTCTGGTTGGACACCCCCGGAATCCACGCGGCGACAAGATCATCGGGTGCCAATCGCCTGAGCAGATGGTTCCACAGCTCCCTGAGCGAGCTCAGAATGTGCCTTGCCCGGTCAGCATTGTTACCATACAGGGCATCCCGAGCGCCGATGTACGGCCGAGCAAGCCCCGGATCGACCTGCTGCAGAAGAGCGATGCAGCCCGATGTTTCCAGCTCAGCTTCGGCGACAAACTGAATTTCCGTTTCGGCCTCGTCCTCATCCCGTTCATCCCAGGGGCGAAGGGTTTCGAGCGCGAAGCTGGTGGTATAGATCTCACGAGTGGCCCCCGGCAAAACGAAGGCAGGCAGCCGCGTAATGTCCGATATCTCCCGCAGTGACTCTGCCAAATTCCCATACGAGGCTGCCACATGGGCTATCGAACTCTCCAGTCCCGAGATGACCGGCATCTCGATCTGGAAACGGCTCCTTATCGCCTCGAAATCGATGCCCGCCATGAGCCGTTCCGTGGCGGCAAGTCGCAGGGAGGTATCACACAGGGCCAGCTTGGCGGATGCCTGAAGCTGGGAAATGTGCGAAAAATCGTGCTGGATGGGCTTGATCGTATCAAGCCATGACTGATGTGCAGCCGAAATGCTCTCGGCAATGCGGCTTGTCGCAGTGGCCTGCTTTATCAAATCCTGCCAGTGTTGATTAGCACCGGCGATCCCCTGAATCCGGGTCGCTGCTCCGGCCATTTCGAGAGCGCGAGTGATCTCCAACTGCTGACGACGGATCGGTTCCAGCGTGCGCTCCATCTGCTCGATCACGCTCAGATAGGACGGCTTGGTCAGCCGGTTGATAAACTCCATGTCCTGATGGATCTTGGCGAGAGCAGATTTTGCAGTTTTTAAATTGTCTGGCATAGAATCACGACTCGTTGATTGCGTTTTCCGCTACAGGAGTTCATTCATCCTCTCCTTGAAATAGCTCGGGTATTTCTCCATTACCGCCCTGGCTCCGTCCCGATCTTTTTTCATCGCCTTCACGAGATCCTTCTTCTGGGTCGCTGCCAGGTTCAAGGATGCGGCGAGGTCCTGAGCGATGACGCGGTCCGAAAAGCCAAGCTCGAAAAGGGCAATGGTGGTTTCGGTGGGCAAACCATATTTCATCCGCTTTTGGAAAAGCTGGAGACGATTGATCGGATCACCTGTCCCTTCGCGGTCCAGCATTTCTACAAATTCACACAATGCACTCACAAGAAGAGCCCCATCATAGGCAAGCCCGCCCTCGCAGATATCAATGACATTTTCGATTTTGACTTTCCTGGGCCTCTTCCCTTTACCGAGCTTGCATTTGTTATTGTCGGCAATTCGGAAAAGCTGATTAAATGGAGTTCCTGAAATCCACTTCTTCGTAATTTCTTTCAGGACGTCCTTCTTGTCGAACTTATTGAAAGCTTTGTTGTGTACATGCCCCGTTATTAACGGCCACACGAGGTCAAGAACTTCGTCTCCATCTTGGGCGGCAATAAGTTCATCAGCGTTATCTTGAACCCACCCCTCAATCGCCTTAGCATCGTTGACACCATAGAGTGTTTTGCCAAATGCTTTCCGCCGATTAACGTCAGTAATGTTCTCTGATATGTTTTCCGCCAGAAGCTTGAACAATTCTTGAATCTGCTCCCGTTTCTCATCATCAGCCAAGAAGTACGCCAATGTCTGTTCCGCGAGATCAGCAATGTCTGCCTCCGTCAGCCCATTATCAACAGCATCCCAGTTGGAGAGAAGAAAGCCTTCGATGGAGGAGAGAGTCAGGCTGAAAAATTCGAATTGTGGTTTCACCGCATCGACCGTGAAACCGTTTCCACCGTATTGTTTAGCAATCTTGCTGATAATTTCATTTAGAGAATCCCACCCGGCTATATGAGCTTTGGCAAAAGACAGGATGTCCCATGTCAGCGTATGATTCTTTTTGTCTTTTGACTTGGTACGGTCATTCCGGATAACCAGAGGGATCAGTTGAAAGAGGCTGCTTGCGCATTCCTCTGACTTGGCTGGATCAAGCAGCTCCTTGACTATATCCCACCGCCAGCCGTCTTTTCGGTTGCGTCGCTTGTCATACACAATAGGGTCTGCAAACAAAATGCTGCCTTCAGTATGCATCCCGGCGCGACCCGCTCGGCCGATGAGGTTATGAAAATCCCGAACTTTGATGCGCTCCATACCCTGGTAGACACTGGTAACAATGAGATACCGGATTGGAAGATTTACGCCTTGCGCCAGTGTGGAGGTGCAAACAACGAACCGCACGAGGTTTTCACGCATAGCGTGTTCCACTGAAAGGCGGATGCCATGGGGTGTATTGCCATGATGAGAAAATATGCCATGCTCGGCACTCATTGAGGCCGATGCGTCAGTTCCAAGATTCGCAACATGGAGGTAATGGAGCCGTTCAACCTCCCTTCGGTCTGAGAATTCTTGTGGGAGTGGAAGCGGAATACCACGATCAATGAATTCCACCGCTTTTTCACAAATGCTTGTCGCTGTTGATTTTTTGCCACAGAAGATGGCGATGCTTCCGTTAGGGGCCAGCTTTATACCGAGATAAAGTGCAATGGCCTGGCCATCATCTCTCTCTGGAAAGTGGCGATCTTTCTGCTCTCTGCCTCTTCTCCCGAGATTGAATCTTTCAATCACCCTCGGAACGAAAAACTCACCTTGTTCGGCGTCACGGCTGTCGACGTACTCGATCCTCCCCAACTGATCGAGCCAGCTCGCGAACCCGACCGACCTAAAAGTCGGAATCAGGGTTGTGCCTTCGACGACGTTGGGTTCCCCGTTCAGCCATTCTCCAACAGCCTCGGCGTTGCTGATGACCGCTGAGATCAGCACCTTCTGGGTTCCTTCGGGAATCATAGAGCGCAGTGACGTCAGGAGCAGCTCGTATGTGATGCCTCGGGTGCCGCTGTCGAACTGGTGGCCTTCATCAAAAACCAGCAGGCCAACGTGGGCAGCCAGTTCTGGAGCGTGCCGAAGGACATAGAGCAGCTTCTCGGGGGTTACGACCAGAATCTGTTGGTGCCCCAGAAGTTCGGCAATCTCGAAGTCGGTCTGTAGGGCATCGGATAATTCATCCACCTTGGTGGTTTCGTTGTGGAACGCCTCGACGAGGCTGTTCTTGATCTCATGGCACAGTGCCCTGAACGGGGCGATGATGATGGCCAGTGACACGCGGTCGGCCAGAAACGCGCTTCGAAGGATCAGCTCCGTTGCCTTCGTTTTGCCAGCGCTGGTGGGCATTTGAACGATGGCAGACTCGCCTTTGAGAACATCCGCCTGGCCCAAAAGGTGTTGTGCAGGCCAGAGTTCCTTGATGAACGAATCCTTTTGCAGCGCATGGAGCCATTTGTCTCGGGGCAGCCCGGAATATGACGGCAAAGCCTTCCAAGCGGAGTTTTCCAGCTTTTTCCTCAGAACGGCCGCGATCACATCACCAAACAGAAGCTGCCTGGGCGTGCCGAATTCATAGACGGCGTCCCGCAGCTTCGTGGCCAAATCGAGGAGATTTTCTTCGCCGTTCCCATCCTCAAAAAACTGGAGAATCCACTTTGAAATCCCGTCAATGAATCCGCCGAACGGCCCCTCAGCTCCATCAAAATAGGTTCCCAGATCGGCCTGCAGCAACCAGAGCAACAGATCCTCCAAACTATCGCCATCCATATCAGGACAGTCATCATTGATGCGCTTCGCCAATACCGACGCGCTTCCTGGAAGATCACACAGGTAATAGGAGGCGGAGCCCAGAAGCACGAGGTATGGATCAAGTGTCTCGTTCAGCTTTGACTGGAGGTAGGAGTCAAAAAAGCGGGCGGAAAACAGCAGATTGGTTCTCAGCTCCGAGAGGGAATCGAGATCTGGCTCGTTCCGGTTGATAGCAGCGGCAAGGTCGCCCAGCAAACCAATCGAGATAGTGAACAGCTTGGCCGGATCTTGGGTGATTTTGATGTGATGCTCTTCCGGAACGCCGTACTCGAGCATCTTTGCTTTTGACCGTGTGACGCCCAGCAGGAGTTGGGATTTCTGTTCAGGCCTCATCCGCAGCCCTCCTATAGAGCTCGTGGACGAGTGCCATCATCTGATCCCCTTTGATGACCACTAACGCAAGGTCACCTGAATGTGGATGAGAGGAGGCATCGGTCGCGGATGTCAGGTGGCCGTCAAAAAGCGGATTTTCAAAGAGCGCGACAGCTCCATAAACTTCTTTGTATGGGTGATCCACTTCGTTCTGGAACCGCTCAATTTTTTCGGCATCATCGAGCTCATTCCGGCCATGCAGCCTTTGCTTGATCGCATTCAAAGACTCCGCCTTCCGTGCGATGTCTTTTGCTGAGCCATCTACAGCATCTTGAAGTCTCGCCTTCGCCTTTTTTCCTGAGAATTGCGCCTTCGCTTCAAAGATCGCCAGCCTATCCTTCGAAGAGGCTTTGCCATCCTTGACGATATGGAAGCCGATGATGTCACTGCCTTTTGTCGACTCGTTCCGGATGGTTTTGTCACCATAGCGAGTGCGTGGAACCCAGTAGCCGAGCAGGTATTCAAGAAAATCGGCAACCAGCACTTCTCCAAAATCGCCAGCGCGGATACTGGGTCCTGGCGCATCTTTTTGGTCCGGGAACTTTATGGTGTTGAGATACTCTCCTCGAGAGCACTTGTACCCTCTGCGCCAATAATCAATCTCGCTGTCAAAGCAGTAATGATTCCGGAAGTGTTTCGCCCAGACCGAGAGCACTGCCTCGTCGTTCTCATGACGGAACTCCCAGACCTCGACCTCCTTACCGTCGGCGGTCTTCAGTCGTTCGCCGGTGTCGACCAGCCATTTAGTGTGTTCCGAAGTCCAAGGCATTCACGTCCCATCCCTGATTTAGTTGCCCTTCAATTTCAACAGCTCATCGTCCAGTCCATAGCGAACTACATCGATCCGGTCGCTGCGTTGGGATACAAAATCACCGGTCATCACGGGGAGCTGAAATGGGAAGAATGCCGGGTTGTTCAGGAGCAGCCCCAATGCGCCCTTGGCCTCCGGGGTGGCCAGGAGTGCGGATTCGAACATCAAGATGGCCAGGTTTGGTTCGACAATGCTCACCGGAGCGGCTTTCTCATAGCAGCCTTTGGCCTCGGAATCCTTCAGGGCTCCCCAGGCGACAAAGGAGCGGATGACGAACCGGGCATAGCGGCTCACGGTTTGCCGGTCGCCGTACTGTTCTTTCAGGCGGTTGATGATCTGGGTCTGGGTCACCTGATCCTGCAAGGCCAGCAAACGGCCGGTCTGGCGGGCCACGTTGAACCAGAACGGATAGACCGCCGAGATCATCCCCCAGTGGACCGCCAGGGCCATGGACGGGTCTTCCCGCAGAAACGCCAGCGAGGCATCCCGGAACGGGATCAACTCGGGGTCAGGAGAGACCCAGATCTTCATCAGGTTGTTGACCACGAAGGTCCGGGTCTGATCGCTTCGCTCGCCCTCTGAGCCATTGCCTTTTCTGTCCGCGAGGAACTCATGCAGCTCCTGACGGATGGTTTTGGCGTCGAGTCCTGCCAGCAGCAGATTGGATGCCTTCTGCATCCATTCGAAACGGATCGCCTGCTTGATGCCGATGGCTTCATGTCGCTTACCCATCACCGTGTTCTCCTTTCAAACTTTACAAGGGGCACGATGACTTCTTCGATGGCTACACCGCCGTGACCTACGATGGCATCTCCCGGGTTCACGAATGCGTCGCGGCCACCGGCCACCAGGGGGAAATAATCTGCGGGCAACCCGACCGGCTGCCACTCGTGGGCAAACGGGAAGGCCCCAGCCACCTGAGCTCGGAGTTCGGGCGTGGGATAGACACGAACCCGCTCGCCGCGAGTTTCGGCAATCACACCTTCAGATGGGCGACCTTTACCGTCGCATTGGATGTTTCCGTGATCGGCCGTCAGCCAGACCTCATAGCCGTATTCCAGCAGTTGTCCGACCATCGCTGCCAGAAATCCTCCCTGGCACCATTGCTTGATCTGGTTGTGCATCCCAGCCGAACCGAGTTGCATGCCGTGCATGATTTTGTCCACTTTATCCACGACCAGCCCCACCACCTTGGTCTTCACGGGGTGGATTGCGGAGTCGAGGACGCCCGCAGCATCACCGTCGCCAAGGCCGCGCTGGTAAGCGACATCGAGCCGGGACAGGCCATGGCCTTCCCAGAACTGCTTCCAGAGTTTCTCTTCGCTGTTGGTCGAGTTGATGGAGGAGGGAAAATAGAGCGGCGGCTTGCCCGAGAAGATCGATTGCCGCGATACCGAGGTCAGCGTCGGAATCCAGGCGAAGGTAGCGGATTCGCGCATGACCAGATTGGCATCCTGCTTTTGTAGAAGCTGACGAATGGTCACCCACTGGTCCAAGGCCAGGCCGTCAACCACAATCAACGCGGCACGGCTGCTACCGGAGTCCTCGATATCCCGAGCCAGGCGGCGCGGCACATGATGGAGCATGGCCGGATTGGTCGGCGGCAAGTTGATTAGACTGGAGTAGTGGTCCGTCAGCCAACCGGCGAAGGTCGAGTTCAGTGCATCGCCGATTTCCCTGAGTCGGGTCTGATACTCGGTGCTGTTGCCGCAGTGAACCAGCGAAGAGAGTTCGGCCCATTTCAATGCAAAGGCGGTCCAGTCCGAGTAACGCGCTTCCGCAGTGGGCAGTTCCTTTTCGACAAGGTCAAACAGGCGGGAAATTCGAAGCGCGTCATTGTCCATGCCGGAGGTGGCGATGCCGCTGCGGACCCAGGACCCGGCATCCACTTCAATATCTGTGGCCTCGACTGGGGTGAGTTTCCCCTCCAGGAACAGGTTGTCGATGTAGACCTTGATGTCCTGATGGTCGAACGGCAGGCGATCAGGGCCGGGATACTTGAGGCCGTATTCCGGTGAATCTTCCCGCACCTGATTTTTGCCACCGAGCCGGGAAAGAAAGAGCGGCCAGCGTTCCTGCAAAAAGGCGAAGAAGGCTTCATCGTCCGGAACGATCTCGGAAAGCGGCCAGGATTTGAACCCATCATGGCCTTTGAGAACCTGGATGAGTCGCTCGGCCAGCATCAGCGGGATTTGGAGCTTGCCGTAGTGCAGGCGCAGCAAGGCGCGAAGCAGCTCCACCTCGTTGGCGATCAGTTCCGCCGCAATGCCGAACACATGACGGAGAATGAAATCCTTGGTGGCGTTGTCGCCCATGCGATCCGGCGGCGACTTGCGCTGGGCATCGAATAGCGCGTCCAGCAGGCTCCGGTCGAGCTTCTCGATGACCGGGTAGCTCAGATTGGGAAAGAGATCCCCCAGGTTGAACGACAGCTTCCGGCCCGCCTGGAGCAGGTCGTAAGGCAGGGATTCCAGCTCCGCATCCTGCAAGCGAAGGACCACCACCAGATCGGTGTGCTCACCACGGTCCCAGATCGAGCGGTACTTGGATTCATAGGCGTATCTGAATTCGACCGGGTCACTGAACTCGATCAGGTCGAACCCGCGCCCGCGAAGCTCCAATGCCAGTTTCTCCTCGGTCAGCAGGCAATCCGGGTCCGCGACCAGGGTCAGCTTGCTGACGTTCGGTACAAAATCGTTCAGGATGGCGTCTCGCCAACTACTCATTGAGCGCCTCCTTTGATAATCCGCAGCATCAGCAGCGGCCGGATTTCCGGCACGATCTGCCTTGCTGATTGCAGTTCGTGCCGCCACTCGGATTCGTCCGCATCGCAACGGGACAACCTGAATTGCCGTACCTCCGGCAATCCAACCCGCTCGATGGCCTTGCGGCGCGAGGCAAAGGAAACGATGCCGCGTTCCTCCTCGCGAGTCACAGAGGCAAGATGCGCCTGCTGTAATGCGTCGAACAGCTCCTGTCCGGCTTGCTCTGCCGCTTCCTGCAACCGCTCATGGGCGATGATGGATTCGTCCTGGCCGAGGGTGGCCTGCACCTGGGCTTCCGCTGTCTGCAGCGCATCCCAGATATGCCGGGCCGTGGGCAGAAACAGTTTGCCTTCCTCGCTCAGGAACACACTGACATATCCCCGCCGCACCATGGGGATGCGCAGGAGTTGTGTCTTCTGGTGCATCCCGGCCTGAAGGCGGATTTCAAAGAGCCCCCAGAGCCCAGAGATGCTGGCTGGCAATCCGCTCACGCTTACGCAAGGCAATGGCTGGCCAGCCGCGATCTGGGGCAGGTTCAAGGCCAGCCCACGGACACGGCTGTTTTCAAGATTGAGCAGGGTTGCGTCGGTCAGACGATCCGCCTCCCGGGCGTTGAACACGGCCTTGCGATGTTCCTGGCCGTCCGGCCAATTCAGATCCCACCAGGAGCGCTTGCGGCTGGCCGCGCCGCCGTGAGAATTGAGATAGCCGACCGTCATCCGTTCCACCCAGTGAGGCAGCGGATGGGAACGCAGACGCTCAGCCGCCTGCACATCCGGTTCTTCTGAAATGCCATAGATGGCGGAGGCCTCGCGCACCTGCTGAATTTCTTCGCGAAGTCGAGCCACCGTGTGATCGACGGAGGTTTCGATACCGTCAGGATTAAGGATGGCCGAGGCGAACACATCCTCGAACAGCTCACCGGCTTGGGCGGAGTCGAGTACGTCGCCGGTCTTGTCGATGCCGAACTCGTCGAAGATCACCGAGAGCTTCTGCTCCAGCACTTCGCGGACCCGGAACTCGACCGAATCCTCAAACACGAAGTTGATTGCCCGCACCTTCTTGGGCTGGCCGATACGGTCCACACGGCCGATTCGCTGTTCCAGCCGCATCGGGTTCCAGGGGATGTCGTAGTTGATGATGACATGGGCGAACTGCAGGTTCAGGCCCTCACCACCCGCGTCTGTGGAAACCAGCACACGGTGCGATTTGAGGAAGGCATCCTGGGCCTGCTTGCGTTCCTCCATATCCATGGAGCCGTTCAGGGTGACGACCGATATGCCCCGGGCTTCCAGAAACTCCTTCAGCATCTGCTGGGTGGGCACGAACTCGGTGAAGATCAACACCTTCAGGTCCGGCTCGTTTTCCTCGGCCTGCAGCTCGTAGATCCACTCGATCAACGCTTCAGCCTTGGCGTCCGGTCCAGCCTGTTCGCAGCGAACCGCCGCTTCGAGCAGGGTCTCCACATGGCTGCCTTCGCTCTGCAGAGCCGACACATGGGATTTCAGCAGCTCATCGAGCAGCTCCTGGCCGTCCATGTCGTAGAGCTCGTCGAAGTTCTCCGATCCCTCCGCGCCGTTTTCCAGCTCCGCCAGGCGCAGGCTGGCTTGCTGTTCGCCTTCCTTGAGCGCCGCGAGCCGACGTTCCAGCGTGGTGCGAATCGCCCGGGTGCTGGAGACCACCAGACGCTGCATCAGGATCATCAAAAAGCCGATGTGGCGCTTCTTCTCGCGCAGGGCCTGGTTGTAGCCCTCGCGCACGTAGTCGGTCACTGCCTCGTAGAGGAGCTGCTGCAGGTGATGACGGCTCTCCCAGGCTACCGGGGCCATCTGCGTCCGCCGGGGTTTGAAGAGCGGCTTGCCGTCGGCATCAATGGCCTTGCGCTTCTCGGTGCGGATGACATACGGGGCCACCCGCTCACGGGAGACGCTGTCCATATCCGGAAAGGCGTCGTCATCCAGCAGGTTCATCAGGCGATGAAAGGCGTCGGTCTTCCCCTGGTGGGGAGTCGCCGAAAGGAGCAGCACATAGGGCGCGGCTTCCGCCAACCCCTTGCCGAGTTTGTAGCGGGCGACCTGATCGGTGCTGCCGCCCAGGCGGTGCGCTTCGTCCACCACTACCAGGTCCCAACCGGCGGTAATCAGATCCTCGAACCGGCTGCGATTGTATTCGGCAACGCGCTCCGCCGTCCAGCCGCGCCGCTTGTCCATGGGCTTGACCGAATCCAGGGAAACGATGACCTGATCGAACATCGACCAGGCTGAGCTCCGGTGGTCCGCCCCTGGGGCCAGGCGCTGCAAGGTGCCGATGTCGTCGCCCAGCACGAGCTGGAACTGCTCGTTGAAGTGGGTCTGCATTTCTGCCACCCACTGGGTAGCGATGCCTTTGGGAGAGACAACCAGGATTCGCCGAACCAGTCCGCGCAGCTTGAGTTCGCGCATCACAAGCCCGGCTTCGATCGTCTTGCCGAGACCCACCTCATCGGCCAGCAGATAGCGCACGCGGTCGCCGGATATTGCCCGGGAGAGTGCGTGGATCTGGTGCGGTAACGGGATGACATTGGACTCCATGGGAGCCAGCAATACATGGCCATCGGTGGCGCTGGTGGAGCCTTCGAGCACCTCGGCCACCTTGGCTGCGGCGGCCACATAGGCAATGCGTCCGGCCCCGATCTCTGGCCGCAGGTCGGCACTCAGCGGCCGCAAAGCGGAGCGGGGCACGCGCACCACCGCGTCCTGGTTCGGTAACCAGACACGGCACACCGTCTGCCCCCACAAGGTCTGTTCCTCGATGACCTTGCAGGCGCTGTTATGAACGGTGCTGTATTGCCAAGGCGACTCCATTGTCAAATTAGCCTTCTCCCTCGGGCGGTTGCGCTGCAAATATGGTCAACAGAAGTTCGGTGTCATCAATCAAGCGATACTCTGGAAGTCGTCCTGAGAGTTTTTCACTTACGGAAATGATGATGGGGACTCCTTCGCCTCGCTTGTCCATAAGAAATTTGCGATCACCCGGGAAGTCTGCAAATGGCATTGGGCAACGTGCGAGTAGGCTGGTGAGAAGCTCATTACGGGCGGCCTGCCGAAGAGGGAGACTATCAATCGTCATTGTATTGGGGATTGCTCCAGGTGAAAAAATCTCAAGACGATCCGAGAACATGTGCAGCCGAACCTTGGACCCCTGAATTGAATAGTCTCTATGGGCGACAGCATTCACCAATGCTTCAAATACCGCCTGCATCGCGTACTGCGGAATGTCTCGTCTTGCTGGCTCCTTGATCGCGTAAACCTTCATGTTTTTTTCGACGAATTTATAGGCTTCGACTATTTGCACATCCAAAGGTCCCGTAATGTCTCTTGCATCTAACTGGTAAGCTGCATTTCGTTCTACTCCCCGATAGACAACCGCCTGAATGAAGGCATTGGTGAGGAACTCATTGGGTTGTTCGCAGGCCATCAATAGTCCGCTGACACTGGGACAAATCTTGCCATCTTCATCCTGTGTAAGGAGTTTAAGTTTGAGCAAAAACTCCTCATCATCTTTCGGGGAAAGCGCTGTTTTAAATTTTTCCCATAAAGTTTTATTGAGACATTCGCGGGGCGCGGTAGTCACGGACTGCTCATCAAATCGGATAATCCTGGCCTGGCTTCGTTGTTGAAAAAGCCTGGCCAAAACATCAGGCGCCATCTGCCGTTTAGAACTGCCGATCCTATGAAAATAACCGCCAGGGCTTTGATGCACATAAAGGCTTTTGGGAACGTCTACTCTGACAATAACCCGTTCCACACCATCATCAGTAACGACCGGGATTTTTCGAATCCGGCAGAAAAGCTGGGGAGTGATGAGGTCGTTGCATATCCCTCTTACCCAAGTTTCGACAACATCCAATTTGTCCTCAGGGATACCGACAACCGTTCTCGACTTGTCATCAACCCCTAATACAAATACGCCGTTGGCAGTATTTGCCATCGCAGCCAACTCATCTGCCATGCTGTTGCGATGTGGGTCATTAACTTGATTCCCCTTGTATCTCAAGTCCTTCAACTCAAGAGAAGAATCCTCGCCTAACCGAATTTGCTTTAACAGCTCGTCTGTGGTTTCAAACATTCCTAAACCTCCAACGCTATGCGATTGTAACGCTTCACAAACGCCTGACGGCCACCTTCCATGATGGTGCAGATCGACTCCCGGATACTCGATTCCTCAAGACCGCCTTGTTGGTCAATTTGTACCTGACCTCCGTCATATTTCAGGACGTGGACAAGTTCGGAATCGCCGTTTACGACGATGTTGGGATTGTGAGTCACGATGATAAGCTGACGTCTATTCTTGTTCTCATGGATCTGTTTGACGATGAGGTCATAGATCAGCGCATTATCCAGATCGTCTTCTGGTTGATCGATAATCAATGGCTCGTTGCCATGGCTCAGCAAGAAGGCAAGAATCGCTGCTGCTTTCTGCCCGGCAGACCCTTTTTCCAGGTCATCAAACTTGCCAGAGGACGGGTCTTTGGAATACTTGACCCGCAGCATATCCTCGGGCCACCATGCATCGAGCTGATCGAAAATGGCCGGTTGTGTTTCCAGTAACTTTTTCAAGCGATTATCAAACGCACCATGATTACCGGAAACCTGCCCTCTTGCGATATCGAGTGTTCTGGCTTTGATCTGCGAGATGATCTGCGGCAAATCGGATTCAGGTGTTTTTGCTTCTTCCCATTTGTTGAACGCCCAGAGAAGTCCCTGTTTGTTTTCTCGGTCACATACCGAACTTACAAACTTTCCATCTTCAAGATTGAGTAACGAGCGGTATTCGTCTTCCAATGTACTCACGTCACCATACTGAACCAACTCCATGCGCACAAAAGCGCTGGCGCCGATGACTTTGTTAAGGAAGCTTCTCCTTTTTTCGAGTAACTCGACGCGTAATTCCTGAAGCTTGGCGAGGGATTCCTCAATCTGCTTTTCCGTCGACTCAGTTTCCTTGCGGACCGAATCCAGCTTTTTTAATTGCTGCTGGAGTTGATTGCGCTGTTGTACCCATTCCCCGTAAAGGGAAATACTCAATTGGCTCTTCTTTTCTTCATACTCTTTGACCAGCCCTTCATACGCGGCGATGCTTGCCTGTACCGCCTGGTGCCATTTGCTTGAGGAAATGTCTTTTACCCTTTGGGCCTTTAGTGCATCAACGCTATCGGCGAGCTTGCTAAGCGTTTCACTGACCTTTTTTAGCTCTTGAGCTGTTTGTTCGTGAATCGCCTTGATCTCGGCAGTGGTTTCATCCTGCTCGTCGAATAAATGTGCAGGAAAGTCGGACAGCCCGGCGCTGGCTGCCAGCTCTCTTATGCCAGACGAAAGGTCATCAAAGACCTGGTCATCGGGAAGGCCGTTCTTTTGCTGGCTGCGCTTTTGATACTGTTTCAGCACCTCACCATGACCTTTTTCTTCGTATTGCTTTAGGTCGTTCTCAACGTCCCCCAGCTTTGCACGAATTTGCTGCTCGCCAGCCAGTTGACGCAATAGCTCTCTTCTTCGTTCCCTCAATTGAAGGAACTGACTCTTGACGCTTTCCCAGCGAGATTTCCATTCCGCCCGATCTACCTCTGGAGAACGGTCAACGACTTCCAAGAGCCCTCGCGGATTCGATGCGAGTTCGTTGATCTGTTTTTGGCTGAAAATGCTAATCGGAAACCGCTCTCTAAGATCACCGGCTTCGATTTCTTGCCAAGCACTGTTGGCTTCTTCCTCCAACACCGCGCCCTGGCCGTCAAATCTCCAGCGCAGTTGATAATTCTTGCCACGCCGGTGAATCTCCATCAGGATTTCCGTGTCATTCAGCATGACGCCTTTGTTCTGCGACAGCTTCATGAACTTATCCAGCTCATCTTTTACCCTGGGGGCTTCGGTCGCCAGATTCTGATCACGACGAGAAACGATACGGATCGACTCGAGGATGGTGGATTTTCCGGTTCCTCGTCCGCCGATGACTGAATTGAAATGCGGGTGCAACTGGGTGACGAATGGTTGACCACTGATGCGGCCGCAGTGGCGCATGGCCTTGATAGTCAGCTTCGACAGGAAGATATCAGGCAGGTGATTAGGATTTTCAGATTGGTTTTTTACACAGAACTCATGATCGAGTAATGCCAGTCGCAGCCCCTCAATAGAAGGTCGGCTCATCTTAAGCCAACTGGAATGCCTCCCGATGTCGCCTGGTTTATGGGCGTCGGAACCAGCCACTTTTGCGAGACGGTCAACCGCCTTTTTCAAGGTTGGTTCCGCGTTGTCAAATTTATGAAGATCGCAAAACTCTGCGGCTGATACAGCTTTCAGGCTTTTTTCGAGCTCAGGCGTGAGGGATGCGATGCCCTCAAGCAACCCTTTTGAACCGTCGATGTGAGCAGGAATGGCAACCCCGTTTGCCTCGGTAATCTTTCGAACCGTCTCAACAAAACCCGTCGTCGTGGATGTGTTCTGGTCATCACCATAGCCGGAAGTGATTCCGCATGAACCCAGAACGCCGGTCACCTTTTGACTGTCACAACTCGGGTCAAAAACGGCCAGCAAATGAACTCGGCTGCTGCTGTTGGCAACCGTGATCTCAACTCCCGGAAAAATGGTCAGCTCCCTGTACCAGATGGGCTTCGTGTCACGGTCTCGGAGTTCCTTGTTCTTGGCCTTCAATACATCAATCCAGCCGCCCGAGTTGTGATCGGTTACCACCACACAGTCGAGACCGGATTCCATAGCCTTCTGGAGCCATTCCTCCAGTTCGATGCTCTTGAAGGATTCATCACCCCGGCCGTAATCATTCGACTTGGGAGTGTGTGTATGGAAATCAAACTTCCACCATTTGCTTCCCGGGAAATTCCATTTATCTGTCATTTCATTCCCCTCCCATTCGTGTTACTGCCTGGTCGTACCACATGAGCAGCTTGGGATCTTCTTCCAGGACGTTGTTGGGAATTTTGTCGGCCACGGCGACGATGACGGTGTAGTCGCGCTCCTGCCAGGCTTTCTTGAATCCGGCGCGGACAGCTTCCAGGCGGAAGACCTTGAGTTTCTTTTTGACCTCTTTGTATTCCTCGAACTCCTTGAGCAGCGCTTTCTCGCGCAGTTTCTCCAGGTCGCCTGCCTTGTTGGGATCGGGCACGTACCAGCGGTCGCGGGCCTTGGCGACGAGGATCGGATCATCCTTGGGCAGATTGCGCAGCTCTTTCCAGTTGGTGGAGAGGTAGGCGCGGATCTGCTCGGGCACGGGGCCTTTACCGTCGTAGCAGAGGAAGTTCTGGTTCAGCAGTTCGCGCAGGTCGAGCTGGGCCTCGTTTTTGCTCCAACCGCCGAGCTGCTGCATGAACTGCGGATTGATGTCGGAGAAGGTCTGTGGTTTTTCCTTGATGAGCTGGCGGAGCCACTGGATGGCGGATGCCTCGTCGGAGACGAACATGGACATCTGCTTGAGTTCGCCCGAGGTCATTTTCTTGCGGTCGTATTCGGCCACCTGATCCGGCAGGAAGTACATGCCGTCACGCTCGATGAAACGCTGCGCCAGCCCGATCTGGAACTCCTGACTTGAGATCGGCACCGGGTAACCCTTGCGGACGTAGTAAGCCACCATCTGGTCGAACAGGATGCGCGGATCACGTTCCGGGACGAATTGCAGCAAGGCTCCTTGTTGCTTCGTGACCGGCAGATACTTCAGGTGCGTGCGGACAAAATCCCAAACACCTTCTTCGGTTTGCGCCTCTTTCTGAAAGCGGTCTTCAAAGCCGCCATTGGGTTTGTAGGCTGAGATAACGAGGTCTTGCTTGACAGCTGTAGGTGTTGTTACGGCTTTGAAACTTCCGAATTTTTTATCGAGAGCAGATACATTCGCCACGATAAATCCTGCCTCGGTCAGCGCCGTCTGAATGCTATTCCAAACGGCTGCCTTCGTGTTGGAGAATTCAATAGTCATCCACCGCCCAGGCTTCAAAATGCGATACGCTTCTTTGAAACAGCCAGACATTATTTGTCTATACTCATTTATCCCTTTTCGTTGGACGCTATTTTCGATGGCTTCAGGTTTGTTGTTTGTGATTACTTTTAGCCATGATTCCCAAAGAAAATTAAGCTCTGAATAATTCAGGTTTGCTCCAAATGGTGGGTCGACAAATATGTAATCAATGCTGTTATTACGAAGTTCCATCGCGTCCATGCTGCATGTACTGGTGCAATTTTGAAAAATATCGTCACCAAGTAATGATTTTTTAAGGTCTCTTAGCTTTCTTGGAAGGCCATCAAAAACGGAGAGTTCAACAGGAGTCGCACAAACGTAGAGGGTGCCAGGCAGGCCGGGAGTGCCACCTGGTTTTACCGGTTGCCAGCGACGCATTTTATTTATGTGAATATTGGAGCTTGAAAGCCAAATGGCATATCTACGTACCCATGGCTTGCTGGCTCTGCTCCACAGCGCACTCAATACCCATAGATTGCGCTTTGTATAAAAATGATGGACATGAGTTATCCCAACTGGATCGTTGCGGCGAGTTTCCTTGCCGTCCATAAGCCTCTCTAGTGGGAACCAATATGGAATTTCGCTGCTTTCAATTTTCTCTATTAATGCCAAGTCATTAAAGTCGGGCTTTTTTTCAGCCCTTTTTCCTTCTACAGAATAGTTAATAAGGACAGGTACTTGCTTTGCTTGTTTGATTGTTTCCTTTATTGCAGAGTCATATTTAAATATCCATGACCGATCCATGTTCCTCTTTGTTAACTTAGAGTCACAGTGAGGACATGGAAACTCGTCTTTGATTGAATTAGTGCTTTCGTCTATGGCCTCATCGTAAAAGACCACATCACCGGTACACTCTGGACAAACAAAGACATCCGACCAGACCGTATAACAAATCTTACCTTTTCGACCATCTGAATGAATCGTCTCATACATCCACCCGCACTCTTTTTCGATCTCTTTGAGAATACGTTTGGCTTCTTTCTCAAACGCTGCAACATCGACCGGCGTGTTGTAGTTGTACGCGATAAAGGTCGCCGCTGGCGAAAGGTCGTTCAGCACAGCCCTTCGAGCACCCAGCTTCGAAAATGGCCTCCATACCTTTTTGCCATCTTCATCCGTCTCTTCCTGCAAAATGGTCCCGTCCGGCTTCACCTGATAACCGAGAGACATAACCACTTCGCGGTCGCCACACATCTGCGCGGCTACACCCGTCATGCCGGTTCCGCAGAAGCCGTCGAACACAATATCCCCCGGCTGTGTGTAGTGGAGGATGTAACGCATGATGGCCTTGTGAGGCACCTTGGTATGGTAGGAGTGCGCGTTGTAGATGGGGTCGTTTTTGCCCTCGCTCACATCGGCCGCAAAAGGTTCACGGTGGTAGTGGTAACCCTCTGGTTGTTCCGGCTTTTGCGCTTCCCATTCGGTGATGAAGTCAGCAATCCACGGGTTCGGGCAGGCGGTGTAGTACGGCGGATCGCTCAGGTTCAGGATGTCCTCGTCGCTGCCGATGGGAAAGCCTTCGATCTTGCGGAACTCCGGGTCTTGCAGCTTCTTGCGCAGTTCCTCGGTAAAGTGGGCACGGCGGGCTTCGTCGTTCTCGAAGGTCATGCCGAGACAAGTCACCGGGCCGGAGGGCTTCTGCGGCTCTTCAAGCAGCGAGTCGAACAAACTGGTTTCTTTCATCTTCATAATCCTTGGCTTTCGTCTTGTGTCTCAGCTTGGTCACTTTGCGGGTGACCAAGCTCGGCGGAGTTGGTCACTCGCTTAGTCACTCTTATTCCATGACGATCCGCACCTTGGCCGGGTCCTTGCCCTTGGTGAGTTGATCGATGTACTCCTCAAAGCGTTTCTTCATCTCCGCCGGGGTGGCCGGGCCGTCGGTGACCTGCAGAGCCTGTTGCAGCTCCTGCGCCTTGACGGTGACCTTGACCAGACCGGAGAGCACTTCCTTCAGCGCGTGGACAAAGTTGCTGTCCAGCGGCACCGGCAGTTCCTTGGATCTGATGAAGGCCTCCAGCGGCTCGCGGTCATCAATCTTCAGCAGATCCATGTTGGCCTGGGTGATCGGGTCCTCCAGGTTGCTGAGGATGGTGGAGGTCCAGGCCGTCACCATGGCGTCGAGCTGGGCGTCCATCTGGTCGATCATCTGTGAGCCTGCCGCCGCGCCGGTTTCCACCGAAGGCCGGAACCCACAATGCGGGCAGATGGGCGAGGCGTCGAGGTTTTGCTCGGTCAGGGCAAAGCAGCTCTTCAGCCCGGCCAGGCGGTTCTGGGTTTCGGTGAGCTGCTGCCGGGGCATCAGGTCGATACCGGCCAGCTTGAGCAGGGTTTGCAGCCGCTGGTCGTTGAGCAGTCCGGCCTTGCGCTTGTCGTCGTTCACGCCCAGCCGGACCTTGGCGTGCAGGCCGATGTAGGCGACGGTGTAGTCCTTTTTCAGCTTCTGCAGCTTGGCCCCGATGCTCTGGGACTGGCTGGCCAGCTCGGTCAGGTCGGCCTGCTTGAGGGCATCCAGCACATCCTGCCGAGTGGTCTTCATGCGATCCACCCAGTCATGCTCGGCGGGCAGCACCGCTTCGGCGGTGGAGAGCCAGGACGCCGTCGGGCTGTGGTCCATGATGAACTCGCGCAGGGCGTCGAGCTCATCGAGCGCCTTCACGGCCTTTTCGTGGGCCAGCACCTCGGGATCGCTATAGCGGAAGTTTTTCAGTTTGCCCGGCGAGGAGTAGGCCTGGAGGGATTCAAAGAAGCCCTTGGCCTCGTCCAGCCCACTGGCCTGGCTGGCCAGGTCGGTGCCCGCGAGCAGATCCAGCCCCCAGAAGGAGAGCCCTTCGCGCAGGGTCTGCTGGGTCATGACGATGCGCTTGACGATCTTACCCACCGCCTGTTGCAGGTTCTGCACCGGCTCGTCCTTGCCCTGGGTGACAAGCTGGGCCATGCCCGGCGTCATGCCGAGCAGTTCGAACAGCGCTTTGAGGGCGGGCAGGTTCCATTCCTTGGGCTGCTCCAGGTGCTTGAAGCGGACCAACTCGTCCATGCCGGTCGCGGCCAGTTGCTGCAGGCCGGTGGCGTCGAATTTCTTGCCCGGGATGGAGAGCACGATGTCGCCGGAGTAGACCAGGGCAGCCACCAGGACACTCACCCATTCGGGTTCCAGGCGCGAACCGCCCGGGTTCATGTATTCCAGCCCGTGGTCGTCCTGGATGATCTCGCTGCGGTTGACCACCTGACCGTGGCCCTTGGCCTTGATGGCATCGAGGATGAACTTGGTGTACTTCGACTTGTAGGGGTCGATCTTCTCGCCGTCGAGCAGCTCCAGGGCGTCCAGCACGGCGGTGGCCTGCTTGGTGCGGTTCTGCCCGGCGATGGCCCGCAGGGCGTCCTGCGCGGCCTGGGCGCGGTTGTTACCGGTGATCAGGACCGAGAAGAACGGATAGTCCGGGGCCTGGTTCTCGAAGTTCGGGGCCAGGCAGACACCGGCGATGGTGTTGACCAGGTCGCGGAAGTTGATGGTCTCGTGGGGCGACAGACCGGACAGATCGCGGATCGATTTGCCCTTGGCCCATTCGGTCATGGACTTGGCGCGGCCCTGATAAGTGACCTCGAAGGCATCGCTCATGTGCTTCTGCAGCCACTGGACCAGTTTTTTCAGGAAGCCGTTGGCCTTCGATTCATAGGTGGCCTTGGCGTGACCCGACGAGGTGGCGGCAAGGTCCAGGGCGGCCGCATAACTCTTCAGCGCGGTCTGGAATTCCTCGTCGGTGCCTTTCAGGCGGAAAAAGACCTCGTCGTTGACCTTGTCGTCCTTGAAGCGCGGGGGATCGTTGGGCTGGATGAAGTAGAGGTAAAAGTCCCGCTGCGGCACGGCGGTGGAGCGTTCGTTGGGAGCCCCGAAAAAGAGGTAGCCGGTACGGGCGGCCTTGTGCTCCTGCCAGACCAGTTCGTGCTGCCAGATCTTGTAGCCGGTCACGTAGGTGGCGTCCTGGCATTCCATGACCCGCTTGAGCGCCTCGTAATAGAAGCGGTCGAGCTGAGCCTGACCCAGACTTTCGGCCCGTTTGTCGATCAGGGCGTCGAAGTCGTCGGTCTTCTTCAGGTCGAGATAGAACTGGCGGTTGTCGGCGTTAAAGGAGATGAACTGGCCGCTGACCGTTTTGTGGATCTCGCGCAGGACCGTTTCCACATGGGTCTGGAGGTCCTTATCGGGCTCATCGCTGCCCAGCTCGGCTATTAACGGATCGAACAGGCAGAGGCGGTCGCGCAGTTCCTCGGCGGATGCGCCCATGGGGGCATAGATGTCGCCGGTGGTGAGGCGGTGGACGGACAGCGCATGGATCAGGCGCAGCGCCATCGGCTTGTATTGCTTGCGGGTGATGGCGTTTTCGATGCGGGATTCCAGCACCTGGCTGCAATCGATGACCGCCCGGATCTCGGGAATGGCACGGAAGGAGGCGTTCTGTTTGAGCGTGTTCCAGTAGCTGTCGAAAGCGATCAGGCCGGGTTCGTCCTGCGGCACGTCCTTGCCGAGAATGCCTTTCATGCCCATGGACAGGGTCTTGAGCACCTCGCGTTTTTCCACCACGGTGACCCGCTCGAAGGTGTCGATGTAATCGGGATGCACCGGGAAGAGCCGGACAAACTCGTCCATCCGCTCGTTGAGGCCGCCATAGTATTTGGCAAAGGGCATCAGGTAGTCGCGGATCTTGGCCTGTTGCTCGGTGGTCTTCTTGAGCAGACGCTCGGCCACAACGAATTTGACGTCGCTGCGGGCAATGAGGATCTGCTCGAAGCGGTCCTTCACGCGGCGGATGCTGTCGGCGACAAAGGCGAAGCGCGGGCTGTCAAAAATGGCTTCCTGGACACCGGCCATGAAGCGGAAGCGCAGGTCCTTGCAGACCTCGCCGACCTCGCGGAGGAAGTTGAGGTCGAGGATCAGCTCCTGGTCCTTGCGGGTGCGCAGGTAGTCGAGCAGCTCGTCGACCACCAGCAGCAGGCCGTGCTCAGGGAACACCTCGCCGAACTTGGCCATCATGTCTTCGAAGGCCCGCTTGTGGCTGGTGATGGTCCCGGCTTCGGGGAACACATACTCCACGCCGAGCTTTTCGAGATGCTCTTCCAGTTCGGCCACCAGGATGTCGCGCAGGGACATGGTGGTGGCTCCGATCTCGGTACGGATAACCTTGAAGCGTCCGGTGATTTGAGAGGCCGCATCGCGGACACCGGCGTGGTTCAGCCCTTCCAGCAGGGAGGCGTCTGCGGCAAGGCTGGAGACCACCGACATCAAGTGCGATTTACCGGTGCCGTAGTTACCGACGACCAGCAGGCCTTTGTTGTCGACCGGCTGGTCGAACTGCATCTGAGGAATGACAAGCTGCGTGAGCCGTTCGGCCATTTCCTCGGAAATGACATAGGTGTTCACGAGGGTGTGCGCGGCGCTGGATTTGTCCGCGTCACGCAACTGAACGACCGACTCAATCGGGTCGAATTGGATAAGGTCTCCGTATTTCATGCTTGTCCTGCCTCTCTATTGTTTTTTGCCGAATCGACTGTGGCCGTGCCATCCATGCCCACAATCAGCGCATCGACCGAGTCATAGCTGCGGTACTCGGGATGGCCGGTTTCGGCGTACAAAAGCCTCCCGGAATTCACGATTCCGTTCCACGAAGCCACCACGGCCCGGTTTCTCGAAATGGACTGCAGCAGGCGCAAGGGGTCCTGCTGGAGATCCTTGTCGAAGAGGATCTCGAGATTATCCAGCACCACCGGTGCTTGAGCCTGGTCCGCGATCTGATCGAGGATGCCCGGCAACCGAAGCGACCGCTGCTTTGCCGTCAGCTCAAGCAGTTCGCCTGAAAGCGCCAGATTGACGTTGACGACAGATGAGCCGAATTCCTCGGCAATATCCCGAAGAACGCCGGTCTTGCCGGAACCGGTCTCACCCACCAGCAACACCAGACGGTGATACAAGCCTTCGGCTGCCTGGAGGGATCGTTTTATCTTGTCGTGAATCGGCTCGGCCATGGTCGCTCCTTATTGCTCGGTGTCCGGCTTATCGGATTTGTCAGCCGCACCGCCGGAGCGGACCCATTCGTCCACTTCGTCTTGTTTGAACATCCAGCGACGGCCGACGCGATGACCGGGCATAGCCCGTTGTTCGATCCACTTGTAGACCGTCTCGTTGCTTACATTCAGGTATTTGCAAATGTCATCGACCGTCAGCCATCTCTCATCCATAGCCTTCGTCCTTCGTTCATCATGTTTTCGGTAAAAGCCCGAAGGTCTCCGGGAAACCCGAAATCCGGACACAGTGCCGCAAATTAACCTCCATAAACTACATTGATGGATTGCCAAAATCAAGCGTTTTGTGCCGAATAGAGACGACTTTTCCAAAAAACGGCCTGATAGTCGTTGGTGATACGTTCGCCGTTCTGCGGCGCATACATGGTGTAAGTCCATACAGCACAGGCGATTGAGCCCCTGGCTGCAGGCACCATCACCCGCTGGTACATGCTCTGGCCGCCGGGCCGGAAGCCTTCCAGCCGGTCGATAGGCGGCAGGTTGCGTTGCGGGTCGGTGAAGGTCACCAGTTCCCCATGGATCAGATTCCAATCGCCGGTCGGTCGGCCGAAGCGTGGTGTGCCGATATCCTCCTGCCTGCGGGCGTCGGCCAGTGGATCGGCGGTGCCCTGAGACAGGATCAGCCCTTCCGGCACCTCGAGGGCCGGGAACCCGGCGTGGAGATGGTAGAGCCTGCCCCAGACCACGGCTGGTTCGATGCTGCGGGCCTGGGCGCAGAAGCGTTGATGATTCCAGTAGCCCCGTTTCAGTGTGCCGTAGACGAAGAGCCGGAGGATGGTCTCGGGACTGTCTTCCGGGTTTGTGTTCAGCTTCGCGGTGTCTCCAATGTTCATGCATTCACTCCTTCGGGCAGTGTCCCTTTGCGCTCCTGGGGTATGAAGCGGAATTCGCAGTTCTCGATGGCCCGCACATCCGCGTGGCGGATGGTGAGCATGGTCATGGGCGGCACCTCCAGCTCGCGCCAGCCTTTCTCGTTGGCCACGGCAAAGTCGATAAAGGCGGCCTCCGAGGCGTAGAGCACCACCCGGTACTGGCGGTGGATTCGCAGGCAGAGCGGCTTGTTGCCCTTGAGCACGGTGATGGTGCCGGGGTCGAGTCGTGAGGCCAGCACGGCGCTCATCTGGCCGCGACAGAGGGCAAGCGCCTTTTTCAGGCCATCCTGGTCGATGGGGCCTTCGGGCGCGAAGCGGTCGGCCAGGCGGAAGATCAGTTCGCTGTCCACCTCGGCGTAGCGCGGCAGCCCGAGACGGCGGAACAGGTGGTCGGCGTTGTAGATGGTGCCGTTGTGGGTGCCGATGACGATCCCGGCCCGGATGGGATGGTTGTTGCGGTTGTTGAACTCGTTGCCCCGGGTGCGCCAGCGGGTATGTCCCATGAGAATGGTGGTCTCGTTGTCGACCTGCCCGAGCAGCTCCTGGAACGGCTTCTCGTAGACCAGCTCGTGCGCCCGCATCGGCCGCTTGAAGATGCGGTGGCTGCCGTCGGTCTTGAGCCAGGCCAGACCGGAGGCGTGCGGGCCGCGCTCCTCGCTGTGTAGCAGCATGCGGATGAAGACTTCGCGCAGGTAATCCCGCT
>Ga0302250_1000609_pt1 | contig 32965 bp, 25 predicted proteins | sample AAG_RA_Asp_MG_FD_193536 | JGI IMG/M metagenome (GOLD analysis project Ga0302250, IMG submission 193536) | Enriched activated sludge microbial communities from anaerobic digester in WTTP, New Holstein, Wisconsin, United States - AAG_RA_Asp | ecosystem: Engineered > Bioreactor > Anaerobic >...
CATGATGGAGTGCTTCTATGAGCTTGGGTAGGTTATCTATGTATCTTATGTTTATATATATTTGGTTTCTGGATATACCGTAGTGGGCTTCACGCTCACCTTCAAAGAATATTAGTTGGACTTGTTGTAATAGCTCTCTGTCTTGCTCTGATAGGGCATCTATTGCTTGGGTTAGTATAGATAGGTCTTGGTCTTTGTATTTAAGAGTATCAAGGGGGATTTCACCTCTTGCTTCATGCATAAAGGGTATCTTAGTAGTGGTTTGGCCATTATACTGAACAGGTAGTATTAATCCATTATCTATTGAGCTCTGAAGCTCTGGGGTGAATCTATCATTGGGTAAGCCCTCTAGGCCACGGGAGTCGTTTGGTTTTTCTTTTTTTTCTGCGTGATTTACTGCTTCACTCATGTTTTCTGCTGCGAATGTAACTATATCGCTTGGCAGTCCCCTTGCGACAAGAAGAAGAAACATAACAGAGTTGCTTATCCAACCTATGCCAACTGCCAAATAAAGAATTGTACCGGTTATAAAGTAAAATCCGGCTGCATAAAAAGGTTTATCCAGAAAAAATGATACTGTTTTATTAAATTGTTGCTTGAGACTAAATTTCTCCACCTTTTCTCCTCTCAAGTAGTGTTTTATGAAAGGTAAAAACGAATATTGCCAAGCTAATATAAAACTGACAACTGTTAAAAGTATGCTCTTAAAAATAACTTGCATCAGTAGCGATATTGGCAAGTCATTAGAAATATGATTGTCTATTATGCCTTTGAAAAGGTCATATTCAAACCAAACAAAAAGTCCTGTGAAAAAAGCTACTATAGTCTGCAGGAGAGAATATTTAGTATCATCGGATAAATATTGACCAAATAAGTCATCCACAGTATCAGTAATAGTTCCTATCGCTATTCCTATAGCCGAAGCTAGAAATAAACTCACAGAAAATGTTAAATAAAATTGAAAGAAAGCACTAAAACCTACTATGGCAAAAAACCAAAAAATTGCGTACGGTAAAATTTTATAAACCCTACCCATAACTCTTGCACTTTTTGTAATAAAATGGGGCTGTAGCTGAAGTCTGATAAGATTAAGTTCACTTCTAATATACTGTATTTCATGATGATTCAGTCTCAGCTCCTGCGCATTTGTTATAGAAATTATAAATGGGTTCCCCAGCGCAGTAATAGCGTATACTATTCTTAACGTATGAGTTGGATATGATACATATGCACCTCGTAAATCTCTTGTTAGCGGCTTGCCTTCCTTATATGGTGCTCTTTTTATATTTATAAGACATAATAGAACTTTTTTCTGCTGAATTTTGTTAAGCTTTTGAAAACGGTCCTGGGCTACAATAGAAATTGCTAAACTTTCTACTTGTTTGAGTAAATTTTCTTTAAAATGTTCCCTGTGCAAGAATATATTTTCTGATATATTTTTTATCCCGGCTTCAATAACAGAAATTTTCACGCTGTTTCGCAAAATATATCTCAATATTATCAATCCTTCTCCAAAGTTAGCAATTGCTTCTTCGGCTAAAGGTAGATACCTAAGCACTCGGCAGATATAATATATAAATTTTCTTGACAGTAAAGTTGGAGGAATTTCTTGAGACAAAATAATATGTAATGCTTCGTGTCTAAGCAACATCTGTAATATAGCGTTATGTGATAGAGCACACTTACGCGATAGTCTAAGTGTCTTATTCTGTAAGCTGTATTCGGCCCACGGACTTTTTTGGGGTTGCCTATTTGAATATCTATTCCATCAGATATTGTTTTGGCAACTTCTTCGTTCATGCCTAATTGTACTAGCTGATCCTTTAATAAACCTCTTACATTAGATATGAGTCCATTTTCATCCAGTTGTTTTTTTTCTGGGTTTAGAGAAGCTTTATTATATAACATTTCGTTATATAACCTCATAGTGGCCAGATTGTAGATAAAGTTTGATACTGTATAAATTAAAGAAAAAACTATTATGCCCAAAACCAAAAATGGCATGCCAAAAGATGATACTATTGCCGCAATCAAAGCTGTTGCAGAAATATTTATTGATGTTTTAAGAGCTATTGTAGCCGGGGTAATTGGGTGCTTGGGAGCGGTTTCTCGCGGCGCCTTGCCTAGTTCATAGCATTTACCAACATCCAAAACACCTGTTCTTTCAAAAAGCATCTGCTCAAGTATTGCAATTATACGATTTACTTCTGCCTCTTTAACCCATATCCTGCTCAATGTTATAGAAAAGATTATTTTCTTGTTGTTTTTTCTTAAAAATTCAAGAAAAGTTTTTAAATTAGCTATAAGCTCATCTGTTTTGGCAATATCTAATTTAGCATCTTTAACGCCAAGATTTTTAAAAACATCAATATCCAAATCAACAATAACAGTATCGCCAAGCTCATCCGGATCTTCCATAATGGCCTGCAATAATGCCGAGTATCGGACATTACGCAATGATTTTGCGGAAACAGTCAGGGCAGGAATTCTACTTCTGTCAAAGTTCATCTTCCTTGCTTTATGCACAGTTTCTTCGCCTTCAAAAAGATATGAGTATTCATCAATATGTCCGCTTATATCAAAAAGTCTATGAAAACCTATTCTTTTGTGGGCCGGCAGTATAACTGTAGCGCAATTTAAAATACCTTGTCTCATTAATTTCAAATCATGCTCCAAATTTATTCTATTTCCTAAAAATTCATCTATCGCATCGCTATATCCTGAGTCAGAATGCCCCGCTGCTTCATTGTCTATATGAACAATGCTCGTTCGGCCTTGTATCTCACCTGTTAATTTTGCAATTTCCCAACCAAGAATTGTATAATGATGTTCCGCGCCGCCGCATATAACCATAGGGCCAAATTGCGTTTCGTGTTTTTGATATGCAATTTCGGGGGTTTCCAAAACAAAATTTGCAATAAAAGCGGGGTTAGTATTTAGGCTTTCTACGGTTTTTTCTAAAAATTCTGCCAACATTAACGCTTGCTCTCGCATTGCAACTAAAACTTCCACTTCGCTTGTCATTCTAAGAGTATTTTGTATAAGCCCTGCTAAAGTCGCACTTAATAGAGGATCAAATTCTCCCCCTTGTTTTGTTTGAAGAATTGACAAAAATTGTTCAAGGCCAATCGGCGTAACATAACTTCTCAAATCTGTTGTCGCAACTTCAAGCTCGTCGGCAAGTTTGACTATTCTGGCAAAAGGAGGAATTTGCTGCCCGTTAAGTCTATCAGGATAGCCAGGTTTTTTACCTAAAAAGGACCAATTCTCATGATGATGTCTAATAACACTAAGCACATCAAGATTAGTAATATCATAATTTCTGAATGCTATTCTTTCGCCTAATATGGTGTGCTCCTCTATTCTTGCATGCTCATTATTATCAAGCAGACGGTTCTGCAAGATTAATCCTCTTACTACAGGGTCAAGCTTCCCTATATCATGTATAAGCGCTGCAATTATTAGAATCGCTCTTTTTTCTTTGGATAGCCCTGCTGCGCGGCCTATCCAATCGCTTAAAAGGGCCACTCTTATAGAGTGAGCTCTTGTAACGGGATCTAACGCCGCTAATATAGATATTGCCTTTTTAAATAATTCTAAAAGCTCCTGGTTTTGTCCTTTTAATATTTCATCTCTAAAATATTCTAAAAATTCTCTGTCGTAAAATGTATCTACAGAAAAGGCCGCACGCTCAATAAACTGCACGGTTTTCTGCCAAGATTCGCTAAACCATTTCAAACTCATCGCGTCTATCGGGGTAGGATAATGTTTTGTTGCCAATACACTATCGCGTTTTAATAAAACAACATCCTTCAGCCCTATTTGTTGCGCGACTACTACCAATCTAGCTCCTTCAGGATACGCATCAAGAATATAGCCATCTTCTGTTTCAACCCAAAAATGATCCATTGCCTTACTACATTTTACTGCGCAAGGTATACCTTGTTTTTGAAGCTTATACGCTAAATCAATAGAATGCCCTACGCATGTTAACGGAATTTCTTCGCTCTGGCGCAAACGAACGGTATCGTTTATTTGCGTGCGAATTTCTCTCATAAGAGTAACGTATAATGTTTCTCGTTTATAAGACTCTATTTTTTCATCAACAGAAACAAGGTCGCTGAATCTTTCCGACAAAAGTAAGCGGCGTATTGTCTCGCTGCCTTGCGGCGTAACGGCGCCTGTTATTTCATTATAAAAATCAGGGTTGGAAGAAAAATTCTGGGCTACTAATGCGGAAACAATATCGGATATCTCAGGCTTGTTTTCAAGTATGCGGTTCAGATAGTTCGCGCGGCCATCCTTTGTCCTTATTGAAAAAGTATGACTTAATATATCTGCTATCTCTGAAATAAGATTTTCCAGATGTTGTTTTCGCGTGGTACATCTGAAAACATCGCGGACTGGCTCAATACGGTAACATTTATTTTCGCTAACGAAATAATTTTTATCATCAAGGACACTTGGTTTTGTGTCACTAAAATCAGTCACAACAACTTTCCACGTTTGTTGTTTACCGTTTTTGGAAAAAATAAAAATAATTTCGCTCTGGTTTTTTAAAAATTCTTCCCAGACAATATGCACTTCAACGCCGCTTTGCTCTCGCAGGTTTTGGCTGGTTTTTTCAAGATATGGTTCAATTTTATGGCGTATTTGCCAAACCGGGGTGTGTTGCTGAAGAAATTTTACAGCGAGTTCCGAATATAAGAAAAGGGTGTTTTCCTGCAGAAAATTTTCATCGCGTAACTCTGTCTCGGGATTTATGGTGGAGTTTTGTTGTTTTGCGTCAGCGATACTATTTGCGATATTTTTTTGATTTGGGGCAGAATTCTGTGGTTCGTTGGCAAATCCTAACGATTCAAACGTAAAGGTTAGGATTATACTCCAACATACTAGTTTAAAAAATAAACTACGTTTGCTTAGCCCTCTCATTATTTGCCCTCTTTTTTCTTATACTATTAAATAAGCACATTTATAACTTATTTATAAAGTTTATACTATATTGGCCGCTTTTTCAATTGCTGAAAGCTATCTTTTTTTTATTTAACAAAGATATTTTTCCCTCATTCTTACCTGCCAATTCTAACCAGGTTAGAATTGGCAGGTTGTAAACTTGTGGATGATTTAAGTAAGCAATGGCAAGTACCGACGATGTAAAAAAATATTTTTTTTATATGCAAAATATTTGTAGCAATTTGGCAGTTTCAACCGTCTTATATAGAAGGGGGTTAAAATGTTCAAAAAAGGAGGAAAAATGGAAAACTTAGAAATTAATGTGCATAAAATTTATGATTTGGAGAACGCGGGTTCTGTAAAAGCGCTGGTTGATATAGCCGTCAACGATTCGTTTGTTATAAAAGGTTTCAAAATCATAGACGGTAAAAATGGCCTTTTTGTAGGCCTTCCCCAACGCTTGGGAAAAAATGGAACTTGGTATAACAATCTTGAAGTGCTCTCCAGTGAATTAAAGGAAAGAATTTCAAATGTCGTATTACAAGCATACGAAACAAGATAATTTAAAATTAATTGACAGTAAGATGCCTGTTTTCTCAAGGCGTGAATTAGGAAAGCTTGGCGAGGATGTTGCTACATTTCATCTTTTCCGGAAAAATTATGTTATTTTAAACCGAAATATTTTAACCCCCTTCGGTGAAATTGATATTTTATGTATTGAAGATGGATTCTTTGTATTCGTTGAGGTTAGATGCGTTTTCGGTAATTTTTTAAGTGACCCTCTTGAATCCATAACAGAAAAAAAGAAACGTCATATTTTGAATAACTGTTTGTATTACATTCAAAATCAGAAAATAGAAGAAGAAAAAGTACGCATCGATGTTGTATCTGCAAAATTTTCAAAAACTCTGAAACTGGAGCATATCGAAATAATAAAAAATGCTTTTTGTATTTAATAGATCCCTCTGATGCTCTTGCTCGTCGCATCATCGGGATCAAATCCCCGCTTCTTGCGTTCCGCAAGAATATGGCGGGTCATTGAGGAGGAAAAATGATTGCAAAAATAAATTCTGCAGGAATGCTTGGCATACAAGCCTATCCGATAACTGTTGAGGTGGATATATCCTCTGGCCTGCCTTGTTTTTCCATAGTTGGGCTGCCTGATACTTCCATTAAAGAAAGTAAAGACAGAATAAAAGCTGCTATAAAAAATTCCGGCTATAAATTTCCTGCCGGCAAAATAACCGTAAATTTAGCACCGGCTGACCTAAAAAAAGAAGGTGCAGGCCTTGATTTACCTATTGCAGTAGGAATATTATGCGCTATGGGCATTGTCGAACAGGAAAAACTTAATAATTTTATTTTTTTTGGAGAATTATCCTTGAATGGAAAAGTAAATGCAATAAAAGGAGCTCTTTCATTGGCTCTTGATTTAAAACATCTTAATAAAATTTTAATTTTGCCAAAAGCCAGCGCAAAGGAATCGGCAGTTGTTGATGTACATGTAATCGGTGCAACTAATTTAAAAGAAATTGTAGATTACTTAAGCTGCAAACTGGAAATGGAGAGGATAAAAATAGATTCAAATCAACTACTACAAGAAAACTGTGAATATACAATAGATTTTGTGGATGTAAAAGGACAACAGCATGTAAAACGTGGGCTTGAAATTGCTGCAAGCGGTGCACATAATGTAATTTTAATCGGGCCTCCTGGCTCTGGAAAAAGTATGCTTGCAAAACGTGTAACAACTATTCTGTCCTCCCCTACGCTACAGGAAGCTTTGGAGATAACAAAAATACATAGCGTATGCGGTTTAACCAATACAAAAAAGTATATTATAGGCACAAGGCCTTTTCGAAACCCTCATCATACAATATCTGATTCTGCCCTCGTAGGTGGCGGTTCCTCCCCTACGCCTGGTGAAATAACACTGGCGCACAACGGTGTATTATTTTTAGATGAGTTACCTGAATTTAAAAGAAATGTTTTAGAAGTACTACGGCAACCAATGGAAGATGGCCAGGTTACTATAGCAAGGGTTGCCAATACAATAACATTTCCTGCAAAATTTATGCTAATTGCTGCTATGAACCCGTGCCCTTGCGGTTTTTTGACCGATTCAAAGACGGAATGTCATTGCAGCCCTATGCAAATTCAAAGATATCTTTCAAAAATATCCGGGCCTCTTTTGGACAGGATTGATATTCATCTTGAAGTTCCGCGGCTTAATTATGAAAAGCTTAACCAGAAACGAAACGGCGAAACTTCAGAGACTATACGCGCAAGAGTTAAAAAAGCGAGGGAAATACAAAAAGAAAGATATAAAAATGACAACATATTGTTTAATGCACATTTGGAATCAAAAAATATAGAAAAATACTGCACTTTAAACGAAAATGCCCAGAAACTTTTAAAATTAGCTATTTTAGAATTAGGCATAAGCGCTCGTGCATACGACAAAATTTTGAAAGTCTCAAGAACAATTGCAGATCTGGAAGGAAAAGAAACAATTGAAGAGGAACACATATCCGAAGCTATTAATTACCGCAACCTCGACAGAAACATTTGGGTATAATCTAACCTGACAATTCTAACCTGGTTAGAATAAAGAAAATATTGAGATTTTATCATATAAAATATCCCTTAAGTGGGCGTTAACCTGGCAAATCTAACCAGGTTAGAATAAGAAAATAGAAGGGGCATTTATGAGTCTAACTATAACTCATGGGAAACGTGAACGATTTAACTTTCAAGATGCGATATGCCATGTCACAACGCGATGCAACAATAAAGAAAATTTGTTTAATAATTACCACACCTTCAAACAATATGTTAATATTCTTAAGAAAAACAAAGAAAAATATGGTTTCTTGCTTTACAACTATGTAATCATGAATAACCATACACATTTGCTTATTAAACTGGCTGCGACTGAAAATATTTCCATAATAATGCATTCAATAAATAGATGGTATGCGCGATGGTATAACGAACATTATGAGAGAAAAGGACACTTTTGGGAAGATCGCTTTTATGGAGAATTAGTGAAAGATGATACTCAACTGCTTGCTGTCATGCGCTATATAGATTTAAATCCCGTAAGGGCTTCTTTATGTGAGAACGCAACTGACTGGTTTTACTCAGGAGCTCGTGTTTATTTAAGAGGAACTGATGACGATTTGATAAATAAACCCGAAATATATATAAACTTAGGCAAAACCAATGAAGAGAGACAAAATGCTTATTCCGGCATTTTCCCTTCTAACCTGGCAAATCTAACCAGGTTAGAATAAGAACCATTGGCTACTACCGGATAGTAGGCTTGATATTTCTTGGAAAATATTTTGTTTGCGCAAAAATTGCAAAAGCAACTAGCAAAAAACATAAATACACGAAAACATCTCCAAAGCGCGTGTAAAGAGTTTTCCTAAAATCTTTTGGCGAAATCTTATGAACAATATATCCTTCACCAAATACATGCTCTTTATCTTTAAAAATTTTTTCAATATAACCATTATTACTAATAATACATGATACACCTGTATTCGCGGCTCGTATAACATAAACTCTATTTTCTACAGCTCTAAAAACAGATGCCTGCATATGTTGATATAATGCAGCGGTCTTTCCGAACCATGCATCATTTGTAATATTAACCAAAAAATCCGCTCCATTTTGTTTCAATTTTCTTGAAATTTGCGGAAAAATATCTTCATAACATATAAGCACGCCAAATTTATAAAACCTTGTTTGTCTTTTTACGTAAGAAGGTTCGCCAATTTCCAAGTTTTTAGAAATAGGTAAGGTTAATAATATTGGTTTTTTACCAAATGAAAAATCGCCTATTGGTTTATCAATTTTATTTCGAAACCATTGTATCGTGCTTTCAAAAGGAATATATTCGCCAAAAGGAACCAGATGCACCTTATCATAAATGCCAGTTATTTCTGCTTTATCAGAAAATAAAACTGCACTATTATAATATTTGTTGTTGTCTTCTCTAACAACACCTGCTAAAAGATATTTTTTAGATTCCCCGACTATATTTGTGATTTCATCTGTTACAATTTGCTCATTTAATAAATAAGGTATCGCCGTTTCCGGCCATATTATTAAATCAGGGTTTTCGTTTATCGAAGCCACGCTTAGCTTTTTATATTTTTCAAAAATTTCTTCACTGTAATGCGGATCCCACTTTACATCCTGCTTAACATTCCCCTGGATAACAGCAATGTTTATTTCTGTATCTTTTACGAAAAGGCTGCTTCGGTCTAATTTCAGATAACCATATACACATGCAATTGCAAAAAACCAGACGGCCAAAGCCAAATACTGCTTTTTGTGCGGGTTATTTTTTAGTAGAGAAAAAAACGCATAATTAACCATAACAATTAAAAAAGAAATCCCAAAACAACCTATGGTATCTGCCATTTGTATAACATAAATAAATTTGTATTGCGTATAGGATAAGATATTCCATGGGAATCCTGTCAAAAAATAATTTCTTATAAATTCCAGAATAACCCATAGCGATGGAATAAATACAATATTTAAAAAAGAAAAAGCATTTTCTTTTTCTAAAAGTTTTGAGTATAAAAATCCAAAAAAGGCAAAAAATATCGAGAGTACACAAACTAAAACAACAAAACCTAAAATAGTTACACAGGAAAGCCAATAAATCGAGCTAAACAAAAAAACGAGGCCAAATAAATAACCTATAAAGAAAGATTGTTTTTTATTTTTTCTCTCAAGCGCAAAAAACAACGGAACTAAACAAAACCATGCTAAAATTCCAAAGCCTTCATAATTAATAAAATTTGGGAATGATAATGAAATGAGTACCGCTGATAAAAGTGTGAAAAAAATACTCATCGGCAGGTTTATTTTTGGCTTGTCAGACATAGTGTTTAACGCCCACAGCAGTGTTTATATTTTTTCCCGCTGCCGCAAGGGCAAGGCTCATTGCGCCCTACCTTAGGGGCTTCTCGCCGATAAGTCTGGGATTGTGACTCGTCTGCATTCGAACCGTGGTGATGTTGAGATTCTACGGAATCTTCGTGGATATTAACGTTAGAAAGAGAATCTGCTTGCGGGTGACTAAAATGTCTCTGCGCTGTTGACAGCACTGTTTTCTCTTCAATTGTCTGCGCAGGCATAACCCTAAAAAGAAAGTGAATTGTTTCTTCTTTTATTTTATTTGTCATTTCTTCAAATAAAGCAAAACCTTCATGCTGATATTCTATAAGAGGATCTTTTTGCCCATAGGCTCTTAGTCCTATGCCCTCTCTTAGAGCATCCATATTATGCAAATGGTCTTTCCATTGCGAATCAATTACCTGAAGCATAATTATTTTTTCTATCTGTCGTAAGCGACCGCTTCCTATTGTTTTTTCTCTTTCTTCATAGGCGTTTTTTATTTTCTTTATAAGCCCCTCTGTCAAATCTTCTGCTGTTTTGTCTTTTAGGTCACCTAAATATATGGGAAATCTTAGGCGAAACCATGCAATAACTTTTTGTAAAGCTTCTTCTTCGTCTTCTACACCATCCATAAGATATGAAACGTTTCTTTCGACGATTTCATCTATCATACTTAAAATGTGATCTTTTAAGTCGCTTTCCAAAAGTATATTCTTTCTTTCGGCATATACGATTTCTCTTTGTTTATTCATTACGTTGTCAAAATCCAAAAGTTGTTTTCTAATAGAAAAATGATGCTCTTCAACTCTTTGTTGCGCTGTTCTTATGGCACGCGTGACTAAACCATGCTCCATTAATGGCTCCCCCTCGTTCCATTCAAGCTTAAAACGTTCCATAATTTGTCTTATTTTGTCACCGCCGAATATGCGCATTAGATCATCCTCTAAAGACAAATAGAACCGGCTTGAACCTGGGTCTCCCTGTCGTCCAGAGCGGCCTCTCAGCTGATTATCTATTCTTCTGGATTCATGCCTCTCGCTTCCAATTACATGTAGGCCACCCAGCTCAACTACTTTGTCGTGTTCACTGTTACAAATTTTACGGAATTTATTTATTTCTTCTTCTTTTTCTTTGGAAGAAATTTGCGTTATGTCTTTTCCCTGATTTTTTAAAGATTCTTTTGCCAAAAATTCAGGATTACCACCAAGCATTATATCGGTACCTCTTCCTGCCATATTAGTAGCTATTGTTACTGCTTTCAGTCGCCCCGCCTGAGCTATGATCTCGGCTTCTTTTTGATGATATTTTGCATTTAAAACATTATGCATGATGTTTTTCGAGCGCAACATCCTAGTCAGCCTTTCATTTTTTTCTATCGAGACCGTGCCTACCAGAACAGGTTTTCCTTCCTTGTAATTTTTTTCTATTTCGCTGCATATAGCGTGAAATTTTTCTTCTTCTGTTTTGTAGATAATATCTGAAAAATTGGTTCTTCTTAACGGTTTGTTTGTAGGAATAGTGATTGTATCGAGATTATAAATTTTTTTAAATTCCATTTCTTCTGTTTTTGCCGTACCTGTCATTCCAGCTATTTTTTTATACATTCTAAAATAATTTTGAAATGTTATTGTTGCAAGTGTTTGCGTCCCTTTCTGGACATCAACATTTTCTTTTGCTTCAATAGCTTCATGTATGCCATCTGAAAAACGCCTGCCCGGCATAAGACGACCTGTAAATTCATCAACTATAATAACTCGTGAATCGTTTACAACATAATCAACGTCTTTCTGGAACAAAACATACGCTTTTAAAAGTTGCTTAATACTATCAAGTTTTCTTTGCTGTTCAATATAATTTTCTGTTGTTTCTTTTTGGCGGATTATTTTTTGTTCTTCGTTAATTGTTTCATCATTCTTTATGCGCTCTAACATTTCATCCAAATCTTCCACTATAAAATCAATGTTGAATTTGGTTTTCATTATGTCTATTCCCTTATTGGTAAAAGCCACTTCTCTTGTCCTTTCTTCGAAAATAAAATATAAGTTTTCCAAGAGCTGGGTTTTTTCCCGTTCCATCATTTGGCTTTCATAATAGGAAATTGAGTGATCAAAAATTCTTTTAAATTTGCTGTCTTTTAAAATTAAATTGAGCAATTCTTTTTCTTTCGGAGAACCTTTATATATGAGATATAAAAAATCCTGTATCCCTTCTTCGTTATTTGTTTTGATAGCGTCTTTTAATTTGCGCACGCTTTCTTCTATCACTCCTTTTTGCATTTTTGTAGCGTTACTAACAACAGGCTTCATATCAACAAAATGACTGGTTTCTGCTTCGACCGGACCTGAAATAATAAGAGGCGTGCGTGATTCATCTATCAGAATGCTGTCAACTTCATCTATTATTGCGTAGTTAAGCTCTCTCTGCATTAGATCTTCTTTGCGTATTGCCATATTATCTCTAAGATAATCAAAACCAAACTCATTGTTAGTGCCGTATGTTATATCGCAGTTGTAAGCCTGTTGTTTTTCTTCGTGTGCCATGTCATGAACTATTACACCCACACTTAAACCTAGAAATTCATATATAGGCCCCATCCATATCCTGTCTCTTCTGGCAAGATAGTCATTAACTGTAATGATATGTACGCCGTTTCCTGTTAAGGCGTTCAAGTAGGCTGGTAGCGTAGCAACAAGAGTTTTTCCTTCGCCCGTGGCCATTTCAGTAATTTTGCCTTTATGTAATACTATTCCGCCTATTAACTGAACGTCAAAATGCCGCATATTCAATGTGCGCACAGCAGCTTCCCTGACTGTTGCAAATGCTTCGGGCAGAATATTATCAAGCGACTCCCCCTTTGCTATTCTATTCTTAAATTCTTCTGTTTTACTGCGAAGATCGTTGTCTGAAAATTTTTTGAAATTTTCTTCGAGAACATTTATCTTATCGATTAAGGGTTTAAGTTTTTTTAAACGCCTTTCATCCTGCGTGCTGAATATTTTTTTTATTACTTCTTTTAGAATGTTCATAGCATTTTTATCCTCATTTGTCCGCCATCTTTGGTAGTAAGACTTCGGAGAGACTTCGCCGACAAACGCATAGAAACTCCGGGCTTTATTCTAGTAAGCTTCATTTATTTCCTGCTTTCCATTTAAGATATGCTTCCATAAAATTGTCAATTTCACCGTTTAACACAGATTCTACATTGCTTGTCTCATAATCCGTTCTATGATCCTTAACGAGAGAATATGGCTGCATAACATAAGATCTAACTTGGCTGCCCCATTCTATCTTCTGTTTTTGTTTATAGTGATCAGCAAACTTTTCTTCCTGCAGTTTCTTTTCTCTTTCGTAAAGTTTTGACTGCAATACTTTAAGTGCCATTGCTTTATTTTTATATTGAGATCTTTCGTTCTGGCATTGTACTATTAAACCCGTTGGTATATGAATCAACCTTACAGCAGAATCCGTAACATTAACATGTTGCCCGCCTTTTCCGCCCGCACGAAATGTTTCCATTCTTATTTCATCGGGTTTAATATTTATCTGTATATCATCGCTTATCTCAGGTATGACATCAACCGAAGCAAAAGAAGTATGCCGTCTTTTATTGGAGTCAAACGGGGATATCCTTACTAACCTATGAACGCCATTTTCGCCTTTTAAATACCCATAAGCATAACTTCCATTTATAATAACCGTTACATTTTTTATACCAACTTCTTCACCAGATAAAAAATCCGTTGTCTCATATGAGAATTTTTTTATTTCACACCAACGCAGGTACATTCTAAGAAGCATATTCGCCCAATCGCAAGCTTCTGTGCCACCCGCGCCTGCATTTATACTAAGAATTGCCGGCCTGTCATCTTCAACCTTAAGTAACGTTCTAAACTCCAGGGCATCAATCTTAGCGTCTATTTGTTCTAAATCTTTTTGTAACTCAGACAAAGAATGTTCGTCTTTTGCGTCTATTATTTCTAGCAACTCTTTTAGGGCAATACATTCTTTGTTTATTTCATTATAAGGCCCGTATATTCCTTTTATGTTTTTGAGCTCGTTCATTAAATTTTTGTCAGACCGCTCCCAAAACCCTTCTTGGGACATTTCGCTTTCTATCTGAGAGATCCTTTTAATAATATTATCGACATCAAAGATAACCTCTTAGATTGCGCAGCCGGTCCTCTACTCTTTTAACTTTTTCCAGTATTTCTTGCAGCATAATGTTTTTCCTATAAGTTTAAATACAAAACAAAATTTAAAATTGTGGTTTTTTAGTTTTTCGCCTTGAGTTTCTTGCTATCCGTTTTCGTTTGTCTGCCATCGGAATTCTAATTATAACAGTGTCGTTTTTTATGGTCAAGCCTTCTGATTTTAGTATTTTTTCTTTTGTTTTTTTCCCAAAGGCATAACCGCCTATTTTAAAATTATTTTTTATTACTCTATGACAGCAAATAAAAGGTGCAAAAGGATTTTTTGATACAGCATTTGCCGCTGCTCTATAGGCCTTCGGCCTGTTTGCTTGCTGTGCAGCCCAAGCATAACTGCGAATTTCGCCTTTAGGAATACCTGATATTTTTAAAAGGACTTTCGTTTCAAATGCGCTTAGTCCTTTATTTATTAATATTTTTTTTAATAATTTCTGCCAATTTTCCATCTATACCGTCTATTTTTTTTAGCTCGCCTATGGAAGCCTTTTTTATGTCAGCCAAAGAATTAAAATGCTTCAATAGGGCTTCTTTTCTAATTTTACCTATGCTCGGTATGCCATCCAACAATGAAAACTCACTTTGTTTTTCATATAGTACTTTATGATAAGAAAATGCAAACCTATGAGCTTCATCCCGGATGTTTTGTATAAGAAATAAAATATTAGAATTATTGGGTAATTTCACAGGTATTTCCGAATCCTTTACATATATATGTTCAAAGCTTTTTGCTATTGCAATAATACATAAATCTTTGGCATGAAGTTCATCCAGGGCTTGATAAGAAACATTCAAATGTCCCTTGCCGCCGTCTACTATTATAAGATCGGGCAACATTTTATTGTCTTCTATTATTTTCTTGTATCTTCTGTAGATAATTTCTTTCATCATTGAGTAGTCATCGATGCTGCTTACTGTTTTAATCTTAAATTTTCTGTAACCTTTTTTATAAGGCTTTCCATCAATAAATGACACCATAGAGCCAACTGCGTATGCTCCAGAGATATTTGACACATCAAATGCCTCAATGTATTTAGGAACCTTGGGCAAATTTAATATATCTTTTAATTCCCTCAAAACAGCTAGTTCATTATGCCGTGGCGGCGAAGAAGCAACCGTTAAAGCTTTAAGCTGGTCTCTAAGATGTCCTGCTTCTTCGAATTTTAGTTCTTTTGAAGCAATTTGCATTTTTGTTCTTATTTTTTCAATAAGCTCTGTTTTTTTACCTTCGATAAACATAATTAAATCATTTATTATGTCGCGATACTGTTCTTTATTTATGTTCTTAAAACACATACCTAAACATTGATTCAAATGATAATAAAGACATGGTCTTTTTGGCATAACAAGACAGTTTTTCACGGGAAAAACGCTTTTCAAATATCTAACAGATTTTTTAAGCATCTTTACATTTGCATAGGGGCCATAGTAGACGGCGCCGTCAGAAAATAATTTTCTTGTAACTGAGAGCATCGGGTATTCTTCCTGAACCGATATTTTTAGATAAGGAAAGCTTTTATCGTCTTTAAGTTCTTTATTATATTTCGGCTTGAACCTTTTTATAAGGTTGGCTTCTAACAAATATGCTTCTTCTTCACAAGAAGTCTGTATAAAATCTACTACTACAGTATTTTTTGCTATAAACTCTACTTTGGGATATGGAATGCCGCTTATTCTGAAATACGATTGTACTCTTTTGCGTAATGATTTTGCTTTTCCGATATAAATAATAGCGTCATCGGAATTTTTCATTAAATATACACCCGGAGAATCTGGAAGCTCGCTCACCCACGCACCAGGCCAAGAACCACTTGTGGAGTTTACCATGAACCTATCTGGTTCATGGCTCGGGTTTTGGGCGGCGCGGGATTCCGCTCTACGACGGAACTCCGAAAGAAAAGAAGCTAGACTTGTGAAGCCGCGGAGCTTCACCTTATCTTTTTTAACAGCCATGCAATAACTTCCTTTGAATATTCTACCTTAAGAATAATACTTGCAACTATAAAACTTATAAAAGAGGTTAATAAAATAACTGTTAAATTTATATATTTCCCAAAGGATAAGGTTTTATATAAAACGTAAATATTTTTACTGACAACTTTGGCAACTATCACCATAAACACAGATGCGACTACTAATTTAAATAAGTTTTTTAATAATTTTCCGTGTGAAAGATTTCCTATTTTTTTATGCAGTATTAGAAAAAGTATCAAAAAATTAACAGTTCCAGCTATGGAAGTAGAAAGAGAAAGTCCTCCTATTTTCAAAGGTTTCATCAAAATTAAAGCTAATACTATGCCTAAAATAAGCGATAACAAAGCTGCTTTTACAGGCGTAGCGGTATCTTTTAAAGAAAAAAATACAGATGCAATAACTTTTATACCTGAAACACCACATAAACCAACGGCATAGAAAACAAGTGCAATACCGGTTATTTGTGCAGAATATTGGGTAAATTCTCCTCTTTCAAATAAAATTTTTACAATATCTTTTCCAAAAAATAGAAAACCAAAGGTTGCCGGAACCATAACAAAAAAAACAATGCTTAAAGAAAAATACAACGTTTCCTTAAGACTCTTTAAGTCGTCTTTAGCGGCAAATCTACTCATGGTAGGAAGCGCGGCTTGTGCTATTGCAACACTAACTAGTGCCATCGGAAATTGAAGCAATCTGTTTGCATAATATAACGCTGCTATACCGCCCGTTCCGACAATCCATTCAAGAGAGGCTAATATAGAGTCTACGAAAACGCCCAGCTGATATATTCCTACACCAAATATACGCGGTATTAAAAGTTTGAATATTTCTTTTATATCTGGATGCCTAAATGAAAAATCTCTGTTTAATCTGAATCCTTTTTGAAAACATACTAAAAAATTTGCACCGAATTGCAGGAGTCCACCGGCCAATACACCAACCGGCAGGCAATATCCTCCTAAGTACGGATATAAAAAAAAGCATGAAAGCATCATGACAACACTGAAAATAAAAGGAGAAATGGCAGGAATAGCAAAGTGTTTTATAGAATTAAGTATGCCAATTAAAAAAGCGGTCAATCCGATAAATAAGATATATGGAAAGGTTATTTTAACAAAATTAACTGCTAAATCAAATTGTTCCGGATTTTTCAAAAAACCCGGAGCCATTATTCTGACAAGCCATGATGCGGATAAAGAGCCCGCTATCGATATGATAATAAGTGCTATGAGGCTTAAAAAAAACAGGCTTCTTGATAGGCGCCAAAATTCTTGCTTGCTTTTGAGTTCGGCGTATTCAGAAAGCACCGGCACCACTGCTGAATTTACTCCCCCTTCTCCTACTACATACCGCAACAGGTTTGGCAATTTAAAAGCAACAACAAATGCTTGAGCCACCTGATTAGTGCCGAAAAAATAAGCAATAACTATGTCCCTCAAAAACCCAAAAATTTTACTTATAAGGGTTCCTACGCTTATTATTAATGTAGATTTTAGTATTCCACGTTTCATTTTTATCTTAATGCCATTTGTTAATCTACCTAATACAGACTGTATAACCTGCTGCTAGAAAACCTTGACACGAACCAAAACCCATGCTATATTGTCACAGTTATAAAGTAAAAAGGAGTATAGAAAAATGCCAAATTTAAGATCAGCTTTCAAAAGATTACGAAGCGATAATAAAAAGTATATCCGAAATCAAAGAGTAACAACTGAATTAAAAACATTGGTTAAAAGATTACAGCAATATATAGCTGTAAAAGATAAACAAAAGGTAACCGATCAGCTAAAACTCGTAATCAGAAAAATATCAAAAGCTAAAAGCAAGGGTATTATTCACGCAAATACTGCTTCACGAAAAATCAGCAGATTAACAAAACAAAGCAATCCGGCTCTAAAGGCATAATTTTGCAAGAGCCATTTCTACAATATCACAATCCTCTGCTTTCGATGTCTTAGTACACCTATCTGTTTCTAGCAGAAATTTTATTTTTCTGCCTAACTCTTCACTTTCAAAATAAGTTGCCTGGCTAAGTAAATTGTTATAATATCTACTGCTTAAAATATCAAGTTTTGTCTGTATTTCAGTTTTTCGATATCCTAATTCCAGCAGTCTTTTTATCCTGTATATTTTTAATAAATGAGATGAAAGAATGCTTAAAATATATCCCGGATATTGTTCCTTTTCTAAAAAATTTCTTGCCAGCGAAAAAACTTCGTTTTTATTTTTTGCTGATAGAGAATCTACCAACTTAAAGATGTTTTTATCAGCATTGTTTGAACAAACGGCATTAACATCATCTAGAGTTATCGTATTTTTATCTCCGCTATAGCCGATTAGTTTTTCGAGTTCTCCCTCTGCCGAATCTATATGATTGCTGTTGTATTCTAAAAAAAGATTTAACGCATCTACTGTGATTTTCTTTCCTGTCTCTTTCAGGATGGACATAATATACTGCTTTAATAATTGTGTAGAATTTGATTCTAAATTAACGAACTTAGCCAAACTGCCAAAATCTTTTTTTAATTCATTTTCAATATCGTTTGATATATAAATCACTAAGGGGCATAACTTGTTTGAAGTTTCGCAATACTTTTTTATAGTGTTTTTATCTTTGTCCGAAAGTTTATCCGCATTTTTCAACACAACTATTTTATAATCTGAAAATAAAGAAGATGTGGCAAGAGATTCTAAAAGTTGGGATAAATCTATTTCGTTATAATAGTAGGTTTCTACGCCGAGGGAGGTTTCTGTTTTGTTTTTTAATATATTTTTTTTTAGTTCGCAGAGAAATATCTTTTCGAAAAGATAGGAATTTGCAGAGACAAAGTATACCGTATTATACCGCATCTATTTATTACCACCCTTCTATGGTAGTCTCCACAATTTGTCTTGCTAAATCATCTATTGCTTCTTTTAAAGCTTTCGCTTCACTTTTATGAAAACGCCCTATTGTTCTATACGTTGAGGTGCCAATAAGGCTAGCCTTTTCCCACAGCGTTGAATCGTCTCTTGTATTTTTGACAAAAACCTGCGCTGTAATTTTTATCCTGTATTCTTCAATGTTCTCATCCGTATTGTATATCAAAGGCTCTTTTACTAAATCTGTTACAGTTCCTTCCAGATACAGATCGGACTCGTCTTTTTTGGATGCTAACTTTAAATTTCCATCAAATATAAACCGATTAATCACACTTTTCGTAGTACTGCTCTCTATGCCGGGCCTATAAATTCTCTCCGGACGAGAATCGGCAACTTCGGAAGTGATATCTATATCGCTTTTCATCTGTGTTACATAGATAGTCTTAACATGCGCGGGCAAATTCGACTTCATTGTATAGCCACAACCGTTCGTGCATAATATTAAAAAGCTTAAAAAACAAAAAAATATTTTTCTCATCTTTTAATATGCCGCCTCAGGTTTTCTACTTTTTTGCGTGCTACGGGATAAAGCTTTGTATTTACACAATCTTTTACAATTTCTTCGTAATATATTATAGCACTTTCGTATTTTTTTTGCTTCTCGTAAAATCTTGCAATTTCATATAGGCTCTGTGCCTTGTTTTCTAAAAGCCTGTCTATTGTATCTGCAGCATGCTTACTTATTTCCTCGTCTACGTTTTGATCTGCAAATTCCTTAAATTGTTTCATCGCTTCTTCGGTAGAAGTCTGGTCATAGCTGGGCTTAAGCGAAGACTTATACGTACAGTATGCTATTTCATATTTTGCGTCATCAATAAGCTCATGCGCCGGGTATGCTTCTTGAAATTTTTGAAAAGCTTTTATTGCCTCACCGTATTGTTCCATTTTTTTGTAGCATTGCCCTATTTTGAACTGAGAAAGAGGCGCATATTCGCTATATGGGGCATTTTCTACTATTTTTCCAAAAATTTCGATGGCCTTATCTAAAGCAGGTAAAATGGCAACACCAAGTATTTTCGTTTTTTGGCCCGTATAGAATAGATTGGCTATTTGATATTCTTTTTTTATAACTTCTTCTGTTTTTTCAGAGTAAGGAAAGCTTTCTATAACTTTTTGATATGCGAGGTAGGCATTCCACCAATCATTTAACGTTTCGTATGACACCGCAATATTATATTGAGCTTCTGCGGCAAACCTGGAATTTGGATAAAATTTTGTAACTTTTTCAAACTCTATTATGGCCTTTTTGTAATCTTTCGCTTTATAAAACTCTGAGGCGTATTCAAATTGCTCTTTTGGCGTATCTTTTGGCGCATATTTAGGGTTTATCCATTTACCTAATTCAGGTGTCCACAACCAATATGCAAAGGCGTTTAAAGGTAATAAAAATATCAACAATACGCACAAAAACTTAGATATAAATTTTATGGATTTTTTCTGTCTATTAGTATGCATGGTAAGGTAAATCTTATCATATAAAAAGCTTTATTGTCAACCTTTTCAGCTACCTATGTTCTTTAGGATAGAGAACGTTAATGTGTAATATAAGCCCGCCAAAAACAGACAATACCGGGTTCTTTCCCGCGAAAGAATCTTACCAGAAAAAATGATACAACATATAGCTGCAAAACTTTATTTTTTTGGAAAAATATGACGTTTTAGATTAACAAGCGGGGTAATTTTAGAGGGAAAGTTGTTTTATATAATTTGCGATTTCTTGTTTATCTTCTTTTGCCATGTCTATAAACTGATTGCCCACTTCATATTGGTCACCGGTTGGGAGTTTTTTTATCCAGGCAATTTTTGCAATTGCTTTTATGGGACGCGTTGAAGTCGGCAGGTTTATTGTTATCACAAATCTGGAAGCAAACGGAATAAATTCTTCAACTGCAAATCTTACTCCGCCTTCACCCAAATCTTTTGTAAGGCTCCCTCCTTCGTCAATACCTTCACCTTTGATTTTACGGTATTGAAGCGGAATTCGAGTATTAATTCTAAGGTTTTGCCTTTTCTCGTCGGAATTATAAATATTCATAGTTATTTCCCTAATTACGGTTTTTGTTATATTAAAGTTTATTTATATTTAAATTAAGTTTACCATATTACTTGATAAATGTCAAGATAGCTAGGCGTTAAAACTTAAAAAAGTTGGTTTTATATAAATTTTATGAAAATAGTAACACAAATCATAACAGGCATTAAAAGAATCGTTGTAAAAGCCCAACTTGCATTAGATAAATCCTGATCTAAATTAAACAAAGATGGCAGCATTAAGCTTGAAACTGCAACCGGCATAAACGATTGTATAAAAATCATTTTTGAGGCTACTTCATTTACATAAGTATCAACTCTTAATATTGCGATAATGCCAAGGGTTAATATAGGCGATATTAAAAATTTAATAACGCTAATCGAAAAAACTTCTCGGATATACTTTTTGATGGAACTAAATTTAAACATTAGCCCGACTGAAAACATCCATATAAAACTACTAAGCGGGATAAGTATGCTATTTAGAAAATCAAGCGCTGGCGGCCTTGGTATATGTATCCCTTTTAAAATAAGAGCAATAAAAATTCCAGCTAATGGATACAAATGAACATTATCCATTAAAACATCTCTCATTCTCCTTCGTCCGTCATCTTTAATGGCAAGACTTCGGAGAAATTTCGCCGCTATGCTAATGAGAACACCGGGATTTAGCATGGAGAGCTTCATTTTTTTTCTTTCTATCGTCTCGAATGTTTTTGTTTTTCCAAAATGTCTTGCAACATAAAATCCTAATGTGTAAAAACATAAAGAGAAGTACATAACATAGAGAACGCTGAAAGCAAACCCCTCTTCTCCAAGCAGCGCAAAGACAACAAAACTTCCTGCAGTATACCCAACATTTGAAAACATCGCAGAAGTTACAAAACTTCCTGCTTGCTTTCTGTCTAAATTATGAAATTTGCAAAATACCTTGGCAATGAACATATTTATAACGGTTAAAATTGTCGCCGAAAGCGGCAGTAGCAATAAATTAAAGGAGAACGGATGTTCAAACCCCCAAAATGCAATCAGGCTTATAGGCGGCATAATAAATATTGCTGTAAGTTTTATTAATTCAGGCGCTATCAGATCACGCTTATTAATAATATTTTTTTTCCTGCAAAAATATCCTAAAAATAGCGCCCCAAAAATAATAAAAAGGCTGTATATCAGATTATTTAGCTCTAACATTTCTCATTTCCTGTTCTTTAACATTTAAGTATACTATCACTCCGGCCACAAAATAAAAAAATATGACATAAACCATAGACGGCTGAAAAACATAAAAATGGCCGCTTTTAACCTTATAAAACATCTGCATAGAAAAAACAAGCAAATTAATTAAAAATTTTATATCTATAACAAAAAGACTAGCAGCTGAATAAGAAAATAAACTTAAGAAAAATGCAAATATAGAAAGTGCTACCAAGAAAAATGTTATCGGTATAAGAACTATGTTTGCAAAGATAGCAGCAGGAGTAAACACTCTAAAATTATACATTATAACTGGAGAAATTCCTACGGTGGCGGAAAAAGATGTCGTTAGGGCATCTTTTATTTTTTTTGCCATACCTTTCTTGGAACGAAAAATTCTGCTGCCATATATTATCGAAAACATTGCTATAAATGACAGCTGGAAACCAAGATTAAAAATTTGGTTGGGGTCAATTAAGAGAATAATGAATGCACTAAAAGCTATTGAATTTTCTATTTCGGTTTTTCTATTTAAAACATACCCTAGAAATATAAATGCACTCATAAGAAAAGCTCTCACCGCTGGCGCTTTAAAATCTACTAGGCTTACATAAATAAAAAGAAAAAAAAGGACCAGAAACAAGGTTATTTTATACGGCACTCTTAAAGATGCAAATATTATAAAAAAGATAAAACCAACCATAGCAATATGCAAACCACTTACCGAAAAAACATGCATTGTGCCGGTTTTTGCAAAAATATCCTCTGTTGTTTTTGACAACGCATTTATTTCTGATAGAAGAATTGCTTTTAACATGGCACCATACTCACCATCAAATTGATTTTCCAAAAAAAACATTATTTTTTTTCGTATGGCATTAGCTATCTTATTAAAAAAACCTGCTTTATTTAAAATAACAACATCGGAATTATCTTTTACGATCAGCTGATAAAATATTTTTCTATGCGCCATATACTTGGGATAGTTAAAGCGCCTGTTGTACTGCGGAAGGCTCATTATTTTACCTTTTAATAGTATCCTATCTCCTTTTTCGCATGCCAACACATCCTTAGATAAATATTTGCATAAAAGAAATCCTGCTATTTTTTCTTCTTTTCTGCCCGTATAGATTTTCTCGGCAGAAAGTATGAATTTTGTTGCAGACCGCTTGCTTTGTTTTTTAGCTTTTTCTACTTGTGTTTTTATTACCCCGCTTGTAGAGATATTTACGTCGGGTTTTGTAATATTTACGATATTATTGCTCTCTAATATGTTGAAATCGGTAAATCTGATTACACCCAGAATAAAAAACATAAGCAGCAACAACAGCGTGGAAATATTTATATTTTTTCTATGAATTATTAAAAAAACGGATAGAAGAAAAATGAAAAGTGTAAATATAATAAGAAAATGGGGGCGCACAATATAGGCAAAGATTATGCCTGAAGCAAAGAAGGCTGAAATAGAAAAAATCCTGGGTTTCATTCTATGGAGATTTTATCTTTGATTTTATTCAAAGTGTTTTCGCTTATACCCTTTATATTTTTAATCGCTTCTATTTCTGTAAAATTTCCGTTTTGAGTACGGTACACTATAATCCTATCAGCTAAAACTGGCCCTATACCCTTTACAGATTCAAGCTCTTTTTTTGTTGCGGTATTTATATTAACTTTGTATTTAGCCTCGAAAGAATTATGGCGGTATTCGGCATTCTTATTGTAGCTAATATTACAAGTGGGGCTAGTTCCTCTAAACACAATGTTTAGCACAAAAGAAAATGCAAGTGCTGTTATAATAAAAATTATGGCGAGCTTTTCATGACGGGTGAGATTATTCATAACCAAAATTAAAAGTTAGATAACAATATTAACAAGCTTGCCGGGCACAAAAATAACTTCTTTAGGACTTTTACCCTCGAGCCATTTTATTACTTTGTCATCTTTTAAAACTTCGCTTACTATCTCATCTTTTTGCATAGCAACAGAACAATTTATTTTACTTCTTACTCTTCCGTTTATCTGTATTACGATTACCTGAGAATCTTCCTTAAGCAGTTCTTCCTGAAAGACCGGCCATTTCTGTTGAAAAACACTCGTCTTGTTTCCGAGTCTTTCCCAAAGTTCTTCTGAAATATGCGGGGTAAACGGGGCCAAAAGAATTACCAAATTTTTGAAAGCTTCATAAACTGATTTATTTATAGTAGCACTGCCCTCTGGTATCACAGCAGATATCTCATTTACAAACTCCATTAAAAAACTTAATGCAGTATTGAAATGAAAATCCCTTTCCATGTCTTCTGTAACTTTTTTTATAGTATTGTGCGTTTTCCTCGTCAAACTACTGTTCGCAGCAGATTCATCGATAGGATTATTTAAAACAATTTCCGAAAGTCGCCATACTTTTTTTAAGAATCTATAAGCACCCTCGACAGCTCTATCTGACCACTCTGCATCTTTTTCTGGCGGACCTAAAAAAAGCGTATAGAACCTAACCGTATCCGAACCATATTGTTTTATAAGCGGATCTGGGCTTACGACATTACCTTTGGATTTGGACATCTTTGCGCCATTTTTTATTATCATTCCCTGCGTAAATAAATTTTTAAATGGTTCTTTAAAATCAACCATTTTAATATCATACAAAAATTTTGTAATAAAACGGGAATACAAAAGATGAAGTATTGCGTGCTCTACTCCCCCGATATATTGATCTACCGGAAGCCATTTATTTACTATGTCGGTTTTAAAAGGGATCCTGTTTTCCTTAGGCGAAAGGTATCTTAAATAATACCAACTTGAGTCGACAAATGTATCCATGGTATCTGTTTCGCGCTTGGCCTTCTTACCGCATCTAGGACATGTAACTTCAAGAAAATCTTTTGCATACTTAAGGGGCGATTCGCCTGTAGGCCTAAACTCAACATGATCAGGCAGCATAACAGGTAAATCCTTTTCCGGAACCGGTACTATACCGCAAGCATCACAGTATATAATCGGTATAGGCGCCCCCCAATATCTTTGTCGTGATATAAGCCAATCTTTTATCTTATAATTTACATTTTTTTTGCCGATTTTATTTTGTTCCATATAATCGGATATTTTTGACACTGCAATTTGGCTTGCAAGGCCATCAAATAAAGACGAGTTTACCATTACGCCTTCTTCTTCATAGGCCTGCTTCATAATCTTTGAATCTAAATTTTTTTCTTTATTTTGTATAACTATTTTTATTGGTATGTTGTATTTTTTTGCAAATTCAAAATCGCGTTCATCGTGGGCAGGAACAGCCATAACAGCACCGGTGCCATATTCCATAAGAACATAATCAGAGATATAAACAGGTATGGGTTCTTTATTAAGAGGATTGATAACATATTTATCCGTAAAAATACCTTCTTTTTCTCGTATATCGAAATTTTTAGTGTCCTTACGTTTTGTTTTTATCTTTTCTACGAAATTTAGTATTTTTGTTTTGTTCGGACTATCAGATACAAGCATTTCGATATCCGGATGTTCGGGTGCTAAAACAAAAAATGTTGCACCATAAATAGTATCCGGCCGCGTTGTAAAACATTTTAGCTTTAGAGAACTATTTTTTACGGAAAATTCCATTTCGACGCCTTCGCTTCTTCCTATCCAGTTGCGTTGCATTATTTTCACTCGCTCGGGCCAATTACCCAAAGTATTTAGATCATCCAAAAGACGCTCGGCATATTGCGTTATTTTAAAAAACCATTGTTCTAATTCTTTCTGGATAACAAGAGTATCGCATCTTTCACATTTATCATCTACAACCTGCTCGTTTGCGAGAACTGTTTTGCAAGAAGGGCACCAGTTGACACTTCCCATTTTTTTATAGGCAAGGTTGTTCTCAAAAAGCTTCAGAAAAACCCACTGTGTCCATTTGTAATAATCCGGCAAACAAGAAGTCACTTCCCTGTCCCAATCATATACTATTCCCCACTTATAAAGCTGCTTTTTCATAGTCTCGATATTGCGTAAAGTGGATGCTTTTGGATGTTCTCCTCCTTTTATAGCAGCGTTTTCAGCAGGAAGTCCAAAGGCATCCCATCCCATCGGGGTCAAAACGTTATAACCCCTCATCATTTTGTATCTGGCAAGAACATCGCCTATTATATAGTTTCTTCCATGCCCAACATGCAAAGCAGCCGATGGATACGGGAACATCATAAGGCAGTAAAATTTATTCTTGGATTGAGTTTCATCAACTCTAAAAAGCTTCTTTTCGTTCCAGATTTTTTGCCATTTCGAGTCTATTTCTGAAAAAGGATATTCTTCTGACATTTTTTTCCTCAATGAGACCGCAATTTATGGAGCAAAAGCGAACATAAATTGCATGGTCGAATTGATCCCGAGCAAAAGCGAGGGATCTACTTTCTTCAATGACCCGCCATATTCTTGCGAAACACAAGAAGCGGGGAATTGATCCCGTCATTCGCCAAAGGCGAATGATCCCGAATTCCGAAATATCGGAATGAGGGAACAGCAAGGGATCGATATTTGATATAACATTAATATTAATGTTTTTTTATATTAACATAAACGCTTTAAGCGGTCAATCTTGGGTTTGTTTGGTTATTTTATGGTTTAGAATACAAGGGACGGAAGACAGGATTCAAAAAACAGATGACAGAAAATTCGAATATCGAAATCCGAAATTCGAAACAATATCGAATACTCGAAATTAAAATGTTCTAAACTCGTGTTTTGAATATTAGAACATTTGGATTGTGAATTTGTTTAGCCTGCCTGCTCGCCTCTCAACTAAGTCGAGGACCGGTAGGCAGAAATTTCGATATTAGGATTTCGGATTTCAATAAAAGCAGTTTTCTGTTTGTTAAAAATTGTCATTGCGAGCGTAGCGAAGCAATCTCTAATTTAAATTAAATAACCAATTTTAACCTGGTTTCCACCCATGGAGGATCTAGCGCGAGGAAGTTTTGTAAGAAGAGAATGCTTTGATGTTGGGTTTTAATGATAACTTATTGATCAGTTTTTTCGGGGCAACATACTTTGATATTTTTCTTTACATTTTCCAACAAATTCATCTATGTTGATAACTTTATTCGGTAAATTGTTATCTATTTGTTGTATTGTTTGTTCGATTTTTTTTATTTTTTTATCATTACTAATTAAAAAATCAAGTCCTGGAGTATAGCATAAATAGTTCCTATCAAAATTATCCCCGCTTTCTACTTTAATCCCATTACCTTCTCCTAACGCATGTAAATAAATAAGTGCAGCTAAAGACAAAACATGTAAATCAAAATACTGTTTTTTGCCTGAATTTGACGATACTCTTTTGTTTGGCTCAAGTTTATTTTTATATATCTCTATTATTTCTTTTATTCCTTTTTTTCGTATGCAATCAAGAAATGTTGGGTTGTTTTTTATAAAATCATTAAAATTCTTACCTGCATCTCTCTTTATTATGGCTATTTGCTTATTTATTTCTTTGGCTTCAATAAAGTCTTTATATTGCTTTCCTTTAGTATCGCGCATTACTTCGGGAATCTTTGAAAACTTTATGTTTGGAATTTTTTTATTAGATAAATCTTGTATTTTTGTGAAAAATTTGTTTTGAAGCTTGTTACCTTCAAATACACTAAGAGCAAAAGAATAGGACACAAATAGTTCATTAAAGTATATATCATTTAGCGGAAGGAAAATGCGATAAAGATTGGATTTTTGTATTACGTAAGAGCAAAATAAACAACATTTTTCTTTATCTTTTTCATATAGCGACCATAATTCAGCTAAAAGTTCCCGTGTTATATACAACGTGACTATTTTTGCACTGAAACATTTATCAATTATATTTTTATCACTTGTATTGAGTTGCTGATAGTGTTCAAAAAAGTTATTATCGATTGTTATTCGCATAGTCATTTATTGTAAGCGGGTTGTAGTTACAAATCTTCCTGAATATTATTACGAAAATGAGCATCGTGAAGGAATTCATTTTGAAGTATCGTGAGGCAGTATAAACTATAAGCTAGGTTTATCAATCATTGGACTTTCAACATTTTGTTGTAAATTGCCGACTTCAGAAGTTTGTGTAACATCCTCAACAGGCTGGCTCGCTTGAGGTGAAACTTCCGATTCTCTTTGCTTCAGGCGCACGGAAACTACTTTGGAAATACCTGTCTGTTCCATTGTAATACCATACATGACATCGGCAAGTTGTATAGTTTTCTTATTATGGCTAATCATAATAAATTGGGTTGTATTCAAAAATGTTTTAAGTATGTTACTAAACCTTCCTATGTTTGTTTCATCCAAAGGTGCATCTAATTCATCCAAAACACAGAATGGGCTTGGCCGTGCAGTAAAGAGCGCAAATAAAAGCGCTGTCGCGGTAAGCGCTTTTTCACCTCCTGATAACAAGCTTATGTTTTGAAGTCTCTTGCCGGGAGGTCTGACAATTATTTCTATACCGCTTTCTAAAACATCATTATCATCTAACAAGAGCAGTTCTGCATGGCCGCCTCCAAAAAGCATCTTGAAGAAATTTTTAAACTCACCCTGAACCTTAATAAAAGTTTCCATGAATAGCTCTTTGGTGGTTCGGTTTATTTTTTGTATTGCCTTCATTAAATTTTCTTTCGCGCTAGAAAGATCTTCCTGCTGCTTTGATAAAAAGTTGAAGCGTTCCTGCAACTGCTCATGCTCCTCAATAGCAACCAAATTCACCGGCCCCAGCTTCTCTAACTTTTCTTTTAATTCATTTATTTCTGCCTCAAACACATCAAAATCAATAACATCTTCCTCTTCGTGTTCTTGTGATATATCTATCTGTTCCAGGTCAATTTTGTAAGCCTGCAATATTCTTTCGCATAAAGATTTCTGCTTATAACTATTTTCTGTTAATTTTATGTTAATCTTATTGAGCTCTTCTCTTAACCTTACTACCGTCGTTTCCTGTTCCCTGTATTGTTTTTCAATCTCATCCAGCAAGGTCACAACTTCTATTCTTTTAAGTTTTGTCTCCTCTGATTCGTTATGTAAAATCACTCTTTCGTTCTCAAGCCGTATGTTATCTTGCGTAAGCTTAGCAATGTCTTCCTTAAGTTGGACTATGCGCTCACTGTATTCCGTCTGCTTTTGGCTTTTAGAAACAAGTTCCTCTTCCATTTGTTTGAAAGCATAATCCTGCTTACTGTTCTCGGTACTTAAGCGTGTTTGTTCTCTGCGTAACGATTCAGATTCAGTTCTCAATACGGATATTTCTACCATAAATCCTTCGCGCCTGCTTGCATTCTCAGATATATACTGCTTGGAATCTAGTATTGATTGATTTAACTTTTCATATTGATTCTGGAAATCTTCTATTTGAAAAACCAGCTGGTTCATTCTTTCTTCATATTTTTTAATGGAGCTTTCTGTGTCTTCTTTTTCTAAATTTATGATCTCGTTTTCCTGTTTTAATCTTTCCAAGTACTCCAAAATTGTTTTGCGTTTGGATTCTACATTGTTAAGTTCTATCTGATCTCTGCGTAAATTATCGTTTTCGGAATCTATAAGCTTATTGTAATTTGAATAATTTAATTCTTCTGTGGCTAATTTTTTTGAAAGATCTAATACATCATTATTCAAAAGCGCCAGATTCTCTTCAGTCTGTTTAATTTTTGCTTCTCTTCCCAATATGGCTGATACTGTATTGTTTCTGTCTATCTTTATAAACCTTCCTCTTTCACATATATAGCCGTCTCTTGTCACGACGATTACATCATTGTTTAAACCGTATATCACATGTTCCGCATCACCTAAATTATCAACGAGATAAACCTCATTAAAAAGATATTTTACCAAACCCTGGAACCCGTTTTTCACATTCAGGGAGTCAATAATAGCGGATATATTCTCTAAAGAATGGCTAACGTGAGAATCAGAGAATTCATCAAGTATAAAAAAATTGGCTGCAGCTTGGGTATCGCCTAAGTGCCTTACTATCTTTTTTGCGTCTTCTCTTGTTCGGACAATCGGAGAAAAGACGTACCATCCCAAAATATATTCAATAGCTCTTGTCAGATACCCATCTGCATTTATCACGTCGCAGACAAGCCCAAGAACAATGTTTTCAAAACCCGGTATTCCTTTTGATAATTCCAGTATTTTTTTCGTGTTTTTTGCATACTCGCCACTCTCTAAAACAGAAGATTTTAAAAATTCTAATTTTGCCTGATAGGACGAGGCTTTTATTTTTTTGTCTAAAATTTCTTCTTTAATACTTTCTGCAACTTGTTTTTTGCCTTCGAGTTCACCTTGTTTTGACTTAAGTATTTCCTCTTTTTTGTCTGCTTCTTTCTTTTTGGCTTCATAGTCGTTGTTGACTTCGTCAAAACTTATTTTTGCCTCTTGGAGTTGCTGCGCAAGGCTGGCCATATCCAATTTTAATCTAGAAATTCTGGCATTTTTTGATTTGATCTCTGCTTCCATGCTTAAAGATTCATTTTTAGCCTTAGTCTGGTTAGAAAGACAATCAATAATAAAATTTTCCGAATCTTTTATGTTTTTTTCATGGTTTTTTATATTCGCATTTATTTCCTGTAATAAATGTTCTTTTTCCAACACAAGAGATGTTTTCCCATCGCATTTTGTTGTTATCTCGGTCAACTGGCTGCGCAGTTCTGAAAAAGCATTAGTAAAGGTACTTATTTTTTCTTTAAGATTTTCAGTTTCGGCCGCCAAAGAAACTACAAGGCTCTCGAGATCTTTAATAAATAATTCATTATTTGAAATGGTATGGCTATTTTTGTCAATCGTCGTTACTGCTTCGGTAAGTTTGTTCTGGGTATTTGTGAATAAATTTGTTATGTTTTCTAAATCGCAACGGAAATTTTTTCTTTTGGTTTCAAACTGTTCTAATATTCCACCGAGCTCATTAAGCTTAACGGTTAAATCATCGCTTTCTACGTTAAGAATTTTAGACTCGTTTTTTAACTCTCTGTGTTTATAAGAGGTTACCTTGACTTCTTTTTCTTTAAGTTCTTCGAATACAATTTTATATTTTTCAGCTTTTTGTGCATGTCTTTCAATCGAATTGATCTGCCTTCTTACCTCTGTGATTATATCATTGATTCTTATAAGGTTTTCTTCAGTCTGTTCAAGTTTTCTTAATGCTTCTTTCTTTTTGGATTTATACTTTGTAATGCCGCTTGCTTCTTCAAAAACATAACGTCGGTCTTCCGGCTTTGAACTAATAATTAAATCCATCTTACCCTGTTCTAAAAATGAATACGAATCTACCCCTATTCCTGTTCCCATCAAAAGTTCGGTAATATCTTTCAGCCTAACTGTTGTTTTATTTAAAAGATATTCGGTTTCGCCGGTCCTGTATATCCGCCTTGTTATGGTAACTTCGTCATATTCGATAGGCAACGCTTTATCATCATTGGAAAGCACTAAGGATACTTCGGCAAAATTGAGAGGTTCTATATTTGAGGCACCATTAAAAATAACATCTTCCATTCTGGAAGCACGCAGAGACTTTACAGATTGTTCTCCAAGAACCCACTTGATTGAATCGAGTATGTTGGATTTTCCGCAACCATTCGGACCGACAATTACTGTAATGCCGGGTTCGAAATTAAGTTTTGTTTTTTCTGCAAAAGATTTAAACCCTACTATTTCAAGACGTTTTAGATGCATTTTAAAAAATTGGTGTTATGTTTCTTTATCTTATTTTATATATGTTTATGTTTTGTTGCTTTGCTTATATTTTAATACTCTTGTTAAATATTTCAAACTATTTTTTATATGCCAACAACTTCTTAAGTATCCAGACGAAATAAGAGCCATCGTCGTCTCTTGGTAAAAACTTGGGACGATCCCGAGCCCTGAACCACGTAGGGTTCGGGGTAAACTCCACGAGGGATTGAGACTATTATCTCTCATCGGGATGAAATTATTGGAAAATAACTTTTCCAATAATTTCAATTTCTTATCAAACAACAATCCAAATATTTTTCTACTTCTTTTTTTATCAGGACAAGCTCTTCGAAGCTATACGCTGTCTTTTTTAAAAATTGTTTATCAAGAGTTTTTAAATTCGATAGTCTTTGCAACGCATATTGTTTCGCACCCTTAATTAATTTTGCTATTTCATATATGTCTTCTTTAGCAAGGAGAGTTTTTGCGATGGTAGTCCTGAATTCGTGCTTAATGCCAGAGTTGATTATTAAGTTTATACTTTCTTTTATTTTTTCGGTATCAACTCTTACTCTGGCCACTTCCTCATACTTTGCTAACGGCGCTTTAATGTCCATTGCCAAATAATCAACCAGTTTTAAATCTATTGCTTCTCCGAGAACCTGCGGATTTGAACCATTAGTATCCAGTTTAATGTGGTAGCCTATAGCCTTTATATCTTTTAAAAAATTTATAAGACCGCTATGCAGGGTAGGCTCCCCTCCAGTTATAGATACGGCTTCAAGTTTTCCTCTTCTAGATTCTAAGAAAGAAAGGACCTCCTGATCTTCTATAATATCTCCAAAAAGTTCCGGTTTGACTAACTCGGGATTATGGCAATACGGACAGCGGAAATTACATCCTTGAGTAAAGAAGACAGCGCACAACTTGCCCGGGTATTCAATCATTGAAAATTTATGAATACCGCCTATGTTTAGACTTCTATTAGTTTGAGTTATTACGCCTGTCATACTTCTAGTTTAAATGTTTTTCTCTGGCGGAACTCTTCTCTTTTGCCTTTGTTCCACTGCTTTATTGGTCTAAGATAT